>Ga0207952_1000643_pt1 | contig 23246 bp, 21 predicted proteins | sample SubbioR12Aug_8Ca_FD_184831 | JGI IMG/M metagenome (GOLD analysis project Ga0207952, IMG submission 184831) | Serpentinite rock and fluid subsurface biosphere microbial communities from McLaughlin Reserve, California, USA - CR12Aug_8Ca (SPAdes) | ecosystem: Environmental > Terrestrial > Deep...
AACGCCGTCTTCTGCTTCTGTAATTTCTACCCCTTTTTCATCCACTAAAATGGGTTGAATACCAGGCATTGGCAAAGTAGCCCAACCTGGTTTAGAAGGCGTGATTCCTGCTAAGTTGGTAATTAAACAACCACCTGTTTCCGTTTGCCACCAAGTATCAATGATGGGGCATTTTTTCTTGCCTACATTTTCATTGTACCAATGCCAAGCTTCTTCGTTAATGGGTTCACCCACAGTTCCCAATACTTTTAATGAGCTTAAATCCTTTCCCTGCAAGGGTCCTAGGCCATAACTCATTAAAGAGCGAATAGCAGTTGGGGCAGTATATAAAATATTGACTTTGTATTTATCTACAATTTCCCAGAACCTTCCTGCATCGGGCCAAGTAGGAACCCCTTCGAACATGAGAGAAGTAGCCCCTGCGCTTAATGGACCATATACAATGTAAGAGTGCCCTGTAATCCACCCAATATCAGCCGTACAAAAATGTATTTGGCCTGGTTGATAATTAAAGATGTTTACAAAAGTATAGTTGGTATACACCATATAACCAGCACATGCATGCACCACGCCTTTTGGTTTACCTGTACTGCCCGAAGTATATAAAATAAAGAGTGGGTCTTCTGCATCCATTTCCACCGCATCAATTTCACGAATGCCCATTTCTTCAACATGACGCATTTCATCTTCCCACCAAACATCTCTTCCTTTAATCATAGAGATGGGCGTTCTTGTGCGCGTATATACAATGACTTTTCTTACTGTTCTATTGCCAATTAATGCATCATCAATAACTGATTTCAACGGAATATCTTTTCCACCGCGAAATGCACCATCGCAAGTAATGATGAATTCGCTTTGCGCATCGTATAAGCGGTCTGCAATACTTTGCGCGCTAAATCCACCAAAAATAACCGAATGAATGGCCCCAATTCTAGCACAAGCTAAAATAGCAATCGCCAATTCAGGAATCATACCCATGTATACACAAACTCGATCACCCTTTTGAACACCATTGTTAATGAGTACTTGCGCAAATTGGCAAACACGTTTATGCAAAATGCTATAAGTAAGAATGCGTTGCTTTTCATTGGGATCATTCGACTCCCAAATAAGAGCAGGAACATTTCCTCTCTCGGCCAAATGACGGTCTAAACAGTTTTCGGTGATATTGAGTTTGCCCCCTTTAAACCATTCGTTCTTCGGTTCGGTAAAATTCCAATCGAGCACTTTGTCCCACTTTTTTTTCCAAACAAAATTTTCTGCAACAGAAGCCCAGAAAGCTTCAGGGTTCTCTACACTCTCTTTGTACACTTTTTGGTACTCTTCAAAAGAATTGATTTGATAAGGATAGGACATGGCACAATTTTACAAGCGTAATTTAAAACATCTTGTAGAGAGTTGTTAAACATTTCTTGTTAAAACGATATATTTAAGGATGAATAAAACAAAAGGAACTTCTATTACTAGTGTTATCAGCGCATCATCCGTTGGTACCATGATAGAATGGTACGACTTCTATATATTCGGAAGTTTGGCTACCATTATTTCTACTAAATTTTTTCCGCAAGACAATCCCACTGCAGCCTTCTTAAGTACGTTGGCCACATTTGCAGCAGGCTTTGTGGTAAGACCATTTGGTGCATTATTTTTCGGAAGACTGGGCGACTTAATTGGACGCAAGTACACATTCATGGTAACCCTTTTGTTAATGGGAGGTGCTACATTTTTAATAGGTTGTATACCTTCTTATGAAACCATTGGATTTATGGCTCCCGTGCTCATACTATTGCTAAGACTCTTACAGGGCTTGGCTTTGGGCGGGGAGTATGGAGGTGCAGCAACTTATGTTGCCGAACATTCACCCGAAGGAAAAAGAGGATTCATGACCGCATGGATACAAACCACAGCAACAGTGGGGTTATTTGTTTCTTTATTGGTGATCATGGGAACTCGTGCAGCATTATCAGTAGAAGATTTTGATGCATGGGGATGGAGAGTGCCATTTTGGGTATCCATTTTAATGGTATTGGTTTCGTATTTGATCAGAAAAAATATGGAAGAATCACCAGTGTTTGCAAAAGCAAAAGCAGCAGGCAAAACTTCTACCAATCCATTAAAAGAAAGCTTTGGAAAAAAACTGAATTTCAAATTTGTGTTACTGGCCCTCTTTGGAGCTGTAATGGGACAAGGCGTAATCTGGTACACCGGACAATTCTATGCCATGAGTTTTATAGAAAAAACCATGGGGGTAGATAAAGAACAGGTAGACAGTTTAATGTTCATTGCACTCATGATGGGTACCCCTTTCTTTTTAGTATTTGGTTGGTTCAGTGATAAAGTAGGACGCAAATGGATCATGATGATTGGAATGTTCATCGCTATTATATCGTACCGACCCATCTACGAAAAAATGTACCAGACCACCAACGTGGCAAATAAAAAAGAATTGAGTACTAGGAATAGCATGGTGAATAATGTAAACACAGTTACTACTTTTTATGCAGACAGTACCATCCAACAAGAAATACAAAAAACCAATCCAACCAATGGAGCCATCACAAGTACAAAAGTGTTAACCATTAATAGTAAAGACAAGCAAACATTAATATGGCTGGTATTTATACAAGTCTTATTTGTAACCATGGTATATGGCCCGATTGCCGCATTCTTAGTAGAAATGTTCCCAACAAAAATCAGGTACACGAGCATGAGTTTGCCTTATCATATAGGCAATGGAGTTTTTGGGGGATTATTGCCGGCTGTTGCTACTTACCTTGCTACTAATGCTAAAACCGCGGGTAAAGCCGATTGGTATTTAGAAGGACTCTGGTATCCAATAGGAGTTGCGGCAGTGTGTTTGGTAATAGGTGTGATATATATAAATGGGAAGGATAAAGAAATTAACGATTAAACTTTTTACTATGAACCTGATTAAAAAAATACTCGGAATTGTATGGCTTGCATTGGGCTTAGCAGTAGGCTATTATGGAATCACTATTTTAGGAATTCCCAAATTAACTAGTGGTAAACAAGATGATTTAGTATTTGGTATTATTATTTGCTTTATTTTGTTGCCAATTGTTGTGGGTGGATTACTGGTTTTTGGGAAATATGCACTACAAGGAGAATACGATTTAATAGATGATAATAGTGAGCACGCTCATTTTAAAGAATAGTTGAACTTAAGCATATACCCCCAAGTGTAGTTTTTAGTGACACGGATCCCTTCATTTTAATGAGGGGATTTTTCTTCCTGCTCTTTCACCCGTCTAATTTGCTCAACACACTTGTATTTTTGATTCTGTGCATTTTGCTTGGTGGTGTATCCGTATTCTTTTTGGATTTGCTCAATGGCTTTCTGTTGAAAAAACATATCATGAATCAACCCTTTACAATGATCGGATATTTGATGAAGGTAGTTTTGCAGTTTATCCCAGTAAGACTTTTCTGCTTCAATAGCCAAATTGATTTCTTCAAAATATTGCTGCTCAAAAATTTCTGAATACTCAACGGTTTTCTTAGGAGAACGCAGTTTTTTTAACCAGATATTTTTGGCAATAGCCATAATATAGGTTTTAATGGAAGCAGTAAGTTCAAAATTATCTTGTCTAAGTTTTTCTATTAATACCACCATGGTATCCTGAAATAAATCTTCAGCATCTTCTGTTTGTCCACTATTATTCAGCACAAAACGATTCACCATCGAAAAATGTGTTTTGTACAATTGACCAAAGGAATGGTTATTCTCTCCTTTTAAGTCATTGATGAGCTCTTTGTACATAGAATTGCTTTGTTAGAAAAATTTATTGAGTACCTGGGTGATTTTTATTTCTTTCTGGTATAAAGTTATAATTCGTTCTTATTGACGAATGTAAATTTTAAAATAACAAACAATGAAAAAAATTATTCTTTCAATCAGCTTAAGCCTTTTTGCAATTATTTTAGGCTTAACTACTTCAACAGCTCAAAGTGCCACTCAGTGGAAACTTGATAAGTCTCACACATCAGTTAATTTTTCCATCAATCACTTCTTTTCAGCAGTAACGGGAAAGTTTTCGAATTTTGAAGGGGCTTTCAATTTTGATCCCAATAATGTGGCAGAAAGTAAGGCAGATTTTACCATTGCGGTAAAAAGTGTAAACACAGATGATAGCAAGCGCGACAAACACTTACAATCAGGAGATTTCTTTAATGCCAGTGAATTCCCCAATATCAGTTTCAAATCAACTAAAATAGAAAAGAAGAATAATAAAGAGTTTTTAGTACATGGGCAGCTAACCATTAGAGACAAAACCAAAGATGTTGTGTTGCCCTTAAAAATCACAGGAGAAATGGAGCACCCAATGATGAAAGGAACCATTATCTTAGGATTAGCTTCTAATTTAAAAATTAATAGAACGGAGTATGGTGTAGGAACTGGAAGCTGGGCAGCTACTATGGTAGTTGGAGATGAAGTAGATATTAATATTCATATGGAATTGAACAGGAAAAAGTAAATATTATGAGCAGAATTAAAGTAATTCAGGAAGCGGATGCTACAGGCAGGTTAAAAGAAGTGTATGACGAGATTGTTTTGAAAAGAGGCAAACTAGCCGAAGTGATCAAAATACAAAGTCTACGACCAGAAAGTATTGTTAAGCATATTGATCTGTATATGGAAATTATGTTTTCAAAATCTTTACTCAGCAGAGCGCAAAGAGAAATGATAGCCGTAGTAGTATCCGCACATAACCACTGTAATTATTGTGTTACACATCATGCAGAAGCACTTAATCATTATTGGAAAAACGAAAAGCAAATTGAACTACTCACTAAAGATTTTTCATTGTTGAAATTATCTGAACAAGATAAAAACCTCTGTGCATATGCAGTAGCATTAACAAAGTATCCCAGTAGTAATACCAATAATGAAATAATACAAAAATTAAAATTGTCAGGCACGCCAGATGAAGCCATACTAGACGCAACATTGGTGATCTCCTATTTCAATTTTGTAAACCGAATGGTTTTAGGATTAGGTGTAGAACTAGAAACGGAGAAAGGAACTGGCTATAACTATTAAATAATATATTATGAAAAAATACTTATCGTATATAGGAATATTATTAGTGGCAGGTGCAATCTATGCATTCAATAATCCCCCGGTAGATTTTGAAAAAGAAAACCCAGATGGCATACAATTTTTTAAAGGCAGCTGGGAAGAAGCATTAGCCAAATCTAAGAAAGAGCAAAAACCCATATTTCTAGATATTTATGCAACTTGGTGCGGACCGTGTAAAAAATTGGCCAAATACACATTTTCCGATAAAGAAGTTGCTAAGTATTACAATGCCAATTTTATCAATTTAAGTTTAGATGGAGAAAAAGATTTAGGTGGTGTTTTGGCTAACCAATATGGCATTACAGGATATCCTGCTTTACTATTTATTAATCCCAATGGACAACTAATCCAGCAGTTTAGTGGATACCACAACTCCAATCAATTTTTAAAATTAGGCAACCAAGTATTAGCAAAATAATTAACACAGTGAATCATACAAGTATACTAGATCAACTGAATAATATCATTAAACAATACATTGCAGCTAATGATGGATTAGTTGTAGACTATAAAGATCCCGGAGAATTAAAAAAAATAATACAATTTGATATTGCAGAAAAAGGCGTTTCAGAAAATGAATTTTTAGCCCTACTTAATCAGTACTTAAATTACTCGGTAAATACAGGTAATAAACAGTTTTTAAACCAACTCTATTCAGGATTTAATTTTCCAGCATTTGTAGGCGAAGTGGTAACCGCATTAAGCAATACCTCTATGTACACTTATGAAGTAGCTCCAGTTGCTACTACTATTGAAAAAGAGATGGTACAACTGATGAATTCTTATTGTGGTTATTCAAATGGAGATGGCATATTTCTAAGTGGCGGCAGCAATGCCAATTTAGTGGCCATGTTTACAGCTAGAAATCAAATTGCACCGGCTACTAGATTCAGTGGATACGATGCTTCGTTAAAGTTGACTGCATTTGTTAACGAGCAGGCGCATTACTCTTTTGAAACAGCAGCCAATATCATTGGAATTGGAGCAAAATCAGTAATTAAAGTAAAAGCAACAGATAATGGGAGTATGTGTTCAGCGGCCTTAGAAAAAGCAATACTTGAAAGTAAGGAAAGAGGCGAAACCCCGTTTTTTGTTGGAGCAACTTGTGGAACTACAATGCTCGGCGCTTATGATCCATTAGATACATTGGCCAACATTTGCAAAAAATATGGGATATGGTTACATGCAGATGGATCATTTGGAGGTTCCCTCATATTAAGTAAACAACACCGTGCATTAATGAAAGGAATTGAATTGACCGATTCATTTGCATGGAACCCGCATAAGCTGATGAATATTCCATTGATTTGCTCTGCCTTACTCGTGAAGAGAAAAGGGGTGTTGCAGCAAAATATTACCGACATTAATACCGACTATATTTTTCATGATATTGATAATATTGAAGACCTCGGAAAGAAATCTATTCAATGTGGTAGAAGAGTAGACGCGGTTAAACTATGGTTTGCATGGAAATATTTTGGCTTAACAGGTTACGAAGCTAGAATTGACAATATCATTGCAATGGCCACTTATGCTGCATCAATTATTGAATCAAACGAATACTTAGAATTATTAGCAGAGAGACAATCCTTTTCAGTTTGTTTCAGGTATAAAGCTCCAGCAGGAAAAAATGCCAACGAGTTCAATCTCGCAATAAGAGAAAAACTTAGAAAAACCGGAAAATCAATGGTGAATTATGGCTATTTAGGAGACACCCTTGCCATCCGATTAATCACTGCAAACGGAGATTTAACCAAAGAAGACATTGATTTGTTTTTTCATAACTTACTAGCGTGTTGTATTTAAAAGCATTCATTTATAAGTACCAGCGATGGGAGTTCTGGCATTCCTACATTGTATATGCAGTTCCAAGCATGTATTTTTTATATTCAGGATTAAAAGCCCGTTCATTTGGATTTTATAATGCAGCCAATCCAAATATTGCCAATGGCGGATTTGGTATGGAGAGCAAATATGATATCTATCAAACCATACCAAAAGAATATAGCCCTACAACTATTTTTTTTGCAGCCAATACAAGCCTAGCACAAGTAATGAAGGAGGTTAGCAATGCGGCCATTTCATTCCCTTTTATCATTAAACCCGATATCGGTTTTCAAGGAAAAAGAGTAGAGAAAATTAATGATGAAAAGGAATTAGGTAAATACTTAGCCAACGTTCATTTTAATTTTATTGCACAAGAACTTATTCAGTATCCCCATGAAATGGGGGTATTTTATTGCAGATATCCCAGTCAACCAGAAGGCTTTATTACTGGTATTGTTTATAAAGAATATCCATCTGTAATAGGAGATGGAATTCATACCATAGTAGAACTGATTAAGCATGATATGCGGCTATACATACAATCGCATTTATTCAATATAGAAACGGCGCCTTACAAAACCTTGGTTTTACCAGTAGGTGAACATTTTTATTTAAGTAAAATTGGCAACCATGCAAGAGGCACAAAGTTTTTAGACATAAGTCATTTAATCACACCTGCACTAAGCAAACAAATGGATACGGTTTGTAAAAATATTCCCTTGTTTTATTTTGGAAGGCTAGATATTAAATACAATAGTTTAGAAGAACTAGCTGCAGGTAAAAAATTTTCTATAATAGAACTAAATGGGGCAGCCAGTTTACCCACTTATATGTACGATCCCAAACATAGTTTGTTATTTGCGTGGAAAGAGATGATTAAGCACTTTCGATTATTGTATAAAATTTCAGTAGAGAATAGAAAAAGCGGACACCATTTCTTATCTTTCAATCAGGTAATCAATTTTGTAAAAGAGCATATTGATTATATGAAAGTGATTAAGAACACCAATAATAGATAATATGAAACGCTTTTTATTGATTTTACTAATGGGTTTAGGAACAAGTTTGTTACAAGCGCAAACGCCCGCCACCGCGACTGTACAAAGCACCAAATACGCTAAAGACGTAAGCTCTGAAAACAATATCATTGCAGCCTTATACAATGTGATATGTGGCGCACCCGGCGAAGCCCGCGATTGGGAACGCTTTAAATACTTGTTTGGAAAAGATGCCAAATTAATTCCAACAGGAAAAAATCCGAACGGAGGGTATCAATACAGAACCATGACCCCCGAAGAATATATAACCATGTTTAGTACGCGTATTAAAACAGGGTTCTTCGAAAAAGAATTGAAACGTGAGACCGTTTCATTTGGAACAGTGGTACACGCATTCAGCACATACGAAACAAGGGAAACAGAAAACGGTCCTAGTACCAACAGAGGAATCAATAGCATTCAACTGTTTAAGGACCAGGACCGTTATTATATCGTGAATATATTTTGGTGCGCAGAGAGCATGGGCTTTACCCTACCCGCATCTGCATTGAAATAAATTACTTTTTAATCATTGGTAATTTAATTACAGAAGGATATTGTTTAGAGTGGTGAATTTTATTCTCTACTACAACACCCTTAGACTCATCGTAATTATTTCCACCAGTATTCAAGTTGCGATCGAAACGAGGGAAGTTACTACTAGACACTTCAATGCGAATTTTATGACCAGGCGCAAAATAGTTACTAGTCACCATTGGCGTTAAATTGACTTTGTATACTTTGCCTTTTTCCATGAACACTTCTTTATCGTAACCCTCTCTGTAACGCAAGCGTTGAATGGTTTCATCTAAATTGTAGGCTTTGCCATCAGGGTGAACATCAATCAATTTAATGGTTACATCGGTATCTAAGCCAGTAGAAGAAACATAGAGGGTAGATTCTATGAACCCGGTCACTTCCACCCCATCTTTTAATTCATCTGAAGTGTACACTAAAATATCATTGCGCAATTCCATTTGGGATTGATCAAAGCTGCCGCCTTGCACAGCGTTACCCGTACAGCAAACATTACCACCGTAAGAACCCACCGGATTCATAGGATCATAAGTGAAAGTATCAGGAATATCTTTTGCAGGAGGCATCATGGTTAAAGCCCCATCGCCATTGCGGGTATTGGCTTTGCCCGCACTAGCTAAATAGAAAGGCTTCATTTCGGTATTCGGTAAAGGGAAGCTCTCGGCTTGTTGCCATTTGTTAGCACCCATGGTATAATAGCGAACACGAGGTTGAGTTGTTTTAAAATCATTTTGCTGACCCTTCAACAACATATCAAACCAACCCCAAGTAAGCTCATCATAATTCAAACGAGCATCACCCACACTGCGCTCACCCACGATGGTATTCTCTGTAGCACGCTTATAAGAGCAATGCAAAACAGGGGCAATAACAAGGTATTGATTATCGGCCACCATTTTAGATTTAGCCGCATTGCGCACATGATTGAACAAAGCAATATTGGGAGCAGAAGACACATCGTACCAACTCACGAACCAATAAGCAGGCACTTCCATAGGCATATTGTCGTGATAGAGACCACCTTTGAACCAAGCTGGGTCATTGGGTTTGCGCACAATCATTTTTTCGTAAATACCTTCGGAACCTTGTACATTTTTGATGATGTCTTGAACAGGTAAATGTCTTAAACCTTGTGCCCAATCTACTCTTGGATATTCAGGACCCATATCATAAAACTTCTGTAAACGCTGTACATCTTTTTGCTGAATCCCGATTGGTAATCTCGGAGCCAGTTTATCATGTTGCGTACCATATAACCAAGAAGTGAACAACATTTGTTGCGCACCACCACGGTACCAATTGCCCTGCTCCATGAATTGACCTACACGACCCACACCTGCACCAAAACCTTGTGCCACCATGGCTGCCAAAGCAGGATGATTTTGAGAAGCGACCGCCATCTGCCATTCAGCAGTTGAAGAACAACCAATGAGTCCCACTTTACCATTACTCCAAGATTGTTTGCTCATCCACTCAAGCGCATCGTAACCATCCGTGATGGGTGTACCTAAAATATCCCATTCACCTTCAGAAAAAAATCTTCCTCTTTCATTTTGCACTACATATACATAGCCTCTGCTCACTGCTTCATACGCCGCTTGCAACGGACCGTTCACCATTTTACCATCAATCCAAGTATTGAAATTATAAGGGGTACGAGAAAATACCACCGGATATTTTCCGTTGCCCTTGGGGCGATAGATGTCGGTAGCTAAGCGAATGCCATCGCGCATGGGCATCATTACTTTTTGATCAATCACCGCAATAGAATCGAGCTTGCGATAAATAGCGAGGGTGTCTTGTGCTGATGCGGTTGTTGCAATGGCTGTACATGCAAAGAGGCCAATGGCAAGGAAAAGTTTTTTCATAATTAAAAATTAGTTGAGCGATTCAAACCAGTTTAAGTTACTGATTTTTTTAACAACAGCTTTGTCTTCTGGACTAAGATTATTAATAAAACTCTTATAAGCAGACAAACCCGAGCCTTGAGAAAACTCTTTGGTACAATAAGCATTAAAAACATTGTAAGTAGATGCTTTAGCAGAAGCAGCAACATTTTGAACACAATTTAATTGTTCGTTCCAATTTGCATTAGACTTCCCTCTTACTTCATTATATATAGAACAAGAAACAGATTGAGCTGCAGTTAACATTCTATTCACTTCCTTATCCATTACTTGCGCATAAGCTCGTTGACTATTTTCAAATTCTATGATTTTAGATTTATATGTTGCTTTTGCAGTAACCAAATCAGCCGCACTTTTTACAGCCCCATTTTGTGCATCAGCTATAACTTTAGTGTAATAAGGTTTGATGGTATTGAGTTCTGCTTCTTCTAATTTGGGAAGGTTAACGGAAAGGTCCCATATTATTTTTTTCAGCATTGCATTCTTACTTTCTAAGGCAGTTACTTTATTCTTAGTTATTTGTTTGTTATTTAAAATGTCTTTTTCAATAACGGTAATTTCTTTGACTAAATCGGTTAACTGAATTTGCAATACCTGTTTAATACTGTCTTTAATGCCAGGCTTCTTAAGCATTAAGTCTACTTTTATTTTTTCTGTTTTAAGGGTATTTAGCTTAGGGTTAATGCCACTTAAATAGTTTTCAAGGTCTCTTTTTAAAGTAACTATTTCAACATCATTTGCTAAAACCTGACTAGACTTATTCTTTTTTTCCTCTTCTACTTTTTCTCTAACAGCTTGTTTAATAGAATCTGTTTTATGATTATATTCGTCTTGAAATTTTTGGGCGTGATCTTTGTAAATGGCCACTTTATCTTCGGCAATTAACTGAGGGGAAACATAAGTAAGCAAATTTTGCGCCCATTGATTGTTTTTGTTTTTAGCTTCTTCAAAAACCCTTGTATCATAGCTTTTGCTATGCGCAGTAATTTCTGTACACAACTTTTGGTTAGCCAGTTCCGTATCGGTAATTTGTTTCTGTTTAGCAAGAGCGGGATTTTCAGATTTTTGATAGTTCTGAATTTGTACCCGCTTTAAAGCAATTCGTTCATTGTATTTTTGTCTAGTAGCTTCTAGCTCTGGAGTAGTTGCAGGAATAGCATAGCCTTTTACATCTCCTAAATGTTTTACAAAGTCTTCTCCTTTTTTCTCAAATTCAGATTTATACTTTCCACATTGGCTGCACTTGGCACCCTTTTTCATATCGTCTATGATGGCATCACGTTCTTTAATGAGTTGCTGTAACTCAATATTAAGGGTTTGTAGTTTTGCCTTATACGCACTGTCTAAAGAAATTAGCTGTTGTTTATACTGTGCAATTCTAATTTTATTTTGCTCAATTTGTTTGGCCTTAGCTTCTATAGAACTCACTTCGCCAGCACCAATTGTTTGAGCATGTAATTTCCCCAGCCCCAATAATAGAAGTAGAGATAAAAAAATGATTTTTATAGTTGGGCGCATGGGGGTTTGTTTTGGATGGATTATGGATTACCAAATGGGTCGTCCTCTGCTTTCAATAAGTCTCTAAGGTGATTGAGTGCTTTACTAATTTTGCCAAAGTTGGAACTATCTGCTTTAAGAAAGATAATTTTAGCAAAGCTTGCGCTAGTTGTTGTATTATCTCTATATCCCGAAGAATTCATTATTGATTTGGTAAATACGCAAACCGCACCACTAAGATTAATGCTCAACTCATTTAATGAACTTCCAGATATATGAGTGAGTTCAGAAATAGATGAAATTAATCTTGGATTGAATTCATACGTATACTTACTCTTATAATTATATTCATAAACAATGGTTATCCCTTTAGACGATTCCTTAACTTCAGCTAAAGTGATTTTACCAATATTTCCATTTGAATTTATTAACTCATGCCCAATAGATTCTTTAAACTTTTTATCGAGGTAAGAAATGGTTTCACCCTTTGTTAAGAGTGGGGTTTGTGCTATTGAGCAATAGGATACCAACAAAAGACTAGCAATTAAATATAATTTTTTCATAAAATGAAAGGATATGAATAACTAAAGTATACAATTTACTTTATTTATTGGCTCCTAATTACACTGCTGCTAATTCAAATGCATAGTCTTGATAACCTATCAATTCTCTGTTTGCTTCTAATTCTTTCCAAGCCTTTTCTAGATGACTCAAGTCTACAATGTCCCAGGTTGACATATTGGCGAATTTTACTTTGATATTTGCAAGTGTTTCTAATTCTTCATCGCTAAAAAGTGATTTGTCAAACTCAGCATTAGAAAGAAATACTTCTCTTGCTCCGCCATTAGAAAGTTTTAAAAATTGGGAACTGATTAGTTGTTCGTTTTCTAAGTAAGCATAAATATTATCATAGTTAGCAGGTACTGGCCCGTATTGAATAGCCCGATAACTTAAACCACTTATGGAAGAACCATGGTTTTTATAATGAGTAAAGTCGGTAAAGAAAAGCAACTTATTAAGCTTCAACTTATCATTAAAATCTGGTTTTGAATGCTTAATAAAATAAGTGAAAAGATTAGCAATTTTAGAAGGTTCAGGCTTTTTATACCCTGTATAATTATTAGGTTTATTGTAAACATTTAAAGACTCACACAAAATATTGGTTTCATCTTCAGCATGAATAAGATATGCAACTTTTTCTTTTGCTTTTTTAAAAGCATTATCTGAAAATTGATCCTTTGCTTTATCAAGAAAATTCATAAAAGTTTGAGGTTCAGAGGCCGCACTTATTAAATTACCATATGCAGGAGTAGGTATCTCTCCATTTTCATAGTTGCTATATCCATTGGCACCCAATCCAAGAACCTCACTCATTTTTGAAGCAGGTAAATCATATTTAGACCTTATACCTGCAATTTCTTCTGGAAAAGGAATATTATTTTTTTCCCTGTACTGGTTATGGGCTTGCATCAAACTAATAGTATCTGCTTCTGTAGTGGTAAATTCCTCACTGCATTTTTCACATTTGAAAAAATGGGCTACTATCTTAAAAGATTCTTTACGATACATTATTTCCCTTGCTTCCTTGTGAAGGTTAGCACTACCATCGCAATATGGACAATCAATTCTTTGTTTCATGTTCATTGGGTTTTTAGTGAGTAATTCATAAAAAATTTCACTAAATAGTGGAATATTTATAAAAATATATAATTATTTCTACTAAATTATGGAATTTTGAATTAATTTTATAAAAATGAAAACGAAACATATAACTCCTGCCAAAGCCATCCATCCAGGAGAGATTTTATTAGATGAACTGGAAGCTAGAGAAATTAGTGAGAAAGAATTTGCCATTAAATCAGGGATTCAAGCAGACCAACTAAATGAGATCATTAAAGGAAAAAGAGGAATTACTCCTGAACACGCTGATTTAATAGGCAAGGGATTAGACATGGAACCAACCATTTGGCAAAACCTTCAAAATCTATATGAATTAGATCTTGTAAAAAAACGCTAAATCGAAAGTTTCCTAATTTTTCATTTTCAGGGTAATATCACCAATATTATACGCATAAACAGAAGCTGGCAAAAATGTAATTTTAAGCAGATTCAAACCTATCTATTCTAACACTTTTTGTTTGTTTAAACAATTTAAACTGTTGTTAGAACCCTAGTTTTTCCATCTGCGGCAGTTGTTCGGAAATTCCGAACAGTTGAACTTTCAATTACACCCCATCCTCATACACCAGCTGACATTCCATATTAGCGGTAAAGTACACGGTGGTAATAGGGCCACAACGATTGAGCGGAATACGAATATGCATTTCAGAAAAGCCTGGGGGCATTAAAATCGATAGCAATCTTTTTTAACTGTTCCATTAAAGAAGCGGGAATAACCCCATAGTCATCCGATTCAGGAGTAGGTTTTTCTTTTTAACGGTAATGCTTAATAATAGGTTGAGCAAAAACGCCGTTTTACCCGACTCAGGAGCAGGGCTCAAGAGGTACAAGTAATAACTCGGCGTCGAGAATGTTTTTAAGTGTTTGCATGGTGTGTATTTGAGGGAGGTAAAATTAAAGGGGGTGATTGCCATGTATTGGTATAGATCTATTTTTTGTTTCCTTTTTTTGGTGGTAAATGTCTTCTACACTCCCCACATAGGTTTTATAAAATTTACCATCTTCAGACTGTAGTTTCAGTTGGTTACAGTTTGTAACCGTCTTGTTTCCCTCTTTATCTGCATCGTATTGGCTACGCACTTTTTTTTCTTCAAATATTTTTATGCTGCTCATATTTAAATGATATATTACTGTTAAGATTTTACTTGATTTCCTTCCTTGTAAACTTACTAAAATCAGATTGTTTTGTAATTAGTTTCATGGATAGCTTGAATATGCTTGTTTAGAAGGTGGCTATTACGAAAACACCATCCCTCTCCACCAGGGGCATCGGGTTCAATAAAATGGAAGGATTACCACTTTCTGCATTGCAGCCATAATGCCTACAATGTAAAATCACTTGGCCAGCCGTATCTACTTGTTCAAGAGTAATGGTTTTATTTTCTTGAAATATTTCCCAATAAAATATTTTTTATAAAAATACATAGACCTAGACTAACAATTATAGAGTATTAATACCTAATCAATTACACCCCATCCTCATACACCAGCTGACATTCCATATTAGCGGTAAAGTAAACGGTGGTAATTGGACCACAACGATTGAGCGGAATACGAATATGCATTTCAGAAAAGCCTGGGGGCATGGGGTTTCCTAATTTTGAAAGATGGCGCTGATGTTCTTCCTCACCGGGAAACTGATAATATTGGGGAGATACCAGAAACATCACCACATCAATCAAGTGTAAGTTGAAATTCTTTTGACGCAATACGTATAAGCGAGGCATACGATCGGTTTCAACTTCAGGATCAAGGGGACTGGTTTCAGGAGATACCAAGAGTGGAATATTAAAATCGATGGCAATCTTTTTTAACTGTTCAATTAAAGAAGCCGGAATAACCCCATAGTCATCTGATTCAGGAGCAGGATCATCAGCCACCGCAATGCGATTGATATTGTCTATGACGACTATAGAAGGCAATTGATTTTGCGCTTTCAATTCGGTTAATTGCGCACGAATGGTTTCGATAAAGCAAGAAGGATAATCTTCAATGAATAAATTAGTAGAGAGGTCTTTAATTTGATCCACATCAATGTAGAGTTTTTCAATAACTTCAGACTGAGTAGTTCCATAAAAAATATGCTCCATGGTAACAGCAGAATTACAACTCAATAAACGTTGCGCCACTTCAGCCGCACTAATGTCTAAGCTATAGAACAGTGCTTTAGCAGGATTTGTCTTTTTTACTGTAATTCTTAATAATAGGTTGAGCAAAAACGCCGTTTTACCCGACTCAGGAGCAGCGCTCAAGAGGTACAAGTGTTGCGGCCTAAATCCATTTATGGCCCTATCCAAATACTTAAAACCAGAATACACACCCACCGCAGGTTCTTGAAAATGTTGAATACTGATTAAACGATCTAACTCGGCGTCGAGAATGTTTTTAAGTGTTTGCATGGTGTGTATTTGAGGGAGGTAAAATTAAAGGGGGTGTTTGCCATGTATTGGCAAACTGCTATCAAACTCAACCAGGTTCCTGTCAAGTGAAATACCCTTTTCTTCTCCATTGGCGCCTTTGATATAATAATGAGCCGCTAATTCGGTTCCAATATTTAGTTCAAAGACCTTTTTTATTTTAGAGATCTTTTGGGAGGCAGAGGAACTTAGCGCATTAGCCATATCATCTATCCTACCCCTCATTTCATTAAAGTCACCGGTATTAGCAAGGGCAGAATAAATGGTATATAATTCTTCTTTATGCTCACAAAGTTGGGATAAGGGAATACCATGAGGATGGCATAGAAACAAGATATAAAGTGCTTTTTCTAAAGGGGTAAGTTTAATTTCAATATTATTAAAATCAGGTAGAAAAATACAATACTGTCTATCAATGATAAGCTTGCTAGGCGGAAGCTGCTGTTTAAAGTTTTGAGAAAAAAGCATTTTAATCCTTAAAGACTCCAACAATGACAAAGCATGGTTGATCATTAAAAAAGGCATCTGTTTTTTTAAACGGGTCATACAGCTCATACATATATCTGCTGTTCGCAGTTTAAGGATGATTTCCCTTTTATTGGTGCAGAAATCATTTACACATCCGATTGATTGATTATGAAATACATTAAAGAAATCATCGCCGCCTTTAATTGAGTAATGATGAAGAATTTGTGCAATTACCTCATAGGCAATCGGAAATTGGGGTTGGCAATCAATATAATGTTCCCAATCATCAGCATGAACAAAGCTGTTGTATAAATTATCAGGATCGAGTGCAGCAAACCAGTTTTTCTCATTAGCTACTTCAGTCAATAGAATAACAAAATCCTCTTCCTGCAACCTTTTTTTAGCTCTATACTTATTGCACTCGTCAAAAATAGTTTTCCAAGAAACAGTATCGATTTCTAATGGGTATACTTTATTATAAAGTGTATCAATTTGCATCATTTTGAGAATTTCAAATTGTTCTTCTGATTCATACACAATTGAAGAAAAAGATTCTTGGTTATAATTTATTGTATCCTTTTCATCATAAATAAACTGAATAGGACCCGGAATAGAAGTTAACAAACCAACAACATCAGTGAATAATTCAACATCGAGTTTATTGCTTTTGATTAAATGTACTTTCATTAGGATCCGATTGCTTTATATTGTTATTGAATACTATTAACTATGGTTTTCATTCTCCGAAAAGATTATCGTCGGATTGCTTATTCTTCTTTTTTTGGCTATAGTTCACAAGTGAAAGGTTCAACTTATCCCAAACTACAGAGTCCATTTCATTTTTATTGAAAGAATAACTGTTTTTAGATTTAATTGACATTGCTTTAGCTACTTCAACTGCATCAAGTGTTGCACCAATGAATGCAAAATTCCACTTGGTAGTTTCCTCCAGCCTAGCTATCATTAATTTTATTTCTGGCATCGAAAAAACTTTTGAAGCATTTTCGTGACCATCTGTAATTACCACAACAATTACACTGGTATCCTGAATATTATTCGAACGTTCCAGTTCACTTTCAATACGCTTAACGGTAAAACCAATTGCATCTAATAAAGCAGTAGATCCCCCGGGCTTATATGAAAGTGAATCAAGAAGACTGACGTCATGGGGGTCGGAAGCCAGATATTTTATAATTACTTCTTCATTAAAGATAGTTAAACCAACAGTCATGTCGTCATCTGGAAATTCAGCTTTAATTCTACGAATTCGATGAATCTGCTCGTTAAATCCATTAATTGTGTTTTCAAGGCAGTCAATCATTGAACCACTTCTGTCTAAAATTAAGTGATAGATTGTTTTTGTTTGTTTCATGGTAATTGTTTTGTTGTAGTGTAAAATTACCAGGCACAATAAGCCATTTTGATTTCTACAAGCTTGTAAAGGCTAGAAGTCAACTTCACCCTCCCAAGAAGCGTGAGTCCCTAAAGTGAGCTTATAAACATCGGTAGCAGATCGTTTGATATTACGAATAACCCATCCCTCTCCACCAGGCCCATCCGGTTCAATAAAATGAAAAGCTGTACAATCTTTTGGGAGGGCACTAAATACCAACGTAAATTCAGTACAGTAACTCATTTTATAATTCTTCTTAGGAGGCAAATTAATTTTATAGGTATGCAATATGGTGGAAGGATTACCACCCTCAACTGGTACCAGCGCAATTCCTGGATTGAAACTAAACTCCTATTTGATACTTCTTCTGCTCCAAATTGTAAACTTTAAAAATACAGTAGATATACTCTAAAAGAACTCAAATAAATATACCTAAATTTGAATACCTCTTAAATATTTGTTGCTAATATCACTAGAGTTTTTAAAATGAAAAAAAATACATCAGATTTACAAAAATTATCCTTTTCAGGACATGACACCTTCCATTGTAGGCATCTTTGGTTAAAAAAAGGATATGATTTTATTAAAAAGGGCAGAAAATTTACTAATGAAGACGCTGTAGTTGAATTAGGTGTTGGCAAAAACATGGTTGCTGGAATAAATTATTGGATGAGGGCATTTGGCATAATTGACAAAGACGGATTATTAACAGATTTTGCAACTTATATCTTAGATGATAAAGGTAAAGACCCATATTTAGAGGATGAGGCTACCCTTTGGCTTTTACACTATCAATTGGTTACTCAAAATATTGCTTCAACATATAGTCTCATTTTTAATGAGTATCGAAGGGAAAAAATAGAATTCACAAAAGAAAATTTTATTTCATTCGTTTTAAGGAAAGCTGCAGAATTAAATATCTCTTTGATTAATAAAAATACTATAGCGACCGATTTTGAAGTACTTACAAAAATGTACATTAGAACAGACGCCCAAAGTAAAGATAAAGAAGATACATTCTCTGGCTTGCTAACTGAATTGAACATTATTCAGGAAGAAAAAAGAAAAGTCAATGAAAAACAAGAAGCATTTTATTCAATAGTATCAAATGATAAAACAGAAATACCTGATGAGGTTTTACTATATGGAATATTGGATAATGATAATTTTGATAAATCTATAAGTCTTTATTCAATTGAACAAGAGAAAAATCAGTTAGGAAGTGTATTTGCAATTGGTAGAACAGGATTAGTTAATAAAATTGAAAATATAGCTTCTAACACAAAATATAAAAAATATGGTATAGTCTTTAATGACCATGCTGGAATTAAAGAGCTTCAATTTAAGATTAAACCAAATAAATTCGAAGTATTGAATAATTACTATGGCAACTAAATTCACAACATCGGTCAATATTATTCGTGATAGCGAAAGGGAATTGAATTATATTCCAACACCTAATGCTATTCGTGTTGTAAATCAAATTACAAACGATTTTAAAAAAGGTGTTCGTTGTTTCAATATCATTGGATCATACGGTACTGGCAAATCAGCATTCCTTTGGGCATTTCAACAAAGTATTACAGGTAGAAAAAAATACTTTGGCATTAATATTTTGGCTAATCCTACAGTTGATTTTATAAATATTGTTGGAGAATACAAATCATTAAAAGGTTCTATCGCAGAAGTTTTTGGATTAAAGAATAATAAAAATTTATCGGATAACATATTCACTGAAATATTTAATAAATATCACGATTTAGGAAAAAGAAATCCAATACTATTTTTAGTTATCGATGAGTTCGGAAAATTTTTAGAATATGCAGCTCAAAATGAACCCGAAAAGGAGTTATACTTTTTACAACAGTTAGCTGAGTTTGTCAATAATCCTGATTTAAATATTATTTTATTTACCACAGTTCATCAAAATTTTGATGCTTATGCTTTAGCTTTAAGCCAATCACAAAAACAAGAATGGACTAAAGTAAAGGGGCGATTTAGAGAGATTACATTTAACGAGCCTGTAGAACAACTTCTATTTCTAGCATCAGAACATTTAAATGAAAGACCGTCAACGAAAAAATATACCAAGGAAATTTCTAAAGCAATTGATTTACTATTAAAATCAAAAGCATTTAATGTTAACGAGGATTATATAACTGAAATTGCAGAAAAACTATTCCCTTTAGATGCTATTTCTTCGTACATACTAACTCTTTCTTTACAGAAGTACGGACAAAATGAGCGCTCTCTTTTTTCATTTTTGGAGTCAACCGATCATACAGGATTATTTCAACATATTCAGACAAAAGAAGGTTTTTATACAATTGCGGATGTATATGAGTATTTGATTTTTAATTATTATTCTTTTCTTAATTCAAGGTACAACCCAGATTTCAGTGCATGGAAATCAATAAGAACTGCTATAGAAAAAGTTGAATCTTCTTTCGAATCAAACACAATAGAATATTCTAAAATCATCAAAACAATTGGCTTATTAAATATTAATTCTCAATCTGGCTCAACGCTTGATAAAACATTTCTTGTAAGTTATTCTGAAAAGTGCTTAGGTATAAAAAATGGGGCCGATTTAATAGAGGGTTTAGAAAAGAAAAATATCATCCTTTTTAGAAATTATAGCAAACGCTTTATTCTTTTTGAAGGCTCAGAATTAGATATTCAAACTGCCTTGATTGAAGCAGGAAGTAAAGTGGATGATGTTACGGATGTAGTGACACTATTGAATAAATATTATCAGTTACCTCCGATTTTAGCCAAAAAGACAATGTATGAAACGGGCACTCCACGTCTATTTGAGTATAAAATTACAGATCATCCAATAAGCGATACCCCAAAAGGGGAAATCGATGGCTTTATTAATTTAATATTCAATGAAAAAAATATATCTCATGAAGTAAAGTTACATTCGTCACTTAATGAAGATGCAATTTTATATTGCTACTATAAAAACTCAAAATCAATAAAAGATCTTTTATTCGAAATTGAGAAAACAAAAAAGGTAATTAATGAAAATAGTGATGATAAGGTTGCGGTAAGAGAATTAAATAACATTGTATTGCATCAACAAAACTTACTTACTCATAAAATTTTGAATAATTTCTACGGTTCAAAATCAGAAGTAATTTGGTTTTTTAAAGGTCAACAGATTTCAATTAATAGCAAAAAAGAGTTTAACAGTAAGTTATCTGAAATTTGTAATTTGGTTTATTGCAAGACTCCAATTTTTAATAATGAGCTTGTCAACAAACATAAAATCTCCACTTCCATACATACAGCTAAAAGAAATTATTTCAAAGCACTTGTTTTAAATTGGGATAAACCTCAATTAGATTTTCCAGTTGATAAATATCCGCCTGAGAAGACTATTTACTTATCCTTATTGGAGAATAATAATATTAGTTTGTATGTAGATGAAATAAAAGGAGAACAAAAACCTAATAATAAAAACAGATTTGATAATTTATGGGAATTATCACAACAATTTTTAGACAGTGCAAAAACATCTAAAAGAAAAGTTTCTGAATTTGTAGAATTATTAAGTCAGCGACCATTTAAATTAAAACAAGGAGTTATTGATTTCTGGATACCTTCTTTCTTATTTATTAAAAGAGATGACTTTGCTTTGTTTGGCAAGAATGGTTACATTCCTTTTATAACAGATGAGGTCTTTGATTTAATGGGTAAAGATCCAGATGAATATGAAATAAAAAGCTTTGTAATAGATGGTGTAAAATTAGACATCTTCAATAGTTACAGATTTTTTCTAAACCAAAATTCTAAAGAAAAACTAACAAATTCTAATTTTATAGAAACTATCAAACCATTTCTTACTTTTTATAAAGACTTGCCCGAATATTCTAAAAATACAAAGCGTCTTTCAAAAGATGCAATAGAAATTCGAAATGCAATATCATCTTCCAAAGATCCTGAGAAAACTTTTTTTGAAGACTTTCCTAATGCATTAGGTTACTCAATTGTAAAAATTCAATCATCACCAAAAGACTTACAGGCTTACATCGTTAAACTGCAAAATGCAATCAAAGAAATACGGACTTGCTTTGATGAATTGGTAAACAGGGTTGAATTGTTCATTCAGGATGAAGTTGTAGGAACCGAAATGTCATTTGAAGATTATAAGGGCGTTTTACAAAAAAGATATAAGCAACTTAGAAGGCATCTTCTATTATCATCACAGAAAGTATTCGTACAAAGGCTAGATTCACAAATTGATGATAAAAAGGCCTGGTTAAATTCTTTGGTACAAGCATTAATAAATACTACTTTAGATAAAATAAATGATGAAGACGAATTGTTGATTTCAGACAAGTTTAAATCAATGGTTTTGGAATTGGACAGCTTAACATCTTTATCTAAATCTGACTTTAAAGAAGACAAGGAAGATGTATTTGATTTACAAATAAATACATTCTTTGATGGTATCAGTAAAAAAATGGTCCGGTTGCCAAAGAATAAAAAAGAAGAAGTGAATAATATTCAATCAGAACTTAAAAAAGGATTATCAAAAGATAAAACGCTTAACATAGCAGCACTCACCAATCTGTTAAAAGAAATGCTTAAATAATGAGTAAAGTAAGGCATGTTTTAGGAATATCAGGGGGGAAAGATAGCGCAGCGCTAGCTATTTATATGAAACAGAATTATCCTGATTTGGACATTGAATATTATACATCTGATACAGGTAAAGAATTAGATGAAACCTACAAGCTTATTGACAACCTTGAAATATTTTTGGGCAAGAAAATAATTAGACTCACTGGAGCAAATAATAGCCCGGAATTACCCTTTGACCATTTCATAAAACTATATGGTGGCTACCTACCTTCATCAAATGCCAGGTGGTGTACAAAGAAATTAAAATTAGAGCCTTTTGAAAACTTTGTGGGAAATGATCCAGTTGTTTCTTATGTGGGTATCAGGGGCGATGAAGACAGAGAAGGCTATATTTCAAAGAAATCTAACATTCAATCTATTTTTCCATTTAGGAAAAACATTTGGAGTGAAGATGTTATCAATAAATTTTTGGCCAATAACAATATAAAATCGGTCATTGAAATTTATTCGTCATTTTCATTACCTGAAAAAGCGGAGAGAATAATGGAAATACTCAATACTAAAATTTCTACTAGTTATAATCAACAACAAAAACTCAATCAGTTATTAGATTTGGGTATAAAGGAATTTAATAAAGCAATATTCGAATTTATAAAAACTACAAATTATCCTTTATCACTAGAGCAAAGTTATGCTTTAGTAGAAAATGAGGATGTCTTGGTAAGAGAAGATATATTTAGTATTCTTGAAAAATCAGGCGTTGGAGTACCAGCTTACTATAAAGAA
>Ga0207952_1000644_pt1 | contig 23225 bp, 17 predicted proteins | sample SubbioR12Aug_8Ca_FD_184831 | JGI IMG/M metagenome (GOLD analysis project Ga0207952, IMG submission 184831) | Serpentinite rock and fluid subsurface biosphere microbial communities from McLaughlin Reserve, California, USA - CR12Aug_8Ca (SPAdes) | ecosystem: Environmental > Terrestrial > Deep...
GCGAAAGTGACTGACGCCGCGAACCGCCTCTCAGCCGCGCTGGCCGGCCGCTACCGCATCGAGCGCGAGCTCGGCGCCGGGGGCATGGCCACGGTCTATCTCGCGTTCGATGAGAAGCACGACCGCAAAGTTGCGATCAAGGTGCTGAAGCCCGAACTCGCGGCGGTGCTCGGTGCCGAGCGTTTCGTGGTGGAGATCAAGACCACGGCGGCGATGAGCCATCCGCACATCCTTCCGCTCTTCGATAGCGGCACGGCGGACGGGTTTCTCTTCTATGTGATGCCCTACATCCAGGGCGAGACGATTCGCGAGAAGCTGAACCGCGAGACGCAGTTCGGTGTGGACGAAGGGGTGCGCATCGCACGCGAGGTGGCCGACGCGTTGGACTACGCGCACCGTCACGGCGTAATCCATCGCGACATCAAGCCCGAGAACATCCTGCTGCACGACGGCAATGCAATGGTGATGGACTTCGGGATCGCGCTCGCGGTGTCAGCAGCAGCGGGCGGCCGGATGACCGAGACGGGCCTCAGCCTCGGCACGCCGCACTACATGAGTCCGGAGCAGGCTACGGCGGAGAAAGAGATCACGGCACGCAGCGATCAATACTCGCTGGCATCCGTGCTCTACGAGATGCTCGCGGGCCAGCCACCGCACATCGGCGGCGCGGCGCAGCAGGTGATCATGAAGATCATCACCGAGTCCGCGCAGCCCGTTACCGCGATCCGAAGAACAGTGCCCACCAATGTGTCGGCTGCGCTCGCAAAGGCGTTGGAGAAGCTGCCCGCAGATCGATTCGAGAGTGCGAAGTCCTTCGCAGACGCGCTCGCGAATCCGCAGTTCGCTGCGGCAGCAGCGGGTTCGGCAACTGCATCAACCTCCACGCCGCGCCAGTGGATTCGGAACCGGTACTCGCAACTCGCGATTGCGGTGGTCGGCATGCTCGCGGCAGGGCTCGGCTGGCAGGCCACTCGCGCGGGCGGCGGAAACGCCACAGCTCCATCGCTGATCGCCTTCACGCTTATGGACTCGGCACCGGGCGCATTCGATGTCGCCGACGACGGCACGGTCGCGTATGTGAGTCGGGGTAAGGTATTCGTGCGCCGCCCGGGCGCGTTCACCGCGACAGAACTCGCGGGGATCGATAGCGTCGCCTCTGCCCCGGTATTTTCGCCGGACGGCAGGGCCATTGCTGTTGCAAAGAGGGTGGCCGGCAATAGCGAGCTCTCGGTGATCGTCCGCGTCCCCACTGCCGGCGGCGCTGCGACCCCCCTGTTCACCGGTGCAGGCGGATTCCCAGTGCCGATGGCCTGGAGCCAGGACGGCTGGATCTACGCTGATGAAACGCCGCCTAATACACGGAGCGGCCGACTCGTCCGGTTCCGCGAAACTGGCGGCAAGGCCGAAGAAGTGTTCCCGGGCGTGATCATGCGGCTTCTCGTCCTCCCCGGAAATCGCGCACTGGTCGGCTGCACGCGCAATGCTGGCCAGGTCCGGGAACGTCTCATTGCACTCGATCTCGCGTCGGGTGACACGTCGCAGGTTGCGGACAACGCGTGCGATGCTGCGTGGTCACCCACGGGCCACCTCCTGGTCACCGACAGCGCCAGCACGCTCCGCGCCCTCCCGTTCGATCCCGCCACACTTCGAGTCACGGGCGAGCCAGTCGCTGTTCGGGACAACGTGTACGGCCTTGCAGGCGTTCGCGTGACGCCCGACGGAGCGCTGCTGTATGTGCACGGCCGATCAGCCACAGCGGCCGATCTGGTTGCCGAGTTGGTGGACCTCGATGGCCGACGAGCCGTCTTGCCGATCGGGAGCGCACTTCGCGGCGCGTTTTCCCCAGACGGAAAGCTGCTCGCATACACTCGCGATGGCGGTGTCTGGACATACGACCTGAACCTTGGTACCAACCGCCGAATCACGTCCGACGATCGGGCGGCGCGATTCGTGATCTGGTCCAATGACGGCAAGCGCCTGATCTACAGCTCCGCGCGCGGGACCGCGATGCGGGCGACAGAGGGCGACACGAACGATGTGCTCGTGGGTGGCACCGGCTCACTGCCATGGCAGGAGCTCACCGACGGCACGATCATCGCCACGGGGTCGCCACTTGGCGAGAGAGGGGAAGACATCGTAGCGCTCCATCCTGACAGTGGCGGGCGCAGCCGAACGATTCTCGGCGCCGACTTGACCGAATGGGCGCCGTCCATTTCCGCTGACGGTCGTTGGCTTGCCTATCTGACCAATGAGCCCTATCCAATGGGGGTCACTGTGAGAACCTGGCCCGGGCTCGAGCGGATGGCCGTGGTCGCAGAATCGGCCTCGGCGTCACGGCCCGCGTGGTCGGCCGATGGCAAGACGCTGTACTACACCAAGGGAGGACGCCTGATGGCGGCGTCGCTTGCGGGCCGCGAGTCGCTTGCCGCTACCGCGCACCGTGTGGCGGTCGATTCGGTCACTGGTCTTGTCTCAGCCCATCCCGATGGACGGCGCTTCCTTGTCACACGGCGGATTGGTGCGAGTCCGAACGCCACGCGCCCGCTCGTCGGGATCACGGGTTGGCTCGCTGATTTCAGGCGCACGCTGGCTGCGGAACAATCCAGATGAACGACTCCGCCCGCCTTTCCGCCGCCTTAGCCGGTCGCTACCGCATCGAGCGCGAGCTCGGCCAGGGCGGCATGGCCACGGTCTATCTCGCGCACGACGAGCGCCACGATCGCAAGGTCGCGCTCAAGGTTCTGAAGCCGGAACTCGCGGCCGTAATTGGTGCCGAGCGATTCCTGAACGAAATCAAGACCACCGCCAACCTGCAGCATCCGCATATCCTGCCGCTGCACGACTCGGGCGAGGTGAACGGCACGGTCTGGTATGTGATGCCGCTCGTGGAGGGAGAATCGCTCCGCGACAGGCTCACGCGCGAGACGCAACTCCCCGTGGACGACGCGCTGACGATCGCGCGCGAAGTGGCCGGCGCGCTCGACTACGCGCACCGTCACGGCGTGATTCACCGCGACATCAAGCCGGAGAACATTCTCCTGCACGACGGGCGCGCGGTGGTGGCCGACTTCGGCATCGCCCTCGCGATGAGCCGCACCGACGGCGGCACTCGGCTCACCGAGACGGGGATGTCGCTGGGCACGCCCTACTATATGAGTCCCGAGCAGGCGCTTGGCGAAAAAACCGTGGACGCGCGCACGGATGTGTACGCGCTTGGCGCGGTGCTGTATGAAATGCTCGTAGGCGAACCGCCGTTCACGGGGCCGAGTGCGCAGGCGATCATTGCCAAGGTGATGAACTCGCCGGCAGCACCAATCTCGGCAACGCGGCCGACGGTGCCCGGTGGAATCGAGGCGGCGGTGCTGAAAGCATTGTCGAAGCTGCCGGCCGATCGATTCCGGAGCGCCGCGGATTTCGCGAGCGCGCTGCAAGTGGGCGCCACCACGACAGCGACATCGGCGACCATCACGGGCGCACGCGTGGCGCCTGCGGCATACAGCCCGATGTGGTTCGTGCCCTGGGTGGTGACATCCGCGGCGCTCGTGGCCGCGGCGAGTCTCTGGGTGCGCAGAGGGTCCGGTGATGAAGCCCGTGTCACGGCGGCCGTGATCCCGCTCGAGATCCGCAATCCATCCGACGTTCCTCCGAACGAAGTCGGCTCTCCGATTGCGATTTCTCCGGACGGAAGCCTCCTGGTGTATGTCGGGCCGGATCCGGAAGTCCGTGGGACCACTGCACTCTGGCGACGCCCGCTCGATGGGCTTCAGGTCACGCCGATCGCCGGCACGAGAGGCGCCCAGCGCCCGCGGTTCAGCGATGACGGAAAGTCAGTCTACTTTCTGGTTCGCGGTGCCGATCGCAACAACAACGTCAACAAGGTCGTTCCGGTCGAGGGCGGACTCGCGCAGGATGCCCCGTTCCGGGTAGAGGGACTACAGCCGCTTGGCGACGGCAGCGCCACGTATGTCGATTCGGTCCGGCGCGCGCGTCGGGTCAAGCCGGGCGAAGAGCCGGTCGGCATCTCGTTGCGAGCAACCGCTCGCTTTCCATTCGACATTTCGCCCGACGGTCAGATGATGGCCTCGAGCACTGGAAATGCCTTGTCGGATTCCATTCGGATTGGGCCGTTCGGGGGTGAGCTTGTCGCGCTCGGTCCAGGTAGCACACCGCGATTTGTGGACGACCGTACGTTGGCATTCCGCAGTGTCGACGGTACGCTGATGGTCGGCGGCCTTGACGCGGCCCGCACGAAGTTTGCGTCGGCCCCGATCGCCATGGCGCCGGGGGTCGCGACGGTGCCGTCGGGCGCTGCTGCGTTCGCGGTCGGTCGCGATGGCACGTTGATCTACATTCCGGGCGGAAACGCGTCAGCCTCGCGGCTTACCTGGGTACGGCCTGATGGATCGGAGGTTGCGATCAGTGGCGCCGAATCACGGGTGCACGGTGGAGTGGCACTTGCGCCGGATGGAAAGCGCGCCGTGGTAACGGTCGGCTCGCTGGCGGGGGCGGGCGACGTGTGGCTTGAGGACCTTACGATCGGCGGGCACACGCCGATCACATCGGACGGGCGAAGCCTGCGCGCATCGTGGAGCCGCGACGGCCGCTCGATTGCATTTCTGCGGCAGGAACTGACGGCGACGGGCACCGGTCTCGGCGGTGGGCGCGTCTACGAAAGGCCGGCTGCCGGCGATGCGCCTGCCGTGCCGGTCCCGACCGGCTCGCGGAGCGGGTCCGTCATTAACGAGTTCCAGTGGTCTCCAGACCGGCGCTCGATGGCAATTCGGCTCTCTGCGCGGCGCGGCGCCGCCCGCGATGTGGTGGTGCAGCTGCCGGGCGACACGATCCTCAAGCCGTTCGCGGCCGACTCCGGCGTGCAGGAGCGCGGGCCACGCTTCTCGCCGGACGGCAAGTGGCTGTCGTACGTGTCCGACAAATCGGGCCGTGACGAGGTGTATGTCGGGGCGTTCCCATCCGGTGGAGAGCGGGTTCAGGTTTCCATCGAGGGCGGCCGCGAGGCCGTCTGGTCCACGGACGGTTCGAGAATCGTCTACCGCGCGCTCGACGGCTGGATGATGGCGGCAACCATCACGCGCGGTGCCGGTGGAACGTCGCTTCAGGTGACGAAACGTGAACGCCTGTTCGACGCGAGTCCGTATCTCGCGAACCAGTTCCTCGCGATGTACGACGTCGCGCCCGATGGCAGGTTCCTGATGCTCAAGCTCGACGCGCAGGCGCCGAGGACCGACGTCGTGATCATCCGCAACTGGGCGCAGCAGGTGAAAGCGCGGCTGGCGGCTGAAGGGCGGTAAGCAACCGTACTGCTAGAGCCCGCCCACTAAATACGAGCACACACACCCGGACTCCGAAATGACTCGTCGCATGCTTAACCTCTCCGCCCTTGTCGCGGTCTCGCTCGTTCCCGCTGCACTCACCGCGCAAGCGATGGACCACTCGCAACACGCCGCCGCGCCGGCCACCGCGCAGGCAACCGTGCCGAGCCAGGCCGCATTTGCCACGATCCAGGAGATCGTGAAGCGGCTCAAGGCCGACCCACTGACCGATTGGTCGAAGGTCAACCTCGAAGCGCTTCGTCAGCACCTCATCGACATGGACAACGTCGTGATGCGGTCCGCCGTGAAGCAGACGAACATCGCGGGTGGCGTCTCGCTCGACATCACCGGCACGGGCGATGTGGCCGCCGCGATCAAGCGCATGGGCGGGATGCACTCGGCCGCGCTCACCGGTGAAGGTGACTACGCGGCCGAGTCAACCGAGATTGCGAATGGCGTGCGCCTTGTCGTGAAGGCGAAAAACGTGAATGACGCGGCTGCCGTGGCCCGCGTGCGCGGACTCGGATTCGCCGGACTACTCACCGAAGGCGACCACCACCCGGCACACCACTGGGCCGTGGCCAAGGGTGAGCCGATGATGCACGGCAACCACAAACCCTAGCACAAGCCCTGACCCATCAGCACCATCGTGACGAGTGGCTAGTCCTCTTCGACCACGGTTGTCGTCGTGATCACGGGGCGCGGCGCTTCCACCACCACGACCTTTTTCTCAACCACGACCACCGGTGGCGTGACCACAACTTCTTTCTCAACGATCACCACCGGCTCCTTGATTACGATCACTTTATCCATTGTTGTGCCCTCGTTTCAGGTGTGAGAGTTCGGATCAGCGAATGACAGTCGTCGTGGTCTTGCGCTTGCCGCTCCGCGATGCAAGAATCGCGAGCACGATGACGCCGAGGACCGCCAGACCGCCGATCGCGAGCCAGAACGGATCGGTGTACCAGACGGTTGTACCGTCGGGCGATGACACTTCCAGCGTTACGGTCCCCTGGCCGGAGAGCGCACGCGCGCTGCCGAGAAGCAGGGTGGCACCGAGCGCTGTGGACCTGTTGATGAATCGCATGGTTCCCTCGTGATGTGTGAAGCGGCGGAGCGGTTGGTCTGCCGCCTTGGGTGCGAAGCGTAGTGCGCGCGGCGCCGTATAGGTCTCACACAAAGGGCGTAGTGCCGGGAACTCGGACGTCTGTGCGGTAGCCCGCACTACCACAACTGAGTGATGGTCGCGCGGATTGGCGCACGGCATCCTTCGGTCGATACGCGCCCCTCAACAGAGATCAGTCATGCGTTGGATTCCCGGCGGTACCAGCCGCAACATCGAAGATCGCCGCGCGAGCGGGATGGGTCGCGGCATGAGGCTCGGCGGTGGCATGATCGTGCTCGTGTTGAGCCTCACCTTCGGACGCAACCTGTTCGACGAAACTGGCGGCGGGCCCGTTGCCGTTGCGAGTGCTTCAGCATCCCAGCTGAACGAGTCGCCGGCCGAGCGGGAGCGTGTGCAGTTCGTCTCGTTCGTGCTCGACGACGTCCAGGCCATGTGGGCCACGCTGCTCCCGCAAATGGGCGCGAAGTACCCCGAGGCCAAGCTCGTGCTCTTTCGCGACACGGTACAATCGGCCTGCGGTATCGCCGGGTCAGCCAGCGGCCCCTTCTACTGCTCGCTTGACGAGAACGTTTATATCGACCTCGGATTCTTCGATGACCTGACGCGTACCTTCGGTGCCGATGGCGACTTTGCGCAGGCCTATGTGCTCGCGCACGAGATCGGGCATCACGTGCAGCAGGTGATGGGCATGCCCGGTCGCGCGGGCGCCATGCAGGAGCGCCGACCTGCCGACGCCAATCAGATCTCTGTGCGCGTCGAGTTGCAGGCGGACTGCTTTGCCGGGGTCTGGGCCAACTCAACGAATCAGCGCAAGATTCTCGAGCGAGGCGATGTCGAGGAGGCGCTGAAGGCCGCCGCCGCGATTGGCGATGACCGACTGCGACGGCAATCCACCGGCACGGTGAGTCCGGAATCGTTCACGCACGGCACGTCGGCCCAGCGCGTGCACTGGTTCAGGCGCGGCTTCGAGAGCGGCCGCCCGGCATCCTGCGACACGTTTTCGACGACCGCTTAACGCAGCGCCGGCGCCACCCGCTTCCGAGTCGCCTGCTCGAACGCATACGCCAGCTCGATCAGCCGCGGCTCTGCGCACGCACCCGCCGCGAACGTCACCCCGTACGGCGAGGGCTGCGCGTTGAACCCCGCTGGCAGTGCAGGCGTTGGCGCGTTGGGAATCCGGCCGTACGGCACGACGATGGACGGGTATCCCGGCCGCGCCGAGATTGCCGCGCCGCTGACACCCGGGAAGAGCAGGGCGTCGAGACGTTCGGTGCGCATGACGGCATCGATTCCCTCGGCGCCGCCCAGCGCGACATCCTTGGCGCGGTCGGCATCGTACTTCGACTTGTCGGCCACAAGGTCCATCTCGTCCGAAATGTCGAGCAGCGACTGGCCGTACTTCTGCGCGTTGCGACCGGCATTCGCAATGTTGAACCAGCGCAGTTCGGTGAGTGTCTTGAACGGCGCCGCGGCGCCAAGTGACTCGAGCCAGGCGTTGAAGTCGCGCTTCATTCCATAGTTGAAGTCAATCGAGCAGTTCGCGTTGCGTCCTTTCCGCCCCTCGACGCCTGCGCAGATGTTCCAGAGCAGGATGTTGCGCAGCGTATCCGCCGTCGTGACGCTCGGAATATTCGCCGGATCCACCACCTCGGCGCCTTCGCGTCTGAGCAGCGCAATCACCTCTGCCATCTGGGCTGTCTGTGCGGGGTTGAGTCCGCCGCGCGGCTGCGTGGTTCCGGCGATCGTGAACGGTTCGTAATAGAACGCGCGCGGAATCCCGATGCGTGCGCCCTTCAGTGCGCCTGCCTTGAGAAACGGCCGGTAATCACGATTCGGCGGCGGCGTGCACTTTCGCGTCGCCGGGTCGTTCGGGTCCGGCGTCTCGCTTTCCATTGCGCCGAGGAAAATCGCGGCGTCTTCCACCGTGCGAGCCATCGGGCCGGGGGTGTCCTGATCGGCGGTGATCGGGATGACGCCCCAGCGGCTCACGCGACCCACGGTAGGCTTGATGCCCACGAGCATATTCGCGTTTGACGGACTGAGAATAGAGCCCGACGTTTCCGTTCCGACGTTGGCGACCCAGAAGCTCATCGCCGTGCCAATTCCCGAACTCGAACCGCCGGTACCCATCACCGGACGCCCGTCGTTGAATCCCGCGCGTGGATCAGGACGCGGATCGTACGGATTCATTCCAAAGCCACCGACTGCGCTGTAGTTGCCGGGCATCGGCGTGGGACTGCCGGCCACCCAGTTGGCGAGCTCGGTCATCACCGTCTTGGCGATGATGATGCCGCCGGCGTCCTTGATGTTCTTGGTCAGCGTGGCTTCGTACGGCGGGACGAGATCCTTGAAGGCGAGCGCGCCGCCCGTGGTGCGCATGTTCGTGGTGTGGATGTTGTCCTTGAGCGCCACGGGGATGCCATGCATCGGTCCACGCACACGCCCTGCGGCGCGTTCACGGTCGAGTGCATCGGCTTCTTCCAGCGCCGTTGTGCTCACGGAGATCACGGCATTGACTGCGTCTTCGTACTGCGCAATCCGCGCGAGGTGCAGCAGCACGAGTTCGCGCGAGGTGACCTGCCCGGCCTCGAGCGCCGCTCGCATTTGGGCGATGGTGGCTTCGCGTACGTCGAACACGGGGCGCGCTATCGGGACGTTTGCGCGCGTGACGGGTGTGCGCGGGCGAGCCTGTGCCGCCGCGCTGCTGGCCAGCGCGACTGCAGCGACAGTCACGAGAATGGGCTTCATGCGAGCCCCTCCGTCACGAGCAAGTTGGCCTTCGTGGTCTTCTTTCGGATCTCCTTGAACGGCCGGTACTCAGCCGAGTCGAACCAGGCCTTCACCGCCGCAACGCTCTCGAACTTGATGATCGTCAGCCGCTTGGGCTCCCAGCTGCCCTCGAGGATATCGATCGCGCCGCCGCGGGCGATGTACATGCCGCCATACAGGGCCACCGTCGCCGGCGCTCCCTTGGCGTACTCCTGAAAGGCGACGGGATCAAGAACTTCGACTTCGGCGACGAAATAGGCGGGCACGGCAGGGACTCCGGATTCGGGGGGACGGAACGAATCTACCGCTTCCGGAGCAACTTGCCGGATCCACCCGTAGCTGGTCCGGTCGCGGCCCGCGCTCAGCGCTCAAAAGAGGCTGGGGTCTCGGCCGGAGGGGTAAATCATCAAGCAAGAACCAGAGCATCACCCGAATGAATCGGTCCAATTGGACTGACTGACTTGGTGGATGCTCTTGTTCTTGTCTGATGATCCAACCGATAGAGCCGAGACCTGAACGGGTTTGTTGAGACCGTCGGCGCCGGGCTCTCCGGATCGCCATCCGGCCCGTTTCGGGGTAGTATCCCGCGTGCGCTTCCCGCCAAAGATCGTAGCTGCCAGCCTTACTACCCTCGCTCTGGTTCCGGCGATGGCGGCGGCACAGATCATCCGAACGGATACCACTCCTGTTGTCGTGCCGTCAGCCACGGCCCCGAGCGCCACAGCCCGGATGTCGCCCATCGACCGCGCGCGGCTGGAGCAGGAGGAGTTCGAGAAGTTCCGCCACGTAAACCTTCCCAAGCTCGCGCCCCAGTTGCCGCGCACCTGTGAAGAGCCGATCGGCCGATTCTGCTACTTCCTGAACGAGAACCTGAATATTCCGGCCGAGCGCGGCGAGGTCACTGCGCGCCGCCTTGCCATGCTCTCCGTGCTCGACTCGCTTGCGAAGGTGATGCCGGGGAGTGTGTGGATCGCCGAACAGCGGGTGCGGTATCTCACCGAGGCCGGGAAGAACCGCGAGGCCCTTGATGTGGCCCGGGCGTGCGCGCCGGCGAGCCGCGGTGGTTGGCGTTGTGAGGTGCTCGTCGGGTTCAGCCTGCACCTGCTGGGCGACTACTCCGGGGCGGAGCGGATCTACGATGCCGCGCTCGCCGCTATGGACGCCAAGCAGCGCTGCGCCTGGACCAACATCATCCCGCTGCTCGACGATCAAGCGCTGATGCAGTACCGCTCCATTCCCTGCGGGCACGCGGACCGTGCGGCCTTCGAGGCACGCACCTGGGCGCTCGCGCGGAACCTCTACTCTATGGAAGGGAACGACTCGCGCACGGAGTACCTCGCGCGGATGACCATGGTGCAGCTGCTCTCGGATGCCACAGTTCCATTTCAGTTCAAGTTCGACACCGACGAAGTGGACCGGCTGCTGCGGTTTGGGTGGCCGCGCGGCTGGGGAGCAGGGTTTGTGTTGCCGTTTGTGGTGAGCACGGTGAAGGCCGGGGAAGGCGACGGTCAGCCCAACGCGCCGGGCGGGCCGGGTTCGATCTTCGTACCCAAGGGTCGTGGCCGCGGCGGCACACCGGTCGGCAGTCTGCCGCCGGGCACAAAGGTGCCGTCCAACGTTCCGCCGCGGGAAAGGCCGCCGGATATCACAGGCCCGCGCGGGCTACCGGGCCCTATGGGCGGGGCGCCCGATGCGCGTACACCGCTGCCGTCGTTGCCCGGAATCAAGGTGCAGCCGCGGCAAGACGACGGCATCAATGTCATCAGCTTTGAGCCGAACCCGGCGTTTCGATTCATTCCCCCGGGCTTCGCACTGGGCGATGCCACGCAGACCGACTCTGCGCCGTGGCGTGCGCAGGAGGCGCCGGCGATCGCCCGTTACGCGCCGGACTACGCAAAGAAGATCGTGCCGCTCGACCATCAGCAGGCCGTGTTCAAGCGCGGCGACAGCGCCCTGGTCGTGCTCGCCTACGACACGCGTGGGAACGGCGCGATCGGCGAAGGCAAGATATCGGCCGGACTCGTCGTGCTCTCGGGCCGCAGCAGCTACCGCGATCACAGCACCGTGCGTGAAGGGGCCGCACCAACCGGCACCCTGATGGTGCGCGCGCCCTGGGGGCCGCTCTTGATGAGTGCGGAGGTCGCTGCGACCGGGCCCAAGGTGATTGCGCGGGCACGGTATGGCATTGGCCCGCTCCGCGGTGCGCCGCAGCGCGTGTTCCTCTCCGACGTTCTGCTCTTCCGGCCGAGCGCTTCGGTGCCAACCTCGGCAGAAACGGCCGCACCGTTCGCGCTCACCAGTGAGCGCCTGCGCGCCAGCGACAAACTCGGCGTGTACTGGGAAGCGTATGGCACCGATCCCGGCGGCGAGGCGATGAAGATCTCTGTCGTCGTGCTCCGCGAGACCGGAGAACCGGGCATCCTCCGAAGGATGGTAGGTGCACTCGCGCCGACGCGTGACGCCACTCCCGTGCGCATCACCGTGAACGACCAGTCGGCCCGCGGCTCCACGACAACGCCGCGCGCCCTTGAGCTCGACATCTCCACGCTCGACACGGGCACCTACATCGTGCAACTTGAGGTTGAGATGGCCGGCGGCCTCACCTCACGCACCGAGCGGCGGGTGAGCATAATTCGGTAACAGGAGAGTCCAATGAACAAGCGTGAATTCGTCCGCGCCATGGGCGGCGGTGCCGCCGCGCTCGTCTTCGGCCCCGAGTTGCTGGGCCGCTACGCCAGCTGGCCCGTGGAGCAACTCGCCCAGGAGGAACAGTTCTGGGCCGGTATGCGCGCCAAGTTCAAGCTCACTCCCGACTACATCAACCTCGAGAACGGCTACTACTGCTTCCAGCCGGAAGAGGTGCTCAATGCCTTCGTCGGCCACGTGAAGGCGGTGAACGTTCAGGGCTCGATGTACATGCGCACGAAGCGGGTGGACGACAAACTCCGCGTGCGCACCAGGCTCGCGGCCCTGGGCGGTTGCTCGCCGGCCGAATTGATCATCACGCGAAACACTACCGAGTCATTGGATACGGTGATCGCCGGGTTTGACTGGAGGGCCGGCGACGAGGCCGTGATGTCGAACCAGGACTACGGCGCCATGATCGATCAGTTCAAGCTGATGGCGCGGCGCTACGGCATGGTGAACCGGTTCATCGACATTCCGTTGGACCCGAAGTCGGATGACGAGGTGGTGCAGATCTACGCCAATGCGCTGACGCCGAAGACCAAGCTCCTGATGATCCCGCACATGGTGAACATCACGGGGCACATCCTGCCGGTTGCCAAGATCTGCGACATGGCGCACGCGCGCGGTGTGCAGGTGGTGGTGGATGGCGCGCATGCCTTCGGGCACTTCGAGTTCAAGCTCGATGACCTGCACTGTGACTACTACGGCGCGTCGCTGCACAAATGGCTGTCGACGCCGCTCGGCGCAGGCATCCTCTATGTGAAGCAGGATCGGATTGCCGCGCTCTGGCCCGTGTTCGGTACGAGCGCTGGCGTCAAGGACACCGACATCATGAAGTTGAATCACACCGGTACGCATCCGGTGCACACCGATCTCGGCATCGAGAATGCGATTGCCTTCCACGAGGCCATTGGTGGGGCGCGCAAGGAAGCGCGGCTGCGTTGGGTGCAGCAGTACTGGGTCTCGCGCGTGCGGGGTACGCCTGGGCTCATCCTCAACACGCCGACGGATCCCAAGCGCTCGGCCGGCATCGCCAATGTGGGCATCCCCAAGATGAAGCCCGCCGAGCTCGCCAAGACGCTGATGGACAAGTACAAGATCTTCACCGTGGCCATTGACGGTGTGGGCGTGCACGGGGTGCGCGTGTCGCCGCAGGTGTACACGTCAACCGCTGAACTCGACGCGTTCGTGAAGGCGCTGAAGGAGCTCGCGGCGGCATAGATGGCGGTGGCTGCAGGCGCGATGTCCGCGCCCATTTCCATCGTCAACGTCGGCTACCGGTCCACGAACTTCTGGGTACTGAGCGCAGGGCGCTCGCGCCTGCTCGTTGATCTTGGCTGGCCTGGCATGCTTGCGGCGCTGGAAGCCGAACTGAAACGCAAGGACATTCCGCTCGCCGAAATCACCCACGGCTTTGCGACGCATTACCACATTGACCACGCGGGTGCGGCGCAGGACCTGAAAAAACGCGGCATGCGCTTGATCGTCACGCCGGAACAGCTGCCGCACATCGCCGCGATGGCGCAGTGGACCAAACCGGCGGACCGCTACACGGAGATCACGCTCGATGACAACGTGGTCGTGGCGATCGCCGAAAGTCGGGCGTTTCTCACGACCCTCGGGTTCGGGGGCCAGCTGGTCCACACACCGGGGCATTCGGATGACAGTGTGTCGTTGCTGCTCGACAGTGGTGAGGTGTTCACCGGCGACCTGACGCATCCCGATATGGCTCCCGAGGAATCGGCGACGCTGGTCCGGGCAAGTTGGCGCACACTCCGCGAACTTGGTGCAACCACAGTGTATAGCGGGCACGGACCGGTGTCTGCGCTGCCGCACTTCGGTGCGGCCGAGAGGCGTTGACGAGCTGGCCGTTAGGTCCGCACCTTCTTCTTGGCATCCTTCAACCCACCGCAAATACCATGACACATCGCCGCAGCATTCGCGCCGCCATTCTGGGTGTCGGCCTTCTATCAGCCTCTGCAAGCGCGCAGACTCCGCTTGCGCTCGTCCAGCGTGCCGCTGCTGCGATGGGCGGCGAACCGGCGCTGCGCGCGCTGACCAATACGAGCGTGGAGTTCAACGCCGCGCTCTTTGGTATTGGCCAGGAAGAGACGCCTGCGTCGCCCGCGCGGGCGACGTTTTCGTTCGGGCGCATTGTGACCGACTACCGGGGCGGGCGTCGCGCGACGAACCAGGAGTCCCGCGCAGTGACCGGAGTCATCACCCGCCAGCGCCGCGTGATCGCCGGCGGGATCGGGATGACGGAGAACAACGGAGTGGCGGCCCCTGACGCTCCTGGCGCCGTTGCTGCGGCAGCAACGGACATTCGCCTGCTGCCCGACCGTTTGATCCTCGCGGCGCTCGACAACCCGCGCGCACTCTCGGCAATGACGCCGCGCCGCGTGCGTGGTGAGCTGATGGACGGTGTACGCTACGCCAACGGTCCCGACACGCTCTCACTCTGGTTCGACCGGTTCAACGGAATGCTCGTTGCCGCCGAACGCGTGACCGACGACGGTGTGCTCGGCGACCGCCGTAACACGGCGCTCTACACCCGCTGGGCCGACGCCGGCGGCGTGAAGTTGCCGCGTGAGATCGACTCCGAAGCGAGTGGACGACTCGTCCAGCACACCGTGATCACGGCGGCGAGCACGAACACTGCGCTCGACGAGGCGCTGTTTGCCATTCCCGATTCCATCGCGCGGCGTGCCCAACGTGGACCGGCGACGCCTGCGCCCATCACGGTGACACTCGCCGAGTTGGGCCCGAATGTCTGGCGCGCGGAGGGCGGGTCGCATCACTCGTTGGTCGTGCGCCAGGGCGCAGGCTTACTGGTGGTGGAGATGCCACAGAGTTCGGCGCGGTCGCGCGCGGTGCTCGATACCCTGGCGTCGCGCTTTCCCGGTGTACCGGTGCGCACGGCGGTGAACACACACCACCATTGGGATCACTCCGGCGGCGTGCGCGAGTACCTCGCGAGCAACATTCCGGTGGTCACGCATCGCCGCAATGTGGAATTCGTACGCGGCATTGGCGCGGCGTCCAAGACCGTTGCGCCGGACCAGCTCTCGCGCGTCAAACGCGTGCCCGTCGTTCGGGCAGCGATCGACACGCTGGCCATTGGCACCGGGGACAGCCGTGTGGAGTTCCACGAGTTGCCCAATACGCACGTCGAGGGGATGCTCGTCGCGTATGTGCCTTCGCTACGCCTGCTCTTTGTGGCCGACGTGATTCAGCCCGGACCGGGCATGTCGCCGGTGGGTGCCCGGGAAGTCGTGGCCATGGTGCGGGCGAAGGGGCTCACGGTGGATCGCGTGGCAGGCGCGCACGCCGGAGTTGTCTCGTGGGCCGATGTGGTGGCCGCTGCCGCCCGATAGATTTGGGGATCGGCGCCCATAGCTCAATTGGATAGAGCATTTGCCTTCGGAGCAAAGGGTTGGGGGTTCAAGTCCCTCTGGGCGCATACTGTAAGCATCCTTTTGACGGTTCCGTCCGTCTGAGTGCGTGACGTTCACCGCACCCAGGAGGTATCCGTGCCGACTCGGCGAACCGCTGTCCTCATCGCCCTGCTGATCGCGATGCCAGCCGACGCGCAGAAAATCGCAGGACCCAACTCCACGGGCGCACCGCCGGCGCCTGTCGAGCTGGCGATCAGCGGCCTCTTTCAGGCCAAGTTCTCAAAGGTCGGCGATGATGTCTTCATTGGCGGCCAACCCACCGAGCGAGCGTTGCGGGAACTGCGCGCGCAGGGGGTGACCACTGTGGTGAACCTCCGTTCGCCGCAGGAGATGACTCGCGACGTGAGCTTCGACGAGGCCGCGCTCGTGAAGTCGCTGGGGATGAAGTACGTGTACCTCCCGATGCGCGGCACGGCTGACCTGCCGTACGCGCCGCAAGCGGTGAAGGATTTTACGGCCGCGATGAAGGCCGCAGACGGCACAGTGCTGCTTCACTGCACCATCGCGTGGCGCGCGAGTCACCTCTGGGCGGCGTACCTGATCCAGGAACGTGGCGTACCCGTTCAGACGGCGCTCAAGCACACCCGGGCAATCAACCTGATGGACGACCATCGGATGGATGACGGACGCCATCCCCTCGAAGACTTTCTTGGTCGCGCCGTGCCGGGATTAGGGCGGCCGGGCGGGGCCTAGCGGGCGGGCGGGGCAGCGGCCGGGTTAAACCCACGACGAATTGAAACCATCCGGGGCCGGATGTCCGTCGTACATCATATGACCCGCATTCTGCACGACCTCCGGCTCGCCCGCCGGCAGCTGACCAAGAGCCCCCTCTTCACCACCATCGTGATCGCCACGCTCGCGCTCGCGATCGGGCTCAATTCGGCGGTGTTCTCGGCGGTCGAGGCGCTGATGCTGCGGCCCATTCCCGGCGTCCGGAATCCCGAGTCACTCGTGCAGCTCTATCGCACATACCCGGGCGGAATGGACTACGGCTCAAACTCCATTCCGCACTATCAGGACATCCGCGACCGCACGGGCGACGTCTTCTCGGGCGTGGCGCTGTGGACCTTTGACCCGATGAACATCTCGGCGCGCGGCGAACCGCGACGCGTGATGGGCGCCATAGCCTCGGCCGGTTACTTCTCGGTGCTCGGGGCCACGCCCTTCAGGGGGCGGTTCTTCGTTCCTCAGGAGGACACCGGCCGCCTCGCCCACCGCGTGACCGTGCTCAGCCACGCGGCGTGGAAGGGACTCTTTGGAGCCGACAGCGGCGTCGTTGGCCGCGAGATCGTCATCAATGGGCACAATTATCAAGTAATCGGTATCGCCGCGCCCGAGTTCGGTGGCTCAATGCCGATGGTGACGCCCGTGCTCTGGGTTCCGCTCACGCAGCTCGCGGAGATTGAACCCGGGAGCGAGGCCCGGTGGGAGCGGCGCGGGTCCAATTCGTTCAACATCGTGGCGCGGCTCCGCGACAATGTCTTCATCGAGGCCGCCGACAGTCGCGTCGCGACGCTGCTCACCGAACTACGCTCGACCTACCCCGACGACTACAATCGCACTGGGATCAAGCTCTACTCCCAGCTTGAGGCGGGAATCCATCCCTCGCTCAAGGGCGCACAGGTCGGGCTCTCGGCGGTCGTGATGGCTGTCGTCGGCATTCTGCTGCTCATCGCATGTCTCAACGTCGCGAACCTGTTCCTCGCACGCGGCCGCGATCGCGCGCGCGAAATGGCCGTGCGCCTCAGCCTTGGCGCAAGCCGTGGCGCGCTGGTCAGGCAGCTGCTCGTCGAGAGCCTGGTTTTCGCGGCCGTATCGGCGGTCGTTGGGCTTGGCATCGCACAGTGGGCGATCGCCCTCGTGAACCAGGTGTCGCTCCCCTTCGACGTGGACTTCCGCGCGGGGCTCGAGCTTTCACCCACGGTACTCGTCGCCACCCTCGTCACCGCGGTCGTGGCAGCAGTCGTCTTCGGCATTGCGCCGGCCATTCAGGCCACGCGGCCGTCGCTGATTCCCGCGCTCAAGGGTGAGGCGCCGGCCGGCGAGTCGCGGTCGCGCGTGCGGAGCGGGCTCGTGGTGGCACAGATGGCGCTCTCGATCGTGCTTCTCGTTTGCGCCGGACTCTTCCTCCGCAACCTCGGTGCCGCGACGGCGGTGGACAAGGGATTCCAGAGCGACAACCTCGCGATGGCCGAGCTGGACCCGGGAATGCAAGGATACCCGCGCGCGCGAACAGAGCAATTCTATCGCGACCTCAAGGCGCGGCTCCTCGCGCGCCCGGGCGTGAAGAGCGTGGCATTCGCGCAGTCAGTGCCCCTCGGCCTCGGCGAGAACGACACCGGAGTCGAGGTGCCCGGCTACGTACCGGGTGACAATGAGAACATGAACGTCCAGTACAATGCCGTGACCGAGGACTACTTCACCGCGATGGGAATCCGGCTGCTCGCTGGCCGGCCGATCGAGGCGCGCGACGACAGTGCGGCGGCCAAGGTGCTGGTCGTGAATGAGCACTTTGCGAAGAAGTACTTCGCTGGGAGACAAGCTGTGGGCAGCACTGTGAAGGTGAGTGGCTTTGACCGCACGATCATCGGCGTGGTGCCCACGGGCAAGTACGTTCGGCTCGGCGAGCCAACCACGGCATTCATGTACTTTCCGCAGGCGCAGCGTTTCAGTTCGGGGCTCGTCGTGCACGTACGCACCGAGCGCGATCCCGAGACGATCATCGCCGGATTGCGCGCCGACGTCGCGTCGCTCGACGCGTCGCTTCCGCTGGCCAACGTCAAGACGATGGACCGGCACCTCGGCATATCGCTCCTCCCGGCGCGCCTGTCCGGCGCCGTGCTCGGCGTGTTCGGCCTCATCGGTCTCGTGCTTGCGGCCATCGGGATGTACGGCGTGATGGCGTACTCCGTGGCGCAGCGCACGCGCGAAATCGGCATCCGGATGGCGATAGGCGCCGCGGCGAGCGACGTGGTGCAGCTTGTGATGAAGCAGGGCTTTCGATTGGTGTTTATCGGTGGGATGATCGGGCTGGTTGGCGCCTTCGCGGCATCACGCGCGCTCGCATCCGTGCTGTATGGGGGCGGGCAAAACGACCTACTGACTTTCGTCGTCGTACCAGTCGTGTTGACCGGGGTGGCGATGTTGGCGAGCTGGGTGCCGGCGCGTCGCGCAGCCAACACCGATCCCCTGAAGGCGCTGCGGCAGGAGTAGATTCTCCGTCGGCGAACAACGGTTTTGCCCAGGTAGATCACCAACCGGAGCAAGCCCGTTGTCCTTCTCATTCGGAGCACGGATGCGCGTCACGTTCCTGGCCCTTCTTGTGTTTGCGGCATCTGCGTCGGCGCAACCGTCCCCCGGCGTTTCCGTGCTCGAGCAGATGCGGAAGGCGTACGAGGGAAAGTGGTACAACACGCTGACCTTTGTGCAGCGCACGATCACGGCGCAGCCCGGTGCGAAGCCAGACACTTCCATATGGTATGAGACCGTGATCGGGTCGCGGCTGCGCATCGACATTGGCGATCCCGCGTTGGGCAATGGGATGCTGTACACACCCGAGTCCACCTATGTGATGCGTGGTGGGGCGTTGGCACGTGCCATTCCGTCTGGAAATCCCTTCCTGCCGCTCATCATGGGTGTGTACCTGCAGCCGGCGGAGCGCACGGCGCGTGAGCTGGCCGCGTTCGGGTTCGACTTTTCCAGGGCGACGACAGGAACGTGGCAGGGCGCGCCGGTGACCATCGTGGGCGCCGCGGCGCCCACGGACACCGCGTCGGCGCAGTTCTGGGTAGACTCGCGGAATCTCGTCGTGCGTGTGATCGGCAATGTGCGCGGCATCGGCGGCATGGCGGTTGAGATTGGCGGCTACGAGCGCGCGGGCAACGGCTGGCTCGGCACGCGAGTCACCATGTCGAGCGCGACGCGGTCGCAGGTGGAGGAATACTCGGACTGGAAGGTCGGACATCCGATCGCCCCGGCGCTGCTCGATCTCACGCAGTGGAAGACAGCGCCGCATTGGGCGGGGAAGCGGCCGGACTAGGCGGTTCTTCTCCCGGGCGCAGGACTAGTCGGGCGCGCCTTCTTCACGTTCTTCCAGCACCAGGTGGTGCGCCTTGCGCCCACCACGCTCAACGACGTGCGGCGCCGTCTCGTGATCGAGCAGCAGCTGGGCGTGATCGATCGCGCGCGCAGCAAGGCTCCGCGCCCCTTCGCGGAGTTCGCGGCTCTGCTGGACCACCGCCACGTTCTGTTCCATGTCCTCGGCGCTCCAGCCACGCGAGTGCGCGATGTACGGAAACTTTGGAATCTGAAAACCGATCTCGGCGAAAAACCCGAGCATCTGCCCCGCCACCGCCTGCACATTGTCCTGGCCGCCAGTGATGATGAATGCCGCGACCTTGTTGCGGATCAGGACGCGATTGGCAATCGTCACCTGATTCTGCACGCAGTTCAGGCGTTCGACCATCTTATAGTAGTGTGAACCGGCGCTTCCCCAGCGGATGGGCGTGGCGAGCAGGACGACGTCGGCCCAGTGCACCAGCGCCTCATAGACGCGCTCCATCTCGTCGTCGGGATCCATCTGGGTGATGGAGCAAGGCCAGGTGCAGGCGTGCGCGCTCTTGGAGTAATACCCCTCGCAGGCCCGGAACTTGAGCTCCGCCAGCCGAATGAGCCGTGTCTCGGCACCAACGTCGGTGGCGCCTGCGAGCGCTTCGGCCAGGAGCGCGTCGCTCGTTGAGTAGCGCGGGTGCGCGACATCCATGTGGGTGGTTGATATTCCGACGACCCGAATGGGGCCCGGCGCGCGCTCGACCTTCCGCGCCAACGGATGCGGCTTGTGGACGCCGCGCGTCCGCTTGGTGGCCGGCTCTACCGACGCAAAGAGGTGACCGTTCTCCACCTTCACGTCGTAGCGCGGAACAGCATCCGCTTCGAATCCGGGTTCGCCGAGCCCCGTTCGGCAGTGGTACTTCCAGTGGTGCCAGGGGCAGACCACGTATTCGCCGTCCAGCTGGCCGTCGGCCAAGGGGCCGCCCGCATGATTGCACACAGCGGAAAGCACGCCGAACTGTCCGTTCTGGTGAGTCACCACTACACGGAGGGTGCCGATTCGGGCGGCGGTCAGGGGGCGCGCACTCAGCGCCTCGACGGGTCCCAAGTCATGCCAGTTCATGGGCGGCGCAACACTATTTGGTGGCGGCCGGAGCGTTGCCGAATCCCTTCCGGGTCATTGCACCCCATCCCTTCTTGCCCCTCACGGCAGACACGAGTCCGCGAAAACGCCAGTACGTCGACATCTGGCGATATCCCAGGGTCTCCGTCACTGAGAGCCCGAACAGCGACAGCAGCGATTTGACGCCCGGGTACCGGCGGAACGACAGTTCCTCGAGTGCCACTGCGGCGAGCGAAAGAGACATTCCCAGCACGAAGGCGACCATCAGGAATGCGAACACATAGAGTCCGTTGACTCGACCAAGGGCCAAGGCGATCGCGAATGAGATGTACCCGGCTACTTCAATGACTGGTCCGAGCATCTCGAGGAAGAAGAAATATGGGTACGCCAGCATCCCGACGCGGCCGTAGCGCGGGTTGAACAGCATCCGCTTGTGCCTCGTCAGCACCTCGGCGAGGCCGCGCTGCCAGCGGTCGCGCTGGCGACCCAGCACGCGGATGCTCTCGGGGCACTCGGTCCACGCCACCGGGTCCGGCACGAAGGTGATGCGATACGGAATCTTGTTGGCGCGGCAATAGCGGTGGAGCCGCACCACGAGCTCCATATCTTCGCCAACCGTGTCGGTGGCGAATCCGCCAGCCGCGACGACGATGGAGCGGCGGAACAAACCGAAGGCGCCTGAAATGATGAGCGTAGCGTCGAGCGCGGCCCATCCCATCCGGCCCGAGAGGAAGGCCCGAAGGTATTCGAGGACTTGAAAGCGTGCCAGCATACTGCTGGGAAGTCGGACCTTCGTGACGACACCATCGGTGACTTCGCATCCGTTGACGATGCGGATGATGCCGCCGACGGCGACGGTTCGGGCGTCTTCAAGAAAGGGCCGAACCACGCGTATCAGCGCTTCCGGTTCGAGCAGCGAATCGGCGTCCATTGCGCAGAAGAGCGGCGTGCGGCAGTAGGTCAGGCCGGCGTTGAGCGTATCGGCCTTTCCGCCATTCTCCTTGTCGATCACCGTGAGGTTGCGATGCACGCGGCTCCGGTACAGGCCACGGATTGCAGCGGATGGAAGGTCGGCGGTCCGCATGCGGGACGTCGGCACGAGGTCAAATGCCTGCGTGAGGCGTTCCAGTGTGGCGTCGCGCGATCCGTCGTTGACGACGAGGATCTCGAAATCCGGGTAGTGCAGCGCGAGCAGCGAGCGCGTCGCGTCGATGCAGGTCGCTTCCTCGTTGTACGCGGGAGCGATGAGCGTAATCGGAAGCGCGGCACTCGACCCAATGAGGTCGTTGACGTCAAAGCTCTTCAACCGGCGTGCGTAGCGTTGCAGCGCGGCAAACGCAAAAATGCTTGTGATCAGGTACACGCTGCTAAGCAGCACGAAATAGGCCAGGACCAGGCCGTTGAAGAAATCGAGCAGCCAGAGCAGGGCGGTGACCATCATTCGGCCTCGATCAGGACTGCCCGGGCGAGCTCGGCCCGCGGGTGGTTCGATGCCGCAAGCGAGTCGAGCGCGGCGCGACCCGCGTTGGCTAGCAGCGCCCGCGCAGCGTGAGACGCCACCCAGATGGATTGGTCATTGAGGGCGGCCTGGAGTGACGGGAGATCTTCGCGGGTCCCAAGGGTCGCGAGTGCCGAGAGCGCCTGGGCGCGGATCAGTTCGTCGGGGTCGCGAACAAGGGTGCGCACGGCAGCGGTGTGCCTCGCGTCGCCGCACTGCCCGACCAGGCGCAGCGCCGCCGCGACCAGGTCTCGGTGGGTGACTCGCCCCAGTAGCTTCGCCGCAATGTCGGCGGACGGGATGTCATTCAGCGTTCGGAGCGCATCGGCAGCGACGGCACGGACGATAGCCGATTCGCGCGTGTTCGCCAGCGTGCCACGAAGGAAGGTGGCGGCTCCGGGCCCGATGCCGGCCAGCATTGCCGATAGGTAGGCCCGGCTCCACTCCTGAAATCGGTCGAGCTTGGTGAGGACGGCAGGTGCAAAATGCGGGTTTTCGCGACGGCACAACTCACGCGCGGCCGTCATTGCGACGATGGGCGATGGGTCGTCCAGGGCGGGGATGATCAGCGAACCGTATTCGTTGAGTCCCAGCAGGCTGAGTGTCCGGATCGCGCGCGCCCGGGTTCCGGCACGCCGGGATCGCAGTTGGAGGGCGATGCGAGGGAGGTAGGGTGTCGCGACCTCCTCCACGAGCCGGCGTTCCGCGCCGCGCATTCGTTGTGCGAACCGGGTGAGATAGTCCACGAAGTACATCGCATCGTTGTCCGAGATGTGGCTTCGCAGCGCATCAGGGGCCAGGTCGCCGGAGACCAGGTCCAGGAGACGCATTTCCCATTCCTGCTCCAGGGCGCTCCATCGCCTTGCCTTTTGCAGGTTGCGCCAGCGCAGGAGCAGTGCGGCAGCAGCGAAGCTCAGCGAGAACAGGGCGAACAAAACGGAGGCCAGGATGAGCACCACCAGCAGCCGGTCCCGGGCGTCGAGCGCGGCGAACGCCTGCATCAACTGGTTCACGGCGCGTCGCCTGGGGGCTTCAGTTGCTGCCTCAAGGACGTCGCGAGCGTAAACGGATCGAACGGTTTCTGGAACACCGCTCGCACACCATTGGCATGGAGTGCGGCGAGCGCCACGGGGTCGGTGGTGGCCGTCACGGCGAACACCGGAGTGTCCGGCGCCGACCCGCC
>Ga0207952_1000645_pt1 | contig 23224 bp, 29 predicted proteins | sample SubbioR12Aug_8Ca_FD_184831 | JGI IMG/M metagenome (GOLD analysis project Ga0207952, IMG submission 184831) | Serpentinite rock and fluid subsurface biosphere microbial communities from McLaughlin Reserve, California, USA - CR12Aug_8Ca (SPAdes) | ecosystem: Environmental > Terrestrial > Deep...
ACTCGTTTTTCGCCATTCCCACCTGATTGCTTAAAAACAAGCGTTGCCGGTCCGTAGTAGTTCGGCAACGATACATCCGTAGAAAACGGCACAAATGCTCCTGCATCAGTACCACTGTCTCCCGTGGCCTGTATGCGGACACGCTCAATTTCTACACCACTTTCGTTCTCAATTGAGAGCGTTAGCATATCGTTTTCGTACCACGACGCACGCGCCTCCCCCGCTACGCGAAACGTGTACGTCACATACTGTCCGTCGTACGGTTCGACAACTTTGACATTCTGTGGGTGCAACAAGACAGCTCGTACGATTTGGACAACCACCGGAGTTTCAGGATACGCGCGGTAATACCACTCAGCAACACGCTGTTGTTCCTTGAACCAAGTCGCAGCAATGAAAAAAACGCCAATGAGAATAATGGCCATCAATACCTTCATGGCCGTATTGTACTGCACGCAAACCTAGTTGATTACGATCGGGACGGACATCGATGCGTCGTGCTCAGGCAGGCCCGAGGCGTTGTCCTTGTGAAGAATCAATGTTGCTTCCCCCTTGTACCAGGTTGGTACTGTGACTGGCACCGAGAATGGTACAAAATTCGAGGTCATCCACTCCCCGCCAGCTTGTACTGGGGATTGCACAAGCACGGTACCTGTTGCTGAACGAACTTCCAGAGGAAAGTTGGCTTCAAAATACCATCCGCCGCGGGCGCGCCCGGTAACAACAAAGGCGGACGAGACGGTGGCTCCCGGAAGCGGTGTCGTTACTTGAATTTTGTCGCTGTCGGCATTGTAGTAGGTTGCGCTTGGTGTGTTCTTTTCCGGTGTTTGCGGGGTCGAGGTCGGCGTAGTTCCCGTATCGTTGAGGACAGGAAGTGCGAAGTCGTATTCATTTGCGTACCACACACCAACACCAAAGGCGATGACAATGAGAACGAGCGTTACTATAGCTTTCATATATTAGGTTGTGCGAAAGAAACGGTTATAGACCCGTATGGTACAGAAGACGCTGAGGGGAAGCAATACTGTCATCTGAAGAACCGGTGAAAGGCCAACGTTCAGAAGGGGCACAATCGGCATCAGTTCGGTATAATCCCATCGATCAAGGTACGCAGCCTTGTATTCCACCATGAGTGCAATACAGAATCCCATCACGGCAAGCAAGAAGTAATCCTGTCTGCTTGCATTCATAAACCACACTAGACTTCCGCGGAGAATGCCGATAAAGGCGACGGCAGCGAGTGTATACAAACAATCGCCGAGCGTCGCAAGCACAAATACGGGGAGTACGCCTTCCAGCGTTTCGTATCCTGTATACAGCACGATGTGGAGTTTCTCCCACGCGATATGGAGAAGAAACGCGACGGCGGCAAGCGTGAGATATGCACGCGCCATAACTCATTAAACGGTCTTCACGACCGACTCCTCGCGGGTATCGAAGAAACTCAGTGCAAGCGTTGCCATCATCAATCCGAAATCGCGCACGCCAATTTGCGTGAGACCGATTTCAAATGTGATCACGGCCAAATGGAGTGCAAGCGCAAGCGCAGCCCACCGCGTCAAAATATTGAACGCGAGGAGCCCTCCTGCGATCACTTCAAACGCACCATTCAGAAGTACAATCATCGCTGGCGGTATATGGAGGAAATTGACTGCCCATACAGGCACCCACGAAACCCAATTCACGCCATCAAGAAGTTGCGAAAACCCGAACCATAAAAAGACGGTGGCGAGGCCGAGACGCAGTACCAGTATTCCCCACTGATGTGATGTCATACTACTTGGAAAGGACGCCGATCTTGAAGCCCGCGAGCACCGTCGCTTGTTTCGCCTGACCGCCGTGTTGCCCATTGAATTTTGCTGAACCGTCGGTTCCGCAAAGCTGTAGAATTGCTTGTTCACCACCCGGATGTTTCTGGATCCACGATGTCAGGTCATAGACACTACCATTGATCGCCGACCAGCAACTCGTGCGCGAGTCGTGCTGCGCAATAACCGCCATAGTGATAGCAGAGACGTCCGTACTTCCTTCGTTTTCCTGATTTGCCGAGTTCGTTTCCGTATCAACTTGGGTATTCGTTGCCGGCGTCGGTATATCCCTTACTTGCCAATACACAATGCCCCCCACCCCAAGGATCAAAAGAAGGCCTACCAACAGTGATGTTGCAGTGTTCATGCACGCAAGTATAGCATTTAGAGCACACGAGCCGAAAGGCCAACAATCAGTATTCCAAGGAAATTCATTGCAAATGAGACCGGAATAAGTATCGCCACGCGCGTCTTCGAAAGCCCCATCATCGCAAGACCGAGCTCGTCTGGGAGCGGGGAGGCAATGATTATGGCACCTGTGAGAGGAACCACCCATTGTAGCAGTGGATGATGCGCAATGCGCATCAGGCGCCGCTTCCATGAGCGCTTGATCATATGAGCGATGTCTTCTGACATTGCGTCACGGACGAATAGGAACAATACCAAATCACCCATAACAGCGCCTGCCGCGCCAAATACCGCAACCGGCACAAGAGGAGCTGCTTGCGAGAGTTCGGCAAGCATCACTCCAGCGGGAGCAATCGTAAAGAGTGAGGTGAAAAAGAAGCCAGCGATAATACTAAGCGTAACTGCGTACTCCCCCCACGTGCGAAGTAGCGCGTCGAGCACGTTGAAGTACTCAACACCGATGGCAAAGGCGATCGAGAGCGCTACGAAACAGAGATCTCGAGTGAGATTAGTGCGTGCATGGCGCATGGAGTCCTCTCCATTGTACCAGCTAGCGCGTCACTGGTGTACGCACGGAGATATAACTGCGTGCGCGTACTGCTCTGTAGACGCGCTCATATCCGTCGGTCATTGTCCGTTCGTTGAAGTTCTGCAGCGCGTATGTACGACATGTCGATCGATCGATCGTAGCGACATTTTTCACGGCCTCAACCATGCCCGCAACACCGTCCACGACATACCCGGTAGTACCGTGCACTATTATCTCAGGTATTGATCCACGTCTGAATGCGACGACCGGGGCACCACAAGCCATCGCTTCAATCAACGTCAGCCCGAATGGCTCATCCCATGTCACTGGATGCAAGAAACACATCGCCTCACTCATGAGCGCGTTACGCTCCTGCTCTTCCACTTCACCAATCCAGCGAATCGTGTCCGACAAATACGGTTTTACATGCGTGCGAAAGTACGCCTGGTCCACGGTATCGACTTTGGCGGCGATAATAAGTGGTAGGTTGAGAGAGAGTGCGGTTTGTACCGCCGCATGTGTGCCCTTGTCGCGGCAAATGCGCCCGACATACAAGAGATATCCTTTGTGTGTTTTGCCAAACGGATACTGCTCCATCTTAAGTCCGTTGTAGACAACGCCGGCATGGTTGAGGTGTGGTGTCAATTTCATTTGAGAGCGTGAAATCGATACGATCGACGGCTTGCGCAAGAATGCGCCGAGACTGACGTCGCTGCCGGTTTCAGTGAGTGACCCGTGGTTCGTGCCGATAACCGGTGTTCGGGAAATGTTTGCAGTAGGGAGAGAAAGCGGCATTGTATGGTCGTGAATGACATCGAACTCGTCTTGCATCGCATACGCACGCCCGATGTTTAACAGAGTCCACATATTCGGACCATACAAGTTTGCGATACGAGCTTCGCGAAGCGGCTTCGGGTGCGACGGCACGAGTCGCGCAGAAGTAACGGAGTCGCCACTCGCAAAGAGCGTAACATCGTGGCCGCGACGCACCAGTTCCTCGGTGAGCGTATAAATCACACGCTCGGTGCCGCCGTACTTTTTAGGAGGTACTCGTTCGATAAGAGGCGCAATCTGTGCGATACGCATGGAGAGGGTGCTTAGAGGATAATTATTCACGCAGTCCTGAATCACGTTCAATCAATACAGTCGATGCCTTAAGCACCGAACGTCTCAAGTCTATAGATACCTGTATGACCGAATTATGAAGACCCTCAGCTGGTGAATGGAAACCCTATAAACGCTAGGATTAGAGCCCCGATTACGACACGGTATATACCAAATGCAACGAACGAGTGGGTCTGTATAAAACGCACCAAAAGCTTCACTGACGCGAGCGCAGCAACAAACGAAACGACAAATCCAACAAATAATATGTGCCATTCAGACGTCACAAACGTGCCCCCCGACTTATAGAGATCGTAGACAGTAGCAGACAGCATCGTCGGCATTGCAAGCAGGAATGAGAACTCGACTATCTTTTCTCGCGGAATGCCAAGAAGAAGCCCACCAAGGATGGTAGCACCGGCTCGCGAGACGCCTGGAATGATTGCAACCGCTTGAGCGCAGCCGATGAGAAACGCACTTTTATTACTCATTGCGGAGCTCTGCCGCACTCCAACAAGTTTCTCAAATAAAATCAGTACGATTCCGCCAGTAATGAGCGCCCAGCCGATGATGGCTAGATTCTCCAGCAGAACATTTTTGACGAGCTGGTAGAGAACGAAACCAACGATGGCGGTTGGTACAAATGCAACAAACAGGTACTTGAGTGTCTCGCGATCGAACATAAGTGTCCGCCAATACAACACGAGAACACTCGCAATTGCACCGAGCTGGATAGCGAGAATAAAGCTCGAGAGAAATGATGAATCCGGAATTTCAAGGAGGCGCGAGCCAACGACCAGATGCGCCGTTGATGAGATCGGGAGAAATTCCGTAAGACCTTCGACTATTCCCAGAATGACTGCGTCAAGATACGTCATTCGCTACTGCGGAATCCGCACAAATCGCAAGGCATTTCCTCGATCAAGATAGGTCATCTCAAGTTCGTTTGCCGTTAGCTTCACAACACGAAAATACAGTGATGATGTGTCGGTTTCGCCTATAGCGACATAGACAGCATTATCCTCGAGCGTGCCTGTATAGGCCGGATCTGGGATTTGTTTAGTGAACGCCATCCAACGACCTTCAGTTGTGGTTGTTCCGTACGAATCTCGCGAGACGCCATCGCTTGCGAATTCTCGCACAAAGGAAGCATCGTCCATCGAGCGCCACTTCCCTACAAGAGCGGACATTACTGCGGCAAGGTCATTAACAGCATCTGCATTTTCAACGTCGAGTGTCGCGCGTGTATACCCGTTGCCATATCCAAAAAAGTATCCGCCGAATGCGCCAAGGACAAGTACAACAACCGCAACAACCACGAGCTTCATACACGAATGATACGTCTAATACGATTCAGCGCAAACTGTTGTACACATCACGGGTACTCAACTCAGTGATTGTTTCTCAAATGCTCTCAGATACGAGGCGCGGGGAGAGGGGACCGTGAGGCGTATACCAATACGACGAGCGGGACCCTGTGGCCCCGCAACGAAGTAGATGAGACATTTGAAAACAATCACCAGAGGCCAAAACCTTTACCGGCTAAATATGCCCCCAGTACTACGGCCAACAACCCACCCGAGGTATACCACGTTGGTGTATTGAACATGCGAACCCATCGCATAACTTTCGTGTATGGTGCTGCGAGGTAGATCACAGCCTCGACCATGATCCACGCACCGATGAGCGTAATGATGCCTCGCCAATCAGCCGTCCAGATAGGGTGACCGATGATGAGTGCGAGACCTGCAAAGAGTTGGCAGAGCGCGACAATCATCAAAAGGCCCTTGTTGCCGAGCACTTCCATGTAGGTATGCATGTATGACTTTTGGCGCATCATTACAACGACGCCGGCGATCATGAAATACAAACCAAACAGCTTTGCTAAAAAGATAGAAAGATCCATAGATAAAGTTTCCCTAGTTAATATGAAGATTGTACCCTCCCTTTTGTCTTTTAGAGGCCATTTCGGGCCGACCCTGTGGATACTGATAGTTAGTCGGATAGATCGCCGCCATCCACCGCACCACCATGTCGTCCCAATTCGTCACAGAATCTTGTTTAAAGTCGAACCACACGCGATAAAACTGCCGACGCGGTATGGTCCGCAGTCCGCCTGTTTCTGGATCTTGCAAATGTACTGACTCCGCATCGAGTCCCACCACTATTGAATAGTGCCCATCTGGCATGTCTCCTTCTGGCGCATCGTTTCGTCCCGGAGAAAACCAATCGACAACAACAGGAATCTGTTTGTCGAGCCACGGCTGTATGTCATCAAACGACGCATTCGTTTTCACTTCGCTCTTGAGGCCAAATCGTGCGGCCGTTTCGATAAATTGTTCATTGCTGGTGCCAAGATTTGGATCCGTGCCGCAGTCCTTTGCGAGCTCCATGTCACTTTTCTCCGCTCCTGGAAGTTTCCAATACGTCAGCAGCATCTTGAGCGCAGCAGGACCACACGCCGACGCATTAAGCGTCTCTTGAAACGGTTCTACCGGGAGTAGTTCCATAGTTACGGTGCGGCCTGCCACTCGCCGATCCAATCAACCGGATGAATGAGCTGGATAATGTTAAAAGTGAGTGAGTCACGAATAAAGTAAAGCGCAATACCCTCAAGCACAATGATCGCAATCACGCTTCCCCATATCGGCAATCGCCACGCCGCAAGGAATCCGAGAAGCATTGCGAGCATATCCCCCGTTGAGTTAACGATTGAGTCTCCAAAGTAACCCTGCGCCAGTGCCTGCTCGCGATATCGATTGATGATCATGTCGGTATTTTCGAACAACTCCCAACCGGATTCGATAGCGAGAGCCATGAGAAGCCGGGTTCCAATCGAGAGTCGTGGAAACAAGAACGAAAGGCCGGCATAAAACAAAATACCGTGAATGACGTGCGAAAAGGTGTACCAATCGGTCAAATGCTGCGAATTCTCTCCCGAGATCACAGCGCCGTGCCACAACTTGATATACCCTCCTTCATACATCCACGGTTGACCCATAAAATACAGCGCCGCCGCGTGTGCGAGTAAAAATATCAGCACAGCTCCCCATACCCACCGTGTGTACATACACGTAATTATCACACAAAACGGGCCCCGCGGGGCCCGTTTGCATACATGCCGATCCCATCAGCCAGGGACCGTCTCAATTTTTGGCGGCCACGGACGACACGTGTTCTCAAAGTTCGCAGAGTGAACCCTGAGCACCTCAAGTACATTCAATTCAAGGTGCCCCAAGGCTTTCTCTCGCGACGTCGCCGTAGCTGATACAACTTTCGTTGTACGGTCTACACGAACCTGTGTTGACGCTTTATAAAACATTGCCGATACCTCCGGCGTTTGAGGGCACATTACCGTCCTCTGCAGTTACTATACTTTTTTATTGGAATTCGTCGAGAATACCCATAGCTTGCTATGGGGATGTATCGACGAACTTTCAAATAAGTTCGCCCGGTGGGCGATCTTCTTCCAACAAAAACACCACGGTGGTTTTCCGCGAATACCCCGACCCTTGGTCGGGGAGCGGGAAACCTGTTTTTATCGTTTCGGTACAAGACGCATAACACGATCGTCCGTAACCACAGGTGATCCGCGCCCGTCGTGATTCGAGGTCGAAAAATAGATGTATCCGTCGGGACCCTCTGCAACATCGCGGATGCGGCCATATTCCGTATAGAACAGCTTTTCGTGACTCATATCGCCTATGTCATCACTGAGCGTGACTCGCATCAAACCTTCACCGATCAGCGCACCAAAAAAGAGGTTGTCCTTGAACTGCGGGAACACTTTTCCTGAATAGATCATTGCGGACCCGGGCGCTTCTGCGGGTGTGAACACCAACAACGCGTCGACAAGCCCCTCTCCGGTTTTTCCGTGGGACACCAGTGGCCAGCCGTAGTTGCCTCCTTTTATTATGCGGTTAACCTCGTCTCCGCCGCCAGGACCGTCAAAGCCGGACGGGCCATGTTCTGTTTCGTACAAATTGCCCGTACTGTCCCACGCGAGACCCTGCGGATTGCGATGTCCATAACTCCAGATGGGAGATTTCGGAAATGGATTATCCGAGGGTATCGAGCCATCATCGTTGACGCGCAGAATTTTGCCGCCAAGATTCTTCAAATCCTGTGCAATCTCGCGATCTGTCGCATCGCCAGAAGTAATGTACAGCTTCCCGTCCGGTCCGAATGCAAGACGGCATCCTGCGTGGAATCGTGCTGCCGGAATTGCATCGATGATCGTCACGACGTTCGAGATCGAATCTCCATTGTCGACGAAGCGAACGACTTTCACCCACATGCCGCGCTCGCTTTCATACGCGTACGAGGCATATACGTACTTGTTACTCGCATAGTGTGGGTGTACCGCGAGCGACATGAGCCCTTCTTCCCCGCCCGTCGAGACTTCGTTAAATGTGTGAAGCGCTGTATCGCGCAGCGTTCCATTTTCAATCACGCGAATGCGTCCGGGCCGCTCCGTGACCAATATGCGCGTTGGCGATGTCCACACAAGAGACCATGGCACCCGCAGACTGCGTGCAACTTCTTCGATCTGAAAATCAACGGATTCTGTAGTAGTAGCCATTGGATTGCTCTGTGGCATCGGCGAGTAATACCCGCGCCAGTAGAGGAAATATGCAGCTGCAGATAAGAGAACGATCGCCGTCACAACCGAGAGGGATTTCATGCGGAGAGTATGAGCTACTTCAAGTGCTCTCGCAAGAATGCAGTCGTCTTAGACCACGCGTCGGCTGTTTCTGCAGGCGCGTACCCCTGGCGCGTCGGGTTCGCAAACGCATGGCCGACGCCCGGGTAGATATAAATCTGATTCTCAACTCCTGCGCCTTTGAGGGCTTCCTCGAACGCCGCGACCGTGCTCGATGAGATACTCTGGTCTTCAGCGCCAAAAATGCCCAACACTGGCCATTCTATTTTTTTGAGTTGCTCAGTATCGGTTACCAGGTTTCCGTAATAAATCACGGTTGCATCCAAGTCTTCGCCTGAAAGAGCGAGTTGCAGTGACTGACCGCCACCAAAACACCACCCGAGTCCGGCTACACGTCGCGACCCTTGGTCTCGCAAGTACTGTGCAGCAGCCTTCAGATTTTCAGTAGCCTGTGTTTGGTCGAGGCCTTGCACCAATTGCTGCGCTTCGCTCGATGTTGCCGCGACGCGACCTCCATACAAATCTACCGCGAGGACTCGGTAGCCAAGATTCGCGAGAATCTCTGCCTGTGTTTTCATCTGGTCGTTGAGGCCCCACCACTCATGGATCATCACGACGCCTGGAAAATTCCCCTCCTGCGTAGGCGCTACATAGTATCCTTGGGCATTTTCAAAATACGAAACGCTTTGTGAGCGCACTTCATAGCGAACATTTGGATCATCAGACACGGTTCCGCTCTGCATCCACCAATAGTAACCCCCGCCGATGAGAACAATGAGAAGGACAAGTGCCAGGATATATTTCATAGTGTCGCGTTACCGGTTATACCCGCAGTATACAACAGACGAATATGTGATCTTGGTGAAGCTTTTGCATGCGTAGTGTAGTTGAATGCGTCAATCTGACGCATGGATTGAGGCCCCTGTGTCATTCGACGAGTCGCGTAAAGACGACAAGTCGTTTGTCGTATGTTTTCTTGTCCTTAAGCCAGGTACCTTCGCAGGTTATAAGGTTAAGCCGGCGGGTCCCAGAAGCATTGAAGAGTATTTCTGTTGGCACGTCGTCGTACGGATACGAACGCACAGCCGTTACTTCAAAGGTCCGCTCATGTCCAGTTGCATCTTCGACATACATCCTGTCCCCGACCTCAATTTGGTTCAAATCTTTAAACACGCCGGAAAGACTGAGCGCATTGTCGACATGTCCTGCAATAACCGCTGAACCGCTGTCTCCTGGCGCAGGGCCATACTTGTACCACGCAACATCAGTGAAGTTGTTTGGGGTTCCCATATTGCCGTTTTTGTTCACCCCGACATACTGAACATTCGTATCAATCTGGAGCGACGGGATCTTCAACCGTTGTGGAGCCCGCGCAGGGTCAGTTTCAACTGTTTGCCCAGGTGGATCGGGCAGTTCCGCATCCGGCGAATAGAAAAAAGCACGCGCCGCAGTTGTGGTAAAAATGACCGCCGCGACACACGTAACAGTTAGAACGCCGAATGTGAAAATTCGTCGCATATCTTCAAAGACGCACGAACAGCGGGCGTCTTAACGCCCGCTGTTTCGTTTCGTTATTGCATTTCCGAAACTCGTGCCCTACTGCGCATGTAGAGATACAATGCGCCGCCGAGCGCGATCACTAATGAGAGTCCGAGGAGGATCGCGTTTATTGTTGCGTCCCCCGCAACGCCGGTAGACGGCACGCCCGGCAGCGTTGTTGTCGACGTCGTCGCAGACGACGTCGAGGTGGTCGTCTGCGCTGCCGCGATGCCCGCCATAAGGAGCGGCGCTAGCGCTCCTGCACTAAGAAGCTTTTTTAACATACGTTGTATTACGTTATGGTTGATTAGCTCGACCGCATGCAGGCTATCGCAAGCGGGTGAAGGCCTTATTAAGGGCCTCGCGGGTTAGGAGATCGTGTGTGTGCGTCGTCGAAGTAGTATGCCGGTAACGATGCCAACAACCAAGAGTGCTGTCACAAGACCAAGAATCGGCCACAAGAGGAGTGGTGTCAGGAACGCACTCGAGGGAGACTTTCCAAAAAATTCTGATTTGATCGCCGGCAATGTTGTATAACGCTTGATGATTTCACCGATCGAGAAAGATCCCTCTTCCCCTATCACGAGCACATACGCGCTGTCATTATTTGAACTCCAGACCCGAATCTCATAGGTTCCGCGGTCAACGCCAGCTTTAAAGAGAGGTCCCGCTAAATAATCGTCGCGGCCGGCGGTATCGACAAACGGAATCCACTCCTGACCAGTACCGTCAAGGAGTGCGATGGGTACGTCCGGTTTTGACGGGTCAACAATGGCTGCACTGATATCGGTTTTTGCGCCCTCAACATATGGCACGAGAAGTGCTGCGGAAAGACGGAAGGGATCGTCAGCGTTGATGGTATATACATGCGCTTCTCCCTCGAGTTTTGCGTAGTATGCACGGTAATCCTCAGGTGCGTCGATTGCAATAGACGAGGACTGTACAAGCTGCAATTCCTGTGCCGCAATGAGAAGCGGGCCGAGCATGAGGCCAGCGAATAATGTAATGCAGATTGAAGTACTATAGGTCATAGGTTTTGCATTGTAACAAACGTAGGTAAGAAAGGTATCAAACCCCAGGGCACGCCCTGGACCCGGCCGGGTCTCGCGGCAGGCCGCGGGGTTTTAAACCTTTGCTTAGCGTCGGCCTTCCATTTTTCATTCAGTCGCAACGGGTATCGAGCCGCAGCGCCCGCTCGCGTCTTCAAGGACACGAAATACTTCATCGATCACAGGCTCGACTGAACGCACACGCGAACCATCTTCGCGCGTGAGGAAGACGTCGAGCGCATGGGTCTGCATAACCATGTTGGCATTGCACGAAGTGATAAGCTCCCTCGCGTTCGACCAACTGACGAACACGTGTCCGATTTCGGGTGTATATTCCAGCTGATCTTCTGCCACAACAGCAAGTTTGCGCACGATAATCGCGTCTCCTGCATGTAATCCTTCCACCACTGCGCGTTTCCCATCAAATGGAATGTCAAAGGTACTGCTCATCGCCATGCATGGCGTCGCCCCATTAGGCGCGGCACACACTGACAACGCGTCGAGTTGTAGTTCCTTAGTTGTCGTTGCTCCACTCTCAAGATACGAGAATGACATCGTTGCTTGTCCGGTACTCGGCGCTGGCGCAGATATGACGCCGAACGACGCAAAGTCTGTCGGTTCACTGAGAATGGTTGAATCCGTTTCAGTGCCAGTACCGCCAGCTGCTACCTTTTCTTGTGCTAGATACACATAGGCGCCAGCGCCGACGAGTACAATTACGATGAGGAACGCGAGTGTCTTATTGGGCATAAGGACTCTTATACGGTACCAGACGGACGCGGCTCACGAAACTTTCACCCTCTCGCTATACGTGCCTTTTCTCACACCACTTGCGGAGAGTTCGTATTTGCGTCGAGAACTGCCTTCGTCGCGAGAACAAGCGCGGCGATACATAAAAAATGGATAAGCCCTCCAAACGTCACTTCGAGCACGAGCGCAAGAAACCAAAGCGTCATGACAAGCGATGCAATGAATATCATGGTGCGTTATGAAAAATGATAGTAGTTCCATTAAACGCGAACGACAGTGAAATTCATGTGACGAATCATTGTCACGGGCGCTTGCTTCTGCAGCTTCGCACCGAACACTACCTACCTCCACGCATTTTTAGTTGGAGCTACTGCACCAGTAGATCACGCATGATTAGTTACTGCGCGATGTTCTCTCGAAGCTGCAGAAGCCAGCGCCGACCCCATACCAAAAAGCCCCTCGTGGGACTTTTTGGTATGGGGTCTCTGCGCGTTATTGGTTGTGTACCTTTTTACGGTGAGCGGTCGGATGGGCGCGGTGTCTCACGTTCTTCGTCGTACAACATACGTGGATGCGATATCTACGGTCTGTTAATATCGACACCGCTCAACACTATCAGCGACGAATGAAAAAGTGGTTAAGAGCGCACGAACCATTTGCGAATTTCTTCTGCAATAACGACCGTACACGCGACGGGAATGATAATGAGCCAGTCAGTAAGGGAAAGCGGCACTGCATGTAAGAACGACTGTCCGATCGGATTGTAAACGGCAAACAGTTGCAGACATACAACAATTATTGTAGCGCCGATAAGGTACACATTTTCGAACGGATTCATGGTAAAAATCGATTTCGTTTCCGAACGGCAGTTCCACGCATTAAACCACTGGAACACCGCAAGCACGGTCATGGAAACCGTCAGTGCAACTGGCAACCCTTGATCCAAATACATCGCAAACAAAATCAGCGTCCCGATGCCCATCGGAAGCGCCATAACGAGCATGCGCATAGTCATGCGTCCGTCGATAAGCGCCGCGCCGGGCAAAAACCGCTCAGCAAGCAATCCTTTTTCTTTTGGTTCCATCGCGAGCGCAACGTTGAGAAATCCATCGGTAACAAAATTGAGCCAAATGATCTGAGCCGGGAGAAGTGGGAGTGGGAGCGACGTCACCAGCGCACCCGCGATAACGAGTGCCTCACCGACAGATGTCGAGAAGAAATACAGGATTCCCTTTCTCAATGTGGCGTAAATATTGCGACCCTCCTCGATCGCCGCGATAATAGAACCAAAATTGTCGTCCAGGAGGATGATGTCCGCCGCCTCCTTGGCGACTTCAGTGCCAATCTTCCCCATCGCAACACCCAAATCGGCAGCAACCAGAGATGGCGCGTCATTCACGCCATCCCCCGTCATCGCGATAGTCTCGCCTCGTGCACGATATGCTTCGATGATGCGCAATTTATGCGCAGGCGTTACGCGCGCAAACACACTAGTAGAAGTAAGCTCCGATCGCAACGCTTCGTCTGATAGCGAATCGATGTCGCTGCCCTCGAGAACACGGTCTCCTGATTGGAAAATTCCGGCATCACGTGCGATCGCGCGCGCGGTAACTTTATGATCTCCCGTTATCATCACTACCTTTGCGCCTGCGGCGCGAGCGCGAGCGAGCGCGTCTGGAACCTCAGGACGTAGCGCGTCTTTCATACCAACAATGCCGACAAAGGTGAGCCCGTGCACGTGCTCCGGCTCCAACTTCTCATCCACGTCACGTTTCTCCGCAAGTGCGAGAACGCGCAAGCCCGCGGAGGAAAATTCAACAAACAATGCTTCAAGATGTTCTCGGTCGGTTTCCGTGAGCGGTTGTGCATGACCGCCATGGAGGACACGGTTCGACATGTGGAGAATCGTTTCCGGAGCACCGACTACTAACAGGTGCGGCGGCCGCCCTTTGGTGATGACCGCGTGGTATTTAATGCTCGATGAAAACGGAATTTCCGCGACAAGCGGATGTTCACGCTCCAGGTCGTCCTTATCAAATCCGAGCTTGTGTGCAAACACGATCAACGCCGCTTCGGTCGGATCCCCCGAGACCGTCCATGACCCTTGTCCATCAGCGGCAACACGCGCGGACCCAGTGAGCGCGGCGATGCGTCCAATTTCAAGGAGCATCGGATGGTCGGGAACCGCGATGCCTTCGCCCTGAAGATACACTGAGCCTTGATGGTCGTAGCCGGATCCCGTGACGTCATAGGTACTGCCGCCAACGTACACTTTCTGGACCAGCATTTCGTTTTTCGTTAATGTGCCGGTTTTATCGACCGCGATAATGCTCGCGTGGCCAAGTGCTTCCACAGCCTGCAGACGCTTTACGAGCGCGTTGCGTTTCGACATGCGCCACACGCCTGTTGCGAGAATAAGCGTCATTACAATTGGCAGCCCTTCAGGAATTACGGAGACCGCAAGTGTCACCACAGTCGCAAACATGTCACGTGCCGGTAGTCCCTTCATGGTCCCGATCCAAAACATAAGTGCACCAACAAAGAGGACCACCAAGATGATGACTTGCGAGAGCTGACGAATACGCGCATGGAGCGGAATTTCAGTAATTGAGATCGTCAGAAGTTTTGCGATCGCACCCATCTCTGTCTGAGGTCCTGTTGCAACAACAATCGCGCGCACGTTCCCGGCGACCACGTGCGTGCCCTTAAAGAGCATGTTTTTCTGCTCTGCAATAATCAACTTCGGTGCAAGGAGAATGTCTGACGATTTAGCAACAGGACCGCTCTCTCCCGTCAGTGCGGCTTCGTCGACTTCCAAATTCCTGCAGATGACGATGCGTGCATCGGCGGGCACCTTTTCACCTTCGCGAACGAGGATAATGTCCCCCGGAACGACGTCAGTATCAGGGATGACACGCTCTTCTCCTTCGCGAACTACATTTGCCGTACTTGTCGTAAATTGCCGCAGCGCATGCAATGTGTTCTGAGCGCGCCCTTCTTGGAGAGCACCGACAACGGCATTAAAAAGGAGTATCCCGAAGATAACCAGTGCGTCATTTCCTTCACCGAGCCACCAAATGATAGCCGCGGCACCAAACAGCACGTAAATCAAAGGACTCTTGAATTGCCGAACAAAGATGCGGGCAACGCTTTCTCGCGGCGCGGGCGGAAGCGCGTTTGGTCCATGATCTGTCAAACGCTGTTGCGCCTCGTCGAGCGATAATCCTCGCTCCTCAACCCCCAACGCTCGCATCACATCAGATATCCCCGTGTTGTACCAATCCTTGCCCATTCCTAATATGATACCGTAGGAATGAGTCTTTGCGGGAAACCAGAGACGGTAGAAAGGTTCACCTTCGTATCATCGATCGATGCGTAGGATGGAACTGACACGGTTCGCGTGTGGTTGTTATTCGGTAGTTCAGTCCCGCTGGCATGGTTTTTTACGATAAAACTGGTATCAGGAAGCATGTAGTGTGGAGCACGCTCGTCGGCGCGCTTGTTTTTGCTGTGCTCGTAAGCGTAATCGGGTTCGTTCACCTCATCACCGCTGAAGCGTACGCCCCCCTCTCACACGGACAGCCGCACACGAACGATACGCGTTTCGCGAAGACAGTCGCGTTCACCTTTGACGACAGTCCGCATCCAACCTTTACCCCCGAACTGATCGAAATTCTCAGTCGCGAAAATGTACCCGCTACATTCTTCCTTCTCGGACAAAACGTCGTCCACTATCCAGAAACGGCGCGGATGATAACGAATGCAGGTTTTGAAATCGGCAACCACTCGTTTACACACTCGGAAAGTGTCCACGATTCAGCGGGGCGATTGAAACGTGAATTGGTGGCCACTGACCGTGTTATTCGTGACGCAACTGGTCGTTCAACGGTTTTGTACCGCCCGCCGTATCTTCTCGATATGGACGTCGGTGCCTTCGACGGCAGCCAGATTGACTTTGCGCCGATGCGATGGTCGGAAGAAGCAGGGTACTTAGCCGTTGGCACATCAATCGACTCACGCGACTGGGAACTCACACGCGATGATGCAGATATTCTCGTCGATCGCATCATGTCACAGTTAAACTCTACCGGTCCCAACGTCGTGCTGTTCCACGACGACGGCGCCGATGGCGGAACTGTCGAAGCCGTTCGCCGTCTCGTTCCACTCTTAAAGAGCGAGGGCTACGCGCTGGTGCCGGTGTCCTTCTATTTTGAGTTAGCACCGACAGAGGTCTCGCCACTCGTAGCCTCCGGCAATCCGCTCGACGCCATGCTCATCACCATGGTTAAAATGCTGGTCTTTGGAACAACATCATTTGGCGCTCTCGTCGGATTCGTGAGCGTGATCGCGGTTTCTCGCATGTGGGGTATTATCGCGCTTCGAAAAACACTGGTCCCATGGCGACGTAGACAGTGGCACTTAGCACAGTACCGTGAACCTATTTCAGTTCTCATTCCGGCATACAACGAAGCCGCCAACATCGGTGCCACACTCATCTCCGTGTTTACCGCACTTCGTGCGGGTGACGAAATACTCGTCATCGATGACGGATCGACGGACAATACAGCAGAGGTTGTACGGTCCGCACACGTGCCTCCCTACCTTTCGCTCATCCTCATCCAAAAAGAAAATGGCGGTGCCAAGGGAGCAGCGCTCGAGCTGGCATTTAGAAAAGCGTCACACGATATCGTGATCTGTATTGATGCAGATACGGTTGTCGATCGCGACGCCTTCTCGCTTCTGACGCGCCACTTTGAAAACCCAGACGTCGCTGCAGTTGCTGGCAAAGTGTATCCCGCAAAAGCATCGTCAACGCTTCCGGTATTCCAGTATCTTGAATACATGCAAGGACAAAACCTCGATAAGGAAGTCTTTGCTGCATTAAATGCTGTCGGTATTGTCCCAGGTGCCCTTGGCGCATGGCGAAAATCGGCAGTGCTTGCTGTAGGCGGCTTTTCTAACGACACGGTGGTAGAAGATCAAGATTTGACGATGGCACTCCTCGCTGCAGGATGGAGCGTACGATACGATCGTGACGCGAAAGCATACACTGAATTACCATCCACAGTCCGTACATTCTTCCGACAACGCCAACGCTGGGTCTTTGGCACGCTCCAATGTGCATGGAAATATCGACGGCACATCTTCTCGCCACAGAGACCAAATCTCGGATTTGTCGTGCTCCCGAATCTCATCTTCTTTAACCTCTTCTTGCCACTCCTCGTTCCCCTTCTCGACACAGCCGTTGTTCTTGGATTCTTCGGATGGTTTAACCTCTGGCTCGTACTTGGTCCGTTCTTGCTCTATACTGCATTTGACATGTGGTGCGCAATAGAAGGCCTCGCGCTCGAGCGCAAGCCTCAGTACCGACTGATCCCGCTCGTATTGTGGCAGCGCTGCTTCTATCGTTACATCATGGCGGCCGCCATTATGCATTCGACGGTCACAGCACTTGCAGGAACACTCGTGCGCTGGGGTGCACAAAAACGCCGTGGTGATTGCCACGGAGCACTGAGTGACATGGTCGCGGTACCGAGCCCTATCCGTATTTCCCCTATTCGTACGCTCGTTTCGTAACGCTATTCACGAGAGGTGACCACCTCTTTCCACGGACCAGAGGGCACTTCAGTCTTCTCGACATGCCGCCACTCAACATCGGACACATCACCAACGGCGAGGCAATCGCGCATCGCGGGAGAAAGATCAATCCCAGCGCGTACGCCGAACGTATTCAAAGGACGGAGCGCGTTTCCAAATACGTAATCCCAGTCATCTTCATGATTGGGACCGACATCTTGCCACTGCCCATAACACGAGCGACCATTTACACGCACTTCAACCCATCGATTCTTGAGTACTGATTTTGCGGCATTCGGATCGTTCCACGGCACATGCGTCGCAGTGCTTTTCCGCTTCCCAGTATCATCAAGATCATTGTATGGAAGCGCTACGTAGAATGCGTTCTCCTTAGGAACAAATCCGCATGGATGAAAGCCAATACGACAATCCGGATCATCGAGTCCGCCAAAGTGCTGTTCCCATTCTTCATCCCACGCACTTGCTTCGTTATGAATAAAATCATTTGTCTCGTTCGCACCTTCCCCTACCCAGAACACCGTCGCTCGTCCCTTGCGCCAGCCCTCGTGGCTGCCCACGATCGCTTCAATAACTTTCTCAACGGATTCAGAATGAACCACTTTCGCTGTTGCTTCGCTTACCGTTTCTTTCACATCTTCTTTGACTTCAATCAAGACAAATGCGGGCTTCAGCACAAAGCTGCTCGTAGGGTACGGCGCACCACTATCGCTCCCGATACTGACAAGCGTGAGTATAACGAAGACAACAATCACTCCCACGGCAAGCACCGTGTACGTCGTTTGCATTTCTGCATTGTAGCCTTAAGAGGTGTGAAATGAAATGAAATATTGCACTTCCTGAAAATCGTTGTATTATCTCGCTACGGTTTCCTGTTGGAAATCGAGAAACTGATAGCACAACGTGTCGCTGCGGAGAGAGATGATGGCACAGGTTCCTGACATGCTGGTCGGCATCGAGTACGCTGGGATGAAAACGCCGGCGCTCAAAGATGGGCTCCACATGGTGCACGAGCTCGTTCAAAATCACGGGGGTGAGCCGACCAGGCTCCAACCCGGCGGCTCGGGGTTCGCCTTCAAGGCGCCCGATGGCACGACATGGCTCGGTGAGTTCAAGCAAATTATGCCACCACCAGACCAGAAGAAGTAGCACGAAAACTATGTGCTCATGTGCGAAGGGGAGCTCCGACTCCCCTTTTGCTTTTAAAAACACGAGGAAAATACCTCCAACAAAAGTAGCAAGACGGAACACAGGGTGATACTTCCGAGAGACATCGCGCAGCAAATACAAATGCGTGAGAACAAGAAGCAGTAGCCCTGCTCGTTCATTTTAAAATACGGGTAGTGTCGGGTCGGAAGTATCACCCTGTGTTCCGCGAGCGAACAACAAACTAAACCCAAACAGAAAGAATGATTCCCATCACAACGAGCGAGACGAGAAAGTAGCCTCCCTGAATCGCAAACAACCGCCACGGTTTCCCGTCCCACAACACGATACCAAGCATCACCGGCGCGATAAAACCAAGCCAGTTCCAAAACGCACCCTGCAGTCCGGCTGACCATCCGCTAATCTGTAAATACGTTGTCGCGAACACGAGCGAATGCGCCATGATGTACGCCATCAAGAGCGCGCCGACCGCCTGCAGTCCATACGTCTTCCATCCCTCTTTTTTCATTTTCTCTCTCCCCTGCGCCATTTGCTCCTCGGTCCACCCCATAGCCTTCGTCCACTCTTTCCCAAATAACGGACCAAACCACAAAAACCCAAGCACCATTGCGGACACCGCTGAAACCAGTACTGCCAAGTAATTAATGGGGACTTCCATATCAAAATAGTTACCCGCTAATGCGATTCATTGTACCACTGGTGCTTCATGTCAGCCGCATTGTGCGAAACATACATCGTTCACACAGCACTAATCTGTCACTTCTACAGTGTGCGGAATTAGCAAGATTATTAGCTAGCTAGCAGCCCTTTCGTGGGCACAAAGATATGCATATACTTACGAAACGATTATTAACAATTCTGGTTCCTGCAGCGCTGATCCTCGGTACGTTTGGGCTCTTTGCGACGTACGTATCCGCGGATAGTTACGGAGGCAACCACGGGCAATGGAGCGACCAAAGGGGACACGATGGGAACGATTGGAAGTGGAATAACGATGGAAAATGCTGGGACAATGACGGTCATCGTTGCGATGGATATTGGAAGTCTGACGGTTCTTGGCATCAGGGAATGGATGGAAAGTCGGACAATGGTTCCTGGGATAACGACAACTGTTGGCGGGAACACGAAAATAGCAAAGACGACGACAAAGGTGGTCATTCAGAAAAATGGAACGATCAGAAAGACTGGAATAAAAAAGAATGGAACAAGGATAAAAAGAACCAGTACTGGTACAAAGGCGAAAATCAAGACAGTGTGGATGAGTGGAAGAAGGAAAATTCAAAGGATCGGAACTCCGGTCAGAACAAAGACTGGAACAGCACTGACAAAGCATGGAACGAGCACGAATCAGGCAAAAAAGATACGCGCTCGGGACTTCAGGTCTCATCAACCATTGGTGGAATTAAGGCGCACGTAGGAATCTGGTAGTCAGCATTAAAAACATGAGGCGCGCCGAACAATGTCGGCGCGCCTCAGGCGCGTGCGGGAATTTATCCTCGCCGAAGCTCGAAAACGAGCATCGTGAACCGAAAACAGTATTCGGTCCCGTCGCAATATTGGTTTTCGAGCGCGCGTGCGACTTTGACGCTTGCCTCAAATTCGCGCGCGCGATCTTCGCGTCCACCGCCGTAGACGAACCCGAGAGCCTTGGTCAGCTGTTCTCGACTGCGACTCGCAACGTAGGCCGTAAGCACATACTGCTGGTATGGGAATGTCTCAAGGTTCGGCAGAGATTGCAGCCAATTCCTGAGCATACACACTCTCGAGGTGTGCCGTTTCTTCAAGCCGACCGACACCAAGAAGTCGTTCCATTCCGATCCTTCATCAGAATTATATTGCACAAGCATCAAACGCCCTCCGGAAACAGCTTTCCGCCAGGCACATTCAATGAACGGTCGATACGCTGACGGATGCCAGGGCACACTATGCGATGCAAGCACGAGATCAAATGTGCTTTCAAGGCCGAAGAACGGAAACTCCCGTTCATGGACCTTGATTCCACTGTCACGCAATTGCTTCGCGCATTCTGGTCGCTTCTCGATAGCCTCGTAGCGCTTCACGAGCGCATTAAGATGCACAGGCAGATCATCACCGCCTGACCCAATGTCCAATAGCGAACGGACGGGGTTCTCGGCGATATACCTTCGCAGATACCGAAACAGTACCCGCTTTTCATCGGAGCACCGCGAAAAAGCCTGAAAGCCTTCCGCATATGCTCGCTCGAGCATGTAGTCGGTTGTCATTGGCGTCTCGCCCCTCTTACTGGTTTGCGCCGAGAACGCCCTGCGCTCTGTGCAGGGATAACTCGGCGTACTTTCAAATGAGTGCGCCCGGTGTGAGCTGCGAGCGCACGAAGCAGCGCAAGACCTTTGGAGATATTTTTGAGCTTTGCGATGAAAATATCCCAAAGGTATACAGGTTCTGTAAGAACCGCTCATCTTCGAGCAAAAACGCCACGGTGGTTTTCCGCGAACGCCGCGCCCTCCGGGCGGGGATCGGAAAACCCGTTTTTACTCTCTGAACTGTATATAAGGGTACGGCACCACATCTCTTTTGCAACTCACTACAGCACGTATGTTTTCAATTCGCGACGCAGTCGCTGATAGTCCGGCTGCGTGCGTGCAACAAGGTCCCAAAATGCGCGCGAGTGATTGTGTTCTTGTAAGTGGCACAACTCATGCACAACAACATAATCGGCGAGTTCAGATGGAAGGGAAGTCAGGGCAAACGAAAAATTCAAATTCCCTTTTCGTGAGCAACTTCCCCACACCGTCTTTGTATTTTTTATCGCAATACGACCGTGTTTGAATTGATAAAACTGATTCCAGTGCAAAACTCGTTCATGAACGAACAGACGCGCTACCTCGCGGCGCGCAAGGTAGGCTCTTCGCCCCGACGGAACTTTTCTTAACAAACGCATGCGCTCCGTCGCCTTCCGAACCCACTCGCTATGTCGTACAAGAAAACGCTCGATCGATTCTTCTCCCACACGAAATGGTGCGGTAACCACCACGGCTCCGCCTGGTCGTACTGAAAGGCGCATATACCGTGCGCGACGTGAACGCTTTACTGTGTATACATGTTCCACAGATCAAGTATCGCATCTCCAGATACGACCTTGACGGAGTGTGACTTTCCTTGTAGAGTACCCGGCAGCCAAAGTGCGATTTTGGCCACCTTATCTTCAACCGAATAGGGGTACGAAGATGCAAGATGGTACGTTGAAAGAAGCCCTCGGCAAGGTGCCGGAGGGCATCACTCTCGAGGCGGTAGCCGCCGCAATCGAAGCCGCTGTGTTCCGCGGCAACATGCGTGTTGCTCGGTACAATGGTCTCTTGGAGGCGGCAAAGGAGATGATCGAACGCCGTGTGCGCCTCGCGTACGCGGCAATACTCGGCACCAGCATCCCCCTCTTCATCGCATGGGGAGTTCGTTTGTCGATGACAGGTCCGGTCTTCGACTTCGGCCGGTTCATCGTCCTACTCGTCGGGTTTGCGATTTGCTGGACCGCGCTCCAGATCGAGAACACGAGCCATTACGGCAAGACCGGCGAGTTCCTGATAAACGCCGTCGACATGGAGAATGAGGACACCTCGACGAAGATCCTTGGGGCAGGTCGAATTCAGGCGGACCAGCACATCCGCGGCAACGGCCTCTCGAGCGTGGGAGCAGCAGCCGGCTTCTGTTGGTTCTGGTTCCTCGTGATGGCCATCTTCGAAGCATCGTTGATGTAGGAGACACGTCATGGAAAAGACTCTGACGTCTGACGAGCGGCAGGAAATGGTGAAGATTCGAGGCAGAAACAAACTGCTCTCGAAGACCATCCTTGCCTCAGGAATCCTGTTCGGCGGCTACGCGTCTATCCAACGCGATGGCATTTCGACGACCTGGACAACGCTGAGCAAGATGCTCGGCACGATCCTTGAGACGTGGAATCGTCTCCCCTGGTAGCGAACTGCGAGTAGCTACCGATCTCACCCGGCAGACGCAAGCGCGTCTGCCGGGTGAACTGTTTTGATATGCTACACAAAATATGTTTAGAACGACCCAAATATGGCACGTGCAAAATTGAGAATCAAACTCAGCGCTTGGATCATAAATCCAACAAAGAGTTCCAAAAGTTGGAGCAGTACACCGAGCAGTTCTCGAACAATTGTCTCAACTGACATATACATGAGTATAAACCAATATCGTGGTTTCTCACTCTACGTCGTCAGTAGCAAACGCGGCCCCCTCGGGGCCGCGTTCTGACGCGAAACTAGCGTCCGCGTTCTTGTCTGAGTCGTTCAACAGCGAACTGTGCAACCTTCGACTCAGCACTCCTCGGATCGAGTAGCCGCACAGCCGCCGTATAGTCTTCGAGTGCTTTTTCGGGACGTCCCGCATCATACTGAGCTGCGCCGCGCATCATGTGAACCACTCCGGCGTCGTGCGTGGTGGGAAGGCCGATCTCGAACGCCGCATCATAATCGCGAACCGCCGCATCGTACTTACCAGTCCGCACCCGCAAATATCCACGCGAAACGCGATGCGCCGGGTCCGCTCCCTGGAGCACCACCAGCTCATCGAGTGCATATGCGGCGAACGCAAAATCACGCCGCTGCGCAAATAA
>Ga0207952_1000646_pt1 | contig 23137 bp, 24 predicted proteins | sample SubbioR12Aug_8Ca_FD_184831 | JGI IMG/M metagenome (GOLD analysis project Ga0207952, IMG submission 184831) | Serpentinite rock and fluid subsurface biosphere microbial communities from McLaughlin Reserve, California, USA - CR12Aug_8Ca (SPAdes) | ecosystem: Environmental > Terrestrial > Deep...
CCGCCCGCCGCGCGCACGCAGCGCCTGATCGAGTCCGACCAGCGATTCGCGAATGAACGTCACGCGCCGGTCGCTCCGCGCCGGCAGGGCATCGAGGATTTCCCGATCAAAAACGAAAGCGCAATGGACGCGCCGGGCACGGCGCAAGGCCTCGGCCAGCGCAAGATGATCCGTATCGCGCAAGTCGCGCCGGAACCAGACGAGAACGGAATCGAACATTGGCAAATATTACTCGCCTAAACTTTGTATCAGGCGCCGCCGGCGATTAAAATGCAGCTTATGCAAAGCGTCAATCTGACCGATCACTTCCTCATTGCCATGCCGGCAATGACCGATCCGTACTTTTCCAGAACCCTCGTCTATATTGCCGAGCATAACGACCAGGGCGCCCTTGGCGTGATCGTCAATCGCCCGATCGACATGAGTCTGGCGACCCTCCTGGAAAAAATCGACGTGCCGCTTGAGGCCGAAGGCATCAGCGAATTGCCGGTTTTTTTCGGTGGGCCGGTGCAGACCGATCGCGGTTTCGTGCTGCATCGACCGATCGGCGAATGGCAATCGACGCTGCCGATCAATGAGCATATCGGCCTCACCAGTTCGCGCGACGTATTACAGGCCGTCGCCAGCGCCGGCCAGCCGCAGGATCTCGTGGTCACGCTGGGCTATTCAGGCTGGGCCGCCGGCCAGCTCGAACAGGAGCTGGCGCAAAACGCCTGGCTGACCGTGCCCGCCGACCCCCGCATTCTCTTCGACCTGCCCTACGAAGACCGTCTCGCTTCGGCCATGGAAATCCTCGGCATCGACTTCACCCATCTTGCTGGCGACGCCGGGCATGCCTGAGGCGGCAGCAGCGACCAGTCCGACCGGCACGGTGCTCGCCTTCGATTTCGGCGAAAAACGCATCGGTGTTGCCGTCGGCGAATCGCTGCTGCGCCAGGCGCATCCGTTGACGGTCATTCATGGCGAGGGCAATGCCGAACGCTTTGCCGCGATCGCCGCACTGATCGAGGAATGGCAGCCAGTCAGTCTGGTCGTCGGTCTGCCGCTGTCACTCGACGGCGAAGCACATGCGATGACCGCACGCTGCACCCGCTTCGCCAATCAGCTGCGCGGCCGCTTCGGACTCGGCGTCGCCTTTGCCGACGAGCGGCTCTCTTCGGTCGAAGCCGAGGAACGGCTGCGCGCCTCCGGCCACAACGCCAAGAGCGCCAGGACGCACGTCGATGCCGTCGCGGCGCAACTGATCCTGCAATGCCACTTTGACCACACGCCCGACCTTCCTCCGCATGCAACCGACACCCGCGCCGATGCCCCTCTCTGAACTCCCCGATGCCGAGGCGCAATGCGCCCAACTGGCCGAACTCATCCGACCGCAACTATCGCCGGATACGGCACTGGTCGGCATCCATAGCGGCGGCGTCTGGGTCGCCCGGCGCCTGCGCGAATTGCTCGGTCTGTCCGACGAAATCGGCCTGATCGACGTTTCCTTCTATCGCGACGATTTCGGCGAAAAAGGCCTGCACCCGCAAATCAAGCCGACCTCGATTCCCTTCGACGTCGAAGGCCGCCCGCTGATCCTCGTCGACGACGTGCTCTATACCGGCCGCACCACCCGTGCGGCGATCAACGAACTGTTCGACTACGGCCGCCCGGCGAGCATTCGGCTTGCCGTCCTGGCCGACCGCGGCGGACGCGAACTGCCGATCTGCGCAGACTACTGCACCTGGCAGATCGACCTCGGCAAGCACGAAGAGCTCGTTCTCGAAGCCGACGCCAGCGCTCACCTGCAGTGGAGGCTGGCGCAGCATGCATAATCCTCAACTCAACAGCAACGGCGAGCTGAACCACCTGCTGTCGATCGACGGCCTGCCGCGCGAGGTGCTGACGCACATTCTCGACACCGCGTCGAACTTCCTCGAAGTCTCCGATCGCGACGTGAAAAAAGTGCCGCTGCTGCGCGGCAAGAGCGTCTTCAATCTCTTCTTCGAGAACTCGACGCGCACCCGGACGACCTTCGAGATCGCCGCCAAACGCCTGTCGGCCGACGTCATCAACCTCGATGTCAGTCGCTCGTCGACGGCCAAGGGCGAGACCCTGCTCGACACCGTCGACAATCTCGTCGCCATGCACGCCGACATGTTCGTCGTGCGGCACGCATCGTCTGGCGCGCCGTATCTGATTGCCGACCACCTGCATCGCGTCGGGCGCAACGACGTGCACGTCGTCAATGCCGGCGACGGACGCCATGCGCACCCGACGCAGGGACTGCTCGACATGTACACGATCCGTCATTACAAGAAGGATTTCACCAATCTGCGGGTGGCCATCGTCGGCGACATCCTGCACTCGCGCGTCGCGCGCTCGGACATCCACGCCCTCTCCACGCTCGGCGCCGCCGAAGTGCGCGCCGTCGCGCCGAAAACCCTGTTGCCGTCCGCCGTCGAGAAAATGGGCGTGCGCGTCTGCCACGATCTTGCCGAAGGCGTCAGGGATTGCGACGTGATCATCATGCTGCGCCTGCAGAACGAACGGATGAATGGCACCCTGCTGCCGTCGGCCGGCGAATACTCGAAATGCTACGGACTGACGCCGAAGATCCTGGCGCTGGCCAGACCGGACGCCATCGTCATGCACCCGGGGCCGATGAACCGCGGCGTCGAAATCGACTCCGAAGTCGCCGACGGGCCGCAGGCGGTGATCCTGCCGCAGGTCACCTTCGGTATCGCCGTGCGCATGGCGGTGCTGAGCATTCTGGCGGGGAACTGAACGATGCACACGCACAACATTCACATCAGGAACGGCCGGGTCATCGATCCGAAAAACGGCGTCGATGCGACGCTCGACGTCTTCATCGCCGATGGCCGCATCGCAGCGCTCGGACGAGCGCCGGCCGGCTTCGTCGCCGAGCGGACAATCGACGCCAGCCGGCAGATCGTCTGCCCCGGCCTGGTCGACCTGTCGGCACACCTCGCCGGCATCGAATCCGAACTGCTCGCCGCAGTCGCCGGCGGTATCACCGCGCTGGCCTGCCCGCCCGACACCAAGCCGCCGCTTGACGAACCGGGACTGGTCGAACGCCTCGTCCGGCGTAGCGAAACGCTGGGCCTGGCGCAGGTCTATCCGATCGGCGCACTGACCCGCCAGCTGGACGGCGAAAAACTTTCCGAACTGAGCAACCTGACGCGCGCCGGCTGCATCGCCTTCTCGCAGGCCAAACAGCCGATTGTCGATACGCAGGTGCTGCTGCGCGCCATGCAATACGCCGCCACTTTCGCTTACGCCGTCCACCTGCAGGCGCAGGATCACCACCTGACCGGCGACGGCGTCGCGCACGACGGCGAGATCGCCTCGCGCCTCGGACTGACCGGCATTCCGGTCTGCGCCGAAACCATTGCCATCGGCACGGCGCTTCAGCTGGCGCGGGAAACCGGCGTGCAGCTGCATCTGGCGCGCCTCTCTTCAGCCGCCGGCATCGCCCTGGTGCGCGAAGCGCGGCGCGCCGGCGTCGCCGTCACCTGCGACATCGCCGTTCACCATCTGCACCTGTCGGAAATGGACATCGGCTACTTCGACAGCCACGCGCGCTTCGACCCGCCGCTGCGTTCGGACAGCGACCGCGACGCCTTGCGCGCCGCAGCGGCCGACGGGCTGGCGGCGATCTGCTCCGACCACACGCCGATCGACGAAGACGGCAAGCAACTGCCGTTCGCCGAAGCCCTGCCCGGCGCCACCGGGCTTGAACTGCTCCTGCCTCTGACGCTGAAACTGGCCGAAGAAATGAAGCTGCCGCTGGCCGCCGCGCTGGCCAGGATCACCTGCGACCCGGCCGCCATCCTCGGCATCGAGGCCGGCGCGCTGAGCATCGGCAGCCCGGCCGACGTGTGCATTTTCGACCCGGCCGAACCCTGGCAAGTCACCGCCGAAACACTGCGCAGCGAAGGCAAGAACACGCCTTTTCTGGGTTACGAAATGGCCGGCCGGGTGCATACGACGCTGGTCGGCGGGCGGGTGGTTTTCGCGCTTTAGCGCAAGCGCTGTGCCGCATCAGCCGGCGCGGCGATCACCTCAAGCACCTTGCGCCGCGAGGTCTGGCCGCTTTTCAGACTGACCGCCGACTTCGCCAGTTGCAGTCGTTCGGCGACGAAGCCGATCAGCGCCGCGTTGGCCTTGCCATCGACCGGTGGCGCGGCGAGCCTGATTTTCAACGCATCGCCGTAAAGGCCGGCGACTTCGGTTTTTTTGGCGCCCGGCTGAATGTGCAGCGTCAGCGTGATTTTCCCGTCGCCGGCACGCAGCCATTCAGCCATGGCTCAGAGAAAGATCAGGACCAGTTGCGCCAGCAGAATGGCGACCAGCGGCGAGAGATCGATGTTGGCAATCGGCGGGACCACCCGTTGGATCGGGCGCAGGAAGGGGCGGGTCAGTTGCGCGAGCGGCTGACCGAGCGGCGAGTAAGGGCTGACCCAGGAGAGAACGGCTTGCAGGAACAGGGCGCCGATCAACAGGTAGATGCTCAGGCGCAAGGTCGCGATCGCCCCCTGCCAGAAGATCAGGCCAAGCACTTTCTCCAGCGGCGGCACTTCATAACCGGCGCGCAGCAAAAGCACGGCGAGCAGCAGCAAAACCTGCAGCAAGTACGCCGGAATGAGACTGGCCAGATCGAGGCCGAACAGCCCGGGAAAAACCCGGCGCAGCGGCTTGACCAGCCAGTTGGTGAGCTGCACGATGAAGTGACCGAGCTGATTGTTGAACGAGACGCGGAAGGCCTGCATGTAGAAACGCAGGAGCAGCGCGATCGTCAGAAAACCGATCAGCGCATCGAGCAGAAACAGTCCGGCTTGCGCAATCATCATCAGTCCTTGCCGAGCTGTTGGCCCAGCTCGCGACCGCGTGCGTCGGCGGCAAGGATTCCGGCGACGATGCCGTCTTTCACGCCGCGTTCGGCCATCGTCTGCAGCGCCGCTTCGGTGGTGCCGCCCTTCGAGGTCACGCGTTCGCGCAAGACACTGGCCGGATCAATGGACTGGGCGGCGAGCTTGGCCGCACCGAGCGCCGTTTCGATCGACAGCTGGCGCGCCTGTTCCGGCGTGAAACCGAGTTGCGCCGCAGCCTCCTGCAGGGCTTCGATGAACAGGAATGCGTAGGCCGGGCCGCTGCCGGAGACCGCGGTGACCGCGTCCATCTGCGCTTCGTCGGCGATCCACAGCGTACTGCCGACCGCCTGCAGGATGCGTTCGGCACCGATCCGTTCGGCTTCCGAAACGGCCGGCAGGGCATACAGGCCGGTCACGCCGGCACCGATCAGCGCCGGCGTGTTGGGCATCGTGCGCACCAACCTGTCGTAGCCGCCGAGCCAGCGCGACAGATCGGCCAGACGCAGACCGGCGGCGATGCTGATGATCAATTGCTCCTTCAGATAGGGCAGCACCAGCGCGCAGGCTACGCGCATCTGCTGCGGCTTGACGGCGAGGAGCAGGGCGTCGCAGGCGAGGGCCGCCGGCTCCGGCGCGGCGTAACAGCGCACACCATAGTTCGTTTCGAGCTTTGCACGCGCCTCGGCGCCAAGCTCGATCACCGCAATGTCGCCGGGCTCGATGCCGGTGTTCAACAGGCCGCCGATCAGGGCGTTGGCCATGTTGCCGCCGCCGAGGAAAGTAATTTTCATGCGTAGTTTCTTTCACCAAAAATTGCAGTGCCGACGCGCACCAGGGTCGAGCCCTCGGCGATTGCCGCTTCCAGATCGTGCGACATGCCCATCGAGAGCGTATCAAGCGGCAGGCCGTCGGCCCGCAGTTGTTCATACATTTCGCGCAGACGACGGAAAGGCAGCCGTTGCGCGGCGAAATCGTCGGTCGCTTCAGGAATCGCCATCAGTCCGCGCAGTTGCAGGCGCGGCAAGCCGGCAATCGCGCGCGCCAGCGCCGGCGCGTCGGCAGGCGATACGCCGCTTTTCGTTGCTTCGCCGCTGACCTTGACCTGCAAACAAACCGACAGGGGCGGCAGCGCTACAGGGCGCTGTTCGGCAAGGCGTTCGGCGATCTTCAACCGGTCAAGCGAATGCACCCAGTCAAAATTCTCGGCGACCACGCGCGTCTTGTTGCTCTGCAGCGGGCCGATGAAATGCCATGCAAGCCCGAGCTCGCGCAGCGCATGCAATTCGGCAATTTTTTCGACGCTTTCCTGCACGTAATTTTCGCCAAAGGCACGCTGGCCGGACATCACCGCCTCACGTACGCAACTCGCCGGCCAGGTCTTGCTGACGGCAAGCAGGACAACGTCCTGCGGGTCGCGTCCGTATTGGCGCGCAGCGCGGTCGATGCGCGAGAGAACGGCTTGCAGGTTAGCGGAAATTGTTGTCATAATCGGGCGATGCGCAGATGCCGTAAAGTATAGCATCGCGCCCCGCGCTCAGCCTGAGGACGAACCCAGATGGACATCACCGAACTCCTTGCCTTCAGCGTCAAGAACAAGGCCTCCGACCTGCACCTGTCGTCCGGCCTGCCGCCGATGATCCGCGTGCACGGCGACGTACGGCGCATCAACCTGCCGGCGATGGAGCACAAGGACGTGCACGCCATGGTGTACGACATCATGAACGACGGCCAGCGCAAGCACTACGAAGAAACGCTGGAATGCGACTTCTCTTTCGAAATCCCGAATCTGGCGCGCTTCCGGGTCAACGCTTTCGTGCAGAACCGGGGAGCGGCGGCAGTTTTCCGGACCATTCCTTCGAAAGTACTCACCCTTGAAGAGCTGAACTGCCCGAAGATTTTCAAGGACATCTCCGAGTATCCGCGCGGCATCGTTCTCGTCACCGGGCCGACCGGCTCGGGCAAGTCGACGACGCTGGCGGCGATGGTCAACCATGTTAACGAAAACGACCACGGACACATCCTCACCGTCGAAGATCCGATCGAATTCGTCCATGAATCGAAGAAGTGCCTGATCAACCAGCGCGAAGTCGGCCCGCACACGCTGTCGTTCCAGAACGCCCTGCGCTCGGCGCTGCGCGAAGACCCGGACGTCATCCTGGTCGGCGAAATGCGCGACCTCGAAACGATTCGCCTGGCGCTCTCCGGCGCCGAGACCGGTCACCTGGTGTTCGGCACGCTGCACACCTCCAGCGCAGCGAAAACGGTCGACCGTATCGTCGACGTCTTCCCCGCCGCCGAAAAGGAAATGGTTCGCTCGATGCTTTCCGAATCGCTGCGTGCGGTGATCTCGCAAACGCTGCTCAAGACCAAGGACGGCCTCGGTCGCACCGCCGCGCACGAGATCATGATCGGCACCCCGGCGATCCGCAACCTGATCCGCGAGAACAAGGTGGCGCAGATGTACTCGGCGATCCAGACCGGCGCGCAGCTCGGCATGCAGACGCTGGACCAGAACCTGCTCGAACTCGTGCGACGGAACATCGTTTCGGCTTCCGAGGCCCGCAGCAAGGCCTCCAACAAGGACGCTTTCCCGGGCTGAGGCCGCAGGAACAGCGCAGCAAAAGGATCCAAGATGGAACGCGATCAGGCACTGAAATTCATGCACGACCTTTTGCGCCTGATGTCGCAGAAGAACGGATCCGACCTGTTCATCACCGCCAATTTCCCGCCGGCGATCAAGATCGACGGCAAGGTGATGCCGGTCTCCAACCAGACGCTGACGCCGCAGCACACCGCCGATCTGGCGCGCTCGATCATGAACGATCGTCAGGCCGCCGAATTCGAATCGACCAAGGAATGCAATTTCGCCATTTCGCCCTCGGGCATCGGCCGCTTCCGGGTCAATGCGATGGTCCAGCAGGGCCGCGTCGGCGTCGTCTGCCGCACCATCAACATGTCGATCCCGACGCTCGACGAGCTTGAACTGCCGGCGGTACTGAAAGACATCGCGATGACCAAGCGCGGCCTGGCGATTTTCGTCGGCGGTACCGGCACCGGCAAGTCGACCTCGCTCGCCGCGCTGGTCGACCACCGCAACCGCAACAGTTACGGCCACATCATCACCGTCGAAGACCCGATCGAGTACGTCCACGAACACAAGAACTGCATCGTCACGCAGCGCGAGATCGGCGTCGATACCGATTCGTGGGAGGTTGCGCTGAAGAACACCCTGCGTCAGGCGCCCGACGTCATCCTGATGGGCGAAATCCGCGACCGCGAAACGATGGACCACGCCATCGCCTTTGCCGAAACCGGTCACCTCTGTCTCGCCACCCTGCACGCCAACAGCGCCAACCAGGCGATCGACCGGATCATCAATTTCTTCCCGGCCGATCGTCGCCAGCAACTGCTGATGGACCTCTCGCTCAACCTGCGCGCCATGGTTTCACAGCGCCTGCTGCCGAAAAAAGACGGCAAGGGACGCACCGCGGCGATCGAGATCATGCTCAACTCGCCACTCATCTCCGACCTGATCTTCAAGGGCGAGGTGCACGAGATCAAGGAGATCATGAAGAAGTCGCGCGAGATCGGCATGCAGACCTTCGACCAGGCGCTGTTCGATCACTTCGAGGCCGGCCGCATCACCTACGAGGACGCGCTGCGCAACGCCGACTCGATCAACGACCTGCGCCTGCAGATCAAGCTGCACGGCAAGGAGTCGAAGGATCGCGACCTCAACTCCGGCATCGGCCATCTGGATATCGTTTAGGCGGCTACAAGAAACTTTTTAACCACGGCGGGCACAGCGGACACGGCGAGAAGCAAATGATTTTCGCCGTGCCCGCTGTGCCCGCCGTGGTCAACGCCTTTATCAGACCTTTCGGTTGCTGCCTGAAACCATCTTGAACTCGTACAGCCGGCATTCGAGCGCGCCGTTGAAGAGCGGCGTTTTCCTGCTGGGCGTCAGGCGCATCATTTTCGGCAGGCGCGTATCGGCGCTCAGCAGATAGCAGTTCCAGCCGGCGAAGTTGCGCTTCAGGGCGCTGCCGAGCAGCGGATAAAACTCGGCGAGATCGTCGAGTTCGGAAAGACGTTCGCCGTAGGGCGGGTTGGCGACCATGACGCCGCACTCATCCGGCGCGTCGACGGCCAGCACATCGCCGGAAGACAGGCAAACGGCCGGCAGCAGGCCGGCGCGATCGAGGTTGGCCAGCGCGGCACGCACGGCGACCGGCGACAGGTCGCTGCCGTAAATGTTGGCAAACTCGGCAGGCTTCTCGGCATCCATCGCCGTGTCGAGCATTTCTTTCCAGACCGGCAGATCGAAATTTTTCAGGCGCTGAAAGCCGAAATCGCGTCCGGCGCCGGGCGCGATGTTCAGCGCCATCTGCGCTGCTTCGACGAGGAAGGTGCCGCTGCCGCACATCGGGTCAAGCAGCGGCGTTCCGGGCTGCCAGCCGGACAGACGCAATATGCCGGCGGCAAGATTCTCCTTGAGCGGCGCTTCGACGGTTTTCTGCCGCAGGCCGCGCTGGTAGAGCGGCGTTCCCGAGGTATCGATGTAGAGCGTGCATTCGTCGGTCGTGATGAAAGCGTGAACGCGGACATCCGGTTCGCGCGTATCGACACTGGGGCGCTTGTCGAACTCGCGGCGAAAGCGATCGCAGACGCCATCCTTGATGCGCAGCGTAATGAACTCCAGACTCTTCAGCGGACTGTTGACCGCCGTCACGTAAACGCGGATGGTTTGCTCGACGTCAAACCACTTCGTCCACGACGTCTCCAGCGCCAAACGGTAGATGTCGTCTTCCCGCGTATAGCGGCCATGCGCCACCCGCCACAGGACGCGTGTGGCAATCCGCGAATGCAGATTGATCGCATAGCAGGCCGGCCAGTCGGCGGCAAAGTGCACGCCGCCGGGAATCTGCTTCAGGTGCTCGACCCCGATCGCGTTGAGATCTTCCACCAGGAGCGGTTCGAGGCCACGCGGGCAGCTTGCGAAGAATTTTTCCACGGTGAGTGTTGGTCCGGTAAAGGCGTTGCGTTTAGAAAGGCTTGAGGACGACCAGGAAGATCACGGCGAGCAGGAGCAGGACGGGTAACTCATTGAACCAGCGAAACCAGACATGGCCGGGCGTCTTCCGGCCGGCCTGGAAATCGCGCAGCAGGCGGCCGCAGTACAGGTGATAGGCGACCAGCACGAGCACCAGCGTCGTCTTGGCATGCAGCCAGCCACCGGAAAAACCGAAGCCCAGCCACAGCCACAATCCCAGACCAACCGCCAGGATGCCGATCGGCGTCATGAAGCGGTAGAGCTTGCCAGCCATCAGCAGCAAGCGCTCGCGCTCGGCTCGGCTTTCCGGCTCGACCATCGCCAAATTGACGAAAATGCGCGGCAGATAGAACAGGCCGGCAAACCAGCTGACGACCATCCAGATGTGCAACGACTTGACGATCAGCATTGCGTTTTCCTTTCCTGCCACGCGGCTTCAACGCCATCCTCGACATGGGGATAGCGCAAACTTGCGCGCAATTCCTTCTTGATCCGCTGGTTGTCCAGGCGACGCGATTCGCTCATGAACGACAGCTGCAGCGGCGGCATCTGCTGCACGGCTTCGCTGCGCGACAGGCGCGGCGCCTTGGGCAGGCCGAAACGATCGGCGACGAGGTCGAAATAGGCGCCCATCTTCATTTCGGAATCGTCGCTCGCGTTGTACGTCCGGTTCGCCCGCCCGTAACGCAAGGCCACGCAGGCCAGCATCGCCAGATCGTCAGCGTGAATGTGGTTGGTGAACACGTCATCCTCGTCGCGCAGCGCCTGCGTGCCCTTCTGCAGGCGCGCGATCGGCAGGCGGTCGGCGGCGTAAATTCCCGGCGCGCGCAAGATGCTGATCACCACGCCGTGCCGTCGCCCGAAGACGCGCAACTGCCGCTCGGCATCGACCCGGCGGGCAGCGCGCGCGGTGGCCGGACTGGGCCGCCGCGTCTCGTCGATGCGCGCGCCGGAGCAATCGCCATAAACACCGCTGGTGCTTATATAGACGAGTCGCTGTGGTAAACTTTTTCCCTTGGCCAAGGCCGCCAGCAGCCGGCGTGTACGCGCGTCGACCAGGCCGCGATCTGGCGGCGGCGCAAAATGCATTACGATGTCCGCCAGCCCGGCAATGCGCGAGAGACTGGCCGCGCGGTCGAGATCGGCGACCAGGGGAATGGCGCCGGCATCGCGCCACGCAGCGCACTGCAGCGGATCGCGAAGCAGTGCGAAAACCCGATAGTGTCCGATCAGACGGGGCAAGGCGCGGCGTGCCACGTCGCCGCAGCCGACAATCAATAATTTTTGCACCGCGCAATTTTACCGGATTCGCAAAGCAGGGGAGTACCAATGAGTTTTCAGGTCAGCATCGCGTCGAGCCAGCACAGTTTTCAAACCGAGGTCGGGGAAACAATTCTCGACGCTGCGCTGCGCCAGGGCCTGACGCTCCCTTACGGTTGCCGCGACGGCGCCTGTGGCGCATGCCGCGGCAAGGTTCTCAGCGGCGAAATCGAGCACGGCAAGGCACAGGCGCATGCGCTGACCAGCGACGACCGGACGGCCGGTTTCGCCCTGTTCTGCTGCGCCACCGCGCACAGCGATCTGACCATCGAATGCAAGGAAGTCCGCTCGCTGCAGGACATTCCGGTCAAGACCTTGCCGGCCCGCGTACAGAAACTGACCCGGGCGGCTCCCGACGTGATGATCGTCGAGCTCAAGCTGCCGGCCAGCGAACGTCTGCAGTTCCTGGCCGGCCAATACCTCGACATCCTGCTCAAGGACGGCAAGCGCCGCGCTTTTTCGCTGGCCAATGCACCGCATGACGATGCCTGCCTGCAGCTGCACATCCGCCTAGTCGAAGGCGGGCAATTCACCGAGCATGTATTCACGACCATGAAGGAACGTGACATCGTCCGTCTCAACGGGCCGCACGGCAGCTTCTTCATGCGCGAGGACTCGGACAAACCGATGCTGCTGATTGCCGGCGGCACGGGCTTCGCACCAATCAAGGCGGTCGTCGAGCACGCCATCGCCGAAAAATGCAAAAGGCCGATGAGCATCTATTGGGGCGGCAGACAGCGCATCGACCTGTACCAGCTGCAACTTGCTGAACAGTGGGCCGCCGGGCATGACCATCTGCGCTTCATCCCGGTACTTTCCGAAAGCGCGCCGGAAGACGCCTGGACCGGACGCAGCGGTCTCGTCCACCTGGCGGCGATGGCGGATTTTCCTGACCTTTCCGGCCATCAGGTGTATGTTTGCGGTGCGCCGGCGATGGTCGCCGCCGCCCGGCGTGATTTCATCAGCCAGTGCAAATTGCCGGACAATGAGTTTTTTGCCGATTCATTCGACTTCGCCAACGACACGACGAACAAGCCGGACTGACCGCCATGCCCGACATCTTCATTTCCCGCCAGCCTCTGGTCAATCGCCAGAGCAAGATCATCGCCACCCGGCTGACGCTGCATCTTGGTGAAAAATTCACGACCGGCGACGCGGCGCAAACGCTGGACTCACTGATCGACGCCTGGCCGCAAGGCGAAAAACTGGTATTCATCAGTTGCGGCAAGACGCCATGCGACGCGCAACTGCTCAACTGGATCACCCCGGAAAATGCGACGATCGAACTCGACTCGACGCCTTTCCTCGGTGACGGTGCCGCCGATTTCGTCGCCTTGCTGCAGGCGCAGCAACCATCGCTCTGCCTGGTTTTCGACACGCACGCAGCACAGGCCGTTTCATCGGGCATCAAGTTCCGCTTCATCGCTTTCGACGCAAAAATCATCACCCCGCCCCAGCTCAAGGTCCTGGCGACCAAGACCCAGCCCTACGGCATGGGCGTTGCCTTCAATGTCGAAACCGCGCAGGAGTTCCAGACCTGTCTCGATGCCGGCATGAATGCCGCAGCCAGCTGGTTCTTCAAGCAACCGACCGCGGCCAAGGCGAAGACGCTCAACCCGGGTCAGGCCCAGATCGTGCGCGTGCTCAATCTGGTGCGCAAAAATGCCGACATCAAAGAGATCGAAACGGCACTCAAGCATGACGTCGCACTCTCGTACAAACTCCTGCGCTATATCAACTCTGCAGGTTTCGGCTTGTCCTGCGAGATCCAGTCGTTCCGCCACGCAGTCACCATTCTCGGCTACGAAAAACTCAACAAGTGGCTGTCGCTGCTGCTCGCCACCGCGAGCAAAGATCCGATGGCGCCCGCACTGATGCATACGGCATTGACGCGGGCACGCCTGATGGAACTGCTCGGGCACGGTCTGGTCGAGCGCCAGGATTACGACAATCTGTTCATCACCGGCGCCTTCTCGCTGCTCGATGCGCTGCTTGGTGTCGGCATGGATCAGGCGCTCGAAGCGATGCATCTGCCGGAGCCGATCTGCGACGCCCTGCTCGGCAATGGCGGTCTTTACGGCCCCTTTCTCGACCTGGCAATCGCCTCGGAAGGAAACAACGGGGAAGCGATCGCCGAACAGGCAGGCATGCTCGGCCTGTCGGCCGATCAGTTCAACCGCGCGCAAATGCAGGCGCTCGCCTTCGCCGACACGATGGAGTTGTAGGACGACGCGGCGACCGCGACCGCCCATTGGGCGGCTGCCCTGCGTTTCCGGCGCCTACTGAAACGCCCCGGGCGCCAGGGAACTGCCGACGCGGATCGCACGGCGGCCGGCCGGGTAGTTGAATTCCGCCTCGGGCAGCAGATCCACACCGCGGGCATGGCCAGGAATCCTGACGCTCCCGCGCAAGGGAGAAACGCTGTTCAGGCGCAGTGGCTGCCCGGCATAGTCAAGCAGGTCGCGACGCAAGACCGACTTGTTGCCCTCGAACCGGCCCTGGGCCGGCGGAAAGAAATCACCGTCGCCGACCGTCAGGTTGTTGATCAGCCAGGCTTCGACGCCAGCCGCAAATTTTTCGCTCCAGACCTTGAGAAAGCTTCCGGCATGCAGGTCGTTGAGCAGCGTATTGTGCGTCAGGAACAGCGCGTTGTCGGGCCAGCGCGGCCCATCTTCGCCGTACGCGACGAGCACCGGATCCTCCGTGCCGGCGCTCTGCCCGATCGCATTGCCGACCACGTAGACGATCCCGCCGCTGGGAAACGCCAGTTCGCCGGAAGACCGCCCTTCGCTTCCATCAAGCAGCAGGTTATAGCGCACGAAGTTCTCGCGTGCGCGCGATCTGACCAGGCTGCCGCGATAGCCTTTTGCGAAGCGGCTTCCCGCAAGCGTAAAGCGGCCGATGGCGCCGACATCAAGGAGATGCCGAGGCGTTCCGTCATGGGGCGGCACAGCGGCAAACTCGCTGTCGTTCACCTCGAGCGTCATTTCCGGAAGATTCGCGGTGACCAGTCCTGTCTGGTTGTCGAAAAAAGCACAGCGGGAAACGACAAGATCGCCGCGTTCGAAACGAATCCCGGCGCCATCGCCGGATGCCAGGCGCGCCCCCCGGAACTCGATGTTCTCGATACGCACCTTGCCCCCTCTGACCACCCAGAGGGCCTTTCCTTCGGCAGTCTTGCCGTCGGCGATCATCACCGGCCGCGCCCCGACGCCACGGATGACCAGGTTGTCGCGGGTCCATACCGCAGGCTGCCCGCGATAATCGCCCGGCCTGATCTCGATGACCTCACCATCCTGAGCCAGCCTGGCTGCCTCGCTGATCGTCGTGATTTTTTCCTGACTGCCAACGATCATCGTCGCCGGCTTTGCCGGCGCATCGACACGGGGCCTGAGCGGGTCCGCCGTTTCGAGAACCATCAGCCGGCCATCCGCACCCCGCCGGATCTCGCCTTTGTACGCCGGTGACGGAGGAATGCTTTCGCTCGGCTGGGCGCCGACGCCGAGCGGGCTGGCGAGCAGCAGCGCACCGAGGGCGAAACTTCGCAGCCCAACGATTTCTCTTGCCATCGAAGCCTCCAGGAAACGCGCCGCCTACTCTCCAAGATAGGCGGCACGCACCTTGGGGTCAGCCAGCAGTTTTACCGAGTCGTCGGTCAGCGTTATTTCACCGCTCTCCATGACATAGCCGCGGCTGCTGACCTCCAGCGCCAGCTTGGCATTCTGCTCGACGAGCAGGGTCGTCATTCCCTCGCGCGCCACGGTCTGGATCACCTCGAACACTTTCTGCACCATGATCGGCGCCAGACCCATCGAGGGTTCGTCGAGCAGGAGCAGCTTCGGGCGGCTCATCAGCGCACGGCCAATCGCCAGCATCTGCTGTTCGCCGCCGGAGAGCGTACCGGCCAGTTGCTGGGCACGCTCTTTTAGACGCGGCAGCAAACCGTAAACGTAGTCGACATCACGCGCGATTTCCAGCTTGTCGCTGCGGCAGTAAGCGCCCATCAGCAGGTTCTCGGCGATGCTCATGCGCGGAAAAACACCGCGACCTTCAGGCACCAGGGCGATCCCTTCGCTGACCAGCTGATGCGGCGGCAGGTCGACGATCTCCTTGCCGGCGTAACGAACATTGCCGCTGGCGGCATTGAGCAGGCGCGCCAGGGCTTTCAGCGTACTGGTCTTGCCGGCGCCGTTGGCGCCGATCAAGGCGACCATCTCGCCCTGGTTGATGTGGAAGGTAATGCCGCGGACGGCCTGAATGCCGCCATAGGCCACGCACAGGCCTTCGACGATAAGCAGTGGCGGGGCGGACGACATCATGCGACCGCTCCGCCAAGGTAGGCTTCGATCACACGAGGATCCTTCTGCACCACGGCGGGAACGTCCTCGCTGATTTTCTGCCCGTAATCAAGCACGGCTACGCGATCGCACAAGCCCATCACCAGTTTGACATCGTGTTCGATGAGCAGCACGGTGATGCCATCGGCACGAATGCCCTCGACCAGCAGGCGCAGTCCTTCGGTTTCGGTGCCGTTCATGCCGGCCGCCGGTTCGTCGAGCGCCAGCAGTTGTGGTTCTGTGGCCAGCGCACGGGCGATTTCGAGGCGCCGCTGGTCGCCGTAGGAAAGATGGCGCGCCAGATCGTCGGCACGGTCAGCCACCCCGACATAATGCAGCAGCTCTTCGGCACGGCGATAAATGGCTGCTTCTTCATCCCGCGTGCGGCGATTGCGCAACACCGCGCCAAGCACGCCGGCGCCGGTGCGCACGTGCCGGCCGACCATCACGTTCTGGCGTGCCGTCATGTTGGCGAACAGGCGGATGTTCTGGAAGGTGCGGGCGATGCCACGCGCGGCGACCTCGTGCGGCGCACTGGCCTTGAGCTTTTCGCCGGCAAAAACGATCTCGCCGCCGTCCGGGTGATAGAGCCCGGTCAGGACATTGAAGAAGGTCGTCTTGCCGGCGCCGTTCGGGCCGATCAGACCGTAGATTTCGCCCTGGCGAATGGTCAGCGAAACGTCGCGCAGCGCCTTGACGCCGCCAAAATGCTTGGCAACGCCCCGCGCTTCGAGCAGCACCGTACTCACGCGCCCTCCCCCTTGAATTCGCGGCGGCGCGTCGACGACGGCCACAGACCCGCCGGGCGGTAGAGCATGACAATGATCAGCGCCAGTCCGAAAGCCAGCATGCGCAGCGCTTCGGGGTCGAGCAGGATCTTGCCGAAGAGCGCCATCTGCACCGGCCCGGCACCGTGCCGGAAAGCCTCCGGCAGCAGCGTCAGCAGGATGCCGCCGAGAATCACGCCGGGGATGTTGCCCATGCCGCCGAGCACGACCATGCACAGCACCATCACCGACTCCATCAGGCTGAACGACTCGGGGCTGACGAAACCCTGGAAACCGGCAAACAGCCCGCCGGCCACACCGCCGAAACTGGCGCCCATGGCAAAAGCCAGCAGCTTGATATTGCGCGTGTTGATGCCGCAGGCCTTGGCGGCAATCTCATCCTCGCGGATCGCCACCCAGGCGCGGCCGATACGAGAATCCTCGAGGCGGATCGAAACGAAGACAATCAGCAGCGCCAAGGCCAGAAACAGATAATAGTAGGCGTGCAGCGAGGGGATGGTGATACCGAGAAACTCGATCGGCCTGGCCAGCGTGACGCCGCCCATATTGATCGGATCGATACCGGAAATGCCTTGCGGGCCATTGGTGATATTGATCGGCGCGTTGAGGTTGTTCATGAAAATGCGCACGATCTCGCCGAAACCGAGCGTCACGATCGCCAGATAGTCGCCGCGCAGACGCAGCGTCGGCGCACCGAGGATGACGCCGAACAGTCCGGCCAGCGCGGCGCCGCCGGGGATGATCAGCCACACCGGCAGATGCAGGCCGAAATGCGGGCTGGCGAGCAGGGCATAAAAGTAGGCGCCGACCGCATAGAAGGCGATGTAGCCGAGGTCGAGCAGACCGGCAAAACCGACGACGATGTTCAGCCCGAGCGCCAGCATGATGTAAAGCAGGGCGAAATCGAGGATGCGCAGCCAGGAGTTGCCGAGCAGGTTGCCGACCGTAAACGGCAGCACGGCGAGCAGCAAGCCGAGGAAAATCATCGCGCCGATGGCGGCGCGACGGTTGTGCCGCAGGCTTTCGAAGAAGGTCATGCGCGCTCCGATACTTTCTCGCCGATCAGGCCGGACGGCCGGAAAATCAGGACGGTGATCAGCACCAGAAAGGCAAAAACGTCCTGATAATTGCTGCCGAAGACACCGCCGGTCAGATCGCCGATATAACCTGCGCCGAGCGACTCGATCAGGCCGAGCAGGATGCCGCCGAGCATGGCGCCGGCAAGGTTGCCGATGCCGCCGAGCACGGCGGCGGTAAACGCCTTGAGGCCGAGGACGAAACCCATGTAGTAATGCGCGATCGAGTAGTTGGCGCTGACCATCAGACCGGCGACGGCGGCCAGTGCCGAGCCGATGATGAAGGTGAACGAAATGATCTGATTGACGTTGACCCCCATCAACTGGGCGATCCCGGGGTTTTCAGCGGTGGCGCGCATGGCGCGGCCGAGGCGGGTGCGGTGAATGAGCAGCATCAGGCTACCCATCATCGTTGCCGCGATGAAGATGATGGCAATCTGCACGCTGGTAATCGTCGCCCCGAGAATCTCGTGTTCGCCGTTCGGCAGGATCGGCGGAAAGGCGTGATAGTTGCGCCCCCAGATCAGCATCGCCAGATTCTGCAGCACGATCGAAACACCGATCGCCGTGATCAGCGGCGCCAGCCTGGGCGCCTTGCGCAGCGGCCGGTAGGCGACACGCTCGATAGTGAAACCGACCGCCATGCAGACGAGCGCCGCAGCCATCAGCCCGATCAACACGATGACGACGCCCGGCAGCCCGCTGTTGGCGAGTAACTTGACAACGGCAAGAGCCACCAGTGCGCCGATCATCACCACTTCGCCATGCGCGAAGTTGATCAGACCCATGATGCCATACACCATCGTGTAACCAAGCGCGACCAGGGCGTAGATGCTACCGAGCACCAGCCCGTTGATGATTTGCTGGATGAAAATATCCATCGGTCGCCAATGCAGTAATGAAGCAGGGATTGTAGAAACAAAATACAAAACTTGAAATGCAGAAACGGCACCCGCAGGTGCCGTTTCTTTTAACCGGCTTGCCGGACTACTTCTTCTCGACCGCCGCCTTGGTCGCCTCGGCTGCGCTCTTGACTGCTTCGGCACCCGCCTTGACGCCTTCCTTGGCCATTTCCTTGGCCGCCTCGCCAGTCGCTACAGCCGCCTCTTTCACGGCATCCTTGGCTTCGGCAACGACATCCTTGGCAGCTTCCATTGCGCCGCCGCCAAGCGTTTCAAGGTACACCCACTTGCCATCCTTGACCTGATACATGGAAACCGAGCCGCCTTTCAGGTCGCCCATTTCGTCGAACATGATCTTGGCGGTGACACCCTGGTAGGCGGTCTTGCCGATTTCCGGCAGATACTTGGCCGGCTCGACCGAATTGGCGCGCTTCATGGCGTCGGCGGAAACCATCACAGCGTCATAGACATAAGGGGCGTAGAGCTGGATCTGGCCGTACTTGGCAGAGAATTTCTCGCCGAAGGTCTTGCCGCCGGGCATATTCTCCAGCGGCACGCCAGGCAGCGAACAGTACTGTCCCTCGGTCGCGGCACCACCGAGTTTGATGAACTCGGGCGTACAGCCACCGTCGCCGGTCAGGAATTTTGTCGTCTTCAAGCCCAGCGTCTTCATCTGCTTGGCCATCGGGCCGCCCTGCGCATCCATGCCGCCGTAGAAAACGACATCCGGTTTCTTCGATTTGATCTTGGTCAAGATGGCGGCAAAATCGGTCGCCTTGTCGTTGGTGAATTCGTTGGCGACGATCTTGATACCGGCGGCCTCGACGGCTTTCTTGAACTCGTCGGCCAGCCCCTGACCGTAGGCGGAGCGGTCATCGATGATGGCGACGCTCTTTGCACCCAGCTGCTTGGCGGCGTATTCGCCGAGAATCTTGCCCTGCTGTACGTCGTTGGCCATGACGCGGAAGGCCGTCTTGAAACCCTGCTGCGTGTACTTCGGATTGGTCGCCGAACCGGAGATCTGCGGAATTCCGGCGTCGAAGTAGATCTTCGAGGCGGGAATGGTCGTACCCGAATTGAGGTGGCCGATCACGCCGTTTACCTTCGCATCGACCAGCTTCTGGGCAACGATGGTGCCCTGCTTGGGGTCGGCCTGGTCATCTTCGGCGAGCAACTCGAACTTGATCCTGGCGCCGCCGATTTCGAGGTTCTGGCCATTCAGCTCATCAACCGCCATGCGCGCACCGTTTTCATTATCCTTGCCGAGATGCGCTTGCGGGCCGGTGAGCGGCGCCACATGGCCAAGCTTGACGGTGACTTCCGGCTTCACCGGCATCGGTGCCGGCGCGGGTGCAGCAGCGGGTGCAGCGGCCTGCGGTTTCGGCTCTTCCTTCTGGCCGCAGCCGATCATGGCAATGGCGGCAACGATGGCGAGCGTCATGCTGGGGATGCGCGAGAACTGCATGGTTTTTCCTCCGGATACGATGTTTGATGAAATGAACATACGAGCGGCCGATTCTGCGTAGGTGTCGACACCTTGTCAATACAAACGAACGAGCAGTGTCACGAAAAAAAACCGGCGCGCGGCCGGTTTTTTTGTAGCGGACCGGAATTACTTCAGGCTGAGAATCCACTTGACCAGCTTGGTCGCCTCTTCCGGTTTGACGGCAGCGTTCGGCGGCATCGGAACCGGACCCCAGTTACCCTTGCCGCCCTTGAGAACCTTCTCGACCAGCATGGCCTCATCCTTGGCGGTGTACTTCTTGGCGACGTCCTTGTAGGACGGGCCGACAACTTTCTTGTCGACCTGATGGCACGCCAGGCAGTTCTTGGCCTTGGCCAGTGCTTCGTCGGCCTGGACAACGCCGGCGGACAGGATGCCGGCAGTCGCCAGCAGGGATACGCAGATCGCTTTCAATTTCATGCTCTCGCTCCGTTCAATAGGTAGGGGTTACAACGTGCCGATCTTATTTCACTTTGCCCGACTTGGAAAGCGCGGCGGGTGTAATTTCAAGCAACAACCGGCAATGTAGGCTTAACGTCTTCACCCCGGCAAGCGTTGACAGTAATCTTGTCGCCGGACCGCGGTGCTCAGCGCTTTTTCAATTGCTCAAGGTCGCGCACCGCGCCGGTCGCTGCCGACGTGGTCATCAATGCGTAAGCCTGCAAGGCTTTCGAAACGGCACGCTGACGTTCGACCGCCGGCCGCCAGCCGTGTTCGCCCCGGGCATCCATGGCGACGCGACGCCTGGCCAGCAACGCATCGGAAACCGCCAGGTGGATACGCCGCTGCGGGATGTCGATTTCAATCACATCGCCCTCTTCGACCAGGCCGATCGCGCCGCCCTGCGCCGCTTCCGGCGAAGCGTGACCGATCGACAGGCCCGAGGTACCGCCGGAAAAGCGGCCGTCGGTAAGCAGCGCACAGTCCTTGCCGAGTCCTTTCGATTTCAGGTAGGACGTCGGATAAAGCATTTCCTGCATGCCGGGGCCGCCCTTCGGCCCTTCGTAGCGGATCACGACGACGTCGCCGGCGTGCACGGTGTCGCCAAGAATGGCGGCCACCGCGTCGTCCTGGCTCTCGAAGACGCGCGCCTTGCCGGTGAATTTCCAGATGCTCTCATCGACACCGGCCGTCTTCACGATGCAGCCATCGACCGCGATATTGCCGTAAAGCACGGCCAGCCCGCCTTCCTGCGAGTAGGCGTTGGCCTTGTCGCGAATGCAGCCGTGCGTGCGGTCCAGATCGAGTTCGTTGAAACGCCTGTCCTGCGAGAAGGCGGTCTGCGTCGGCACGCCACCCGGCGCGGCCTTGTAGAACTTCGACACCTTGAGGTCGTGGGCATGCATCGCGTCCCACACCGACAAGGCGTCGCCCAGCGTTTTGGCGTGCACGGTCGGCACGTTGGTATGCAGCAGGCCGGCACGATCGAGTTCGCCGAGAATGCCGAAAATGCCGCCGGCGCGATGCACGTCCTCGATGTGGTATTTGTCGGTCATCGGTGCCACCTTGCACAGGCAGGGTACCTTGCGCGAAATGCGGTCGATGTCGGCCATTGTGAAGTTGACGCCGGCCTCCTGCGCCGTGGCGAGAATGTGCAGCACGGTGTTGGTCGAGCCGCCCATCGCCACGTCGAGCGTCATGGCGTTCTCGAATGCGGCAAAGGAGCCGATCGCGCGCGGCAGCACCGAGGCGTCGTCTTTTTCGTAGTAGCGCCGGCAGAGCTCGACGATCTGGCGACCGGCCTTGAGGAAGAGCTCCTTACGGTCGGCGTGCGTGGCCAGCATCGTGCCGTTGCCCGGCAGCGAAAAACCGAGCGCCTCGGTCAGGCAGTTCATCGAATTGGCGGTGAACATGCCCGAACACGAACCGCAGGTCGGGCAGGCCGAGCGTTCGATTTCATCGAGATCGGCCTGCGACACGCTGGCGTCGGCGGCCTTGACCATGGCGTCGACGAGGTCGAGGTGGATGATCTGACCGTCCTGCATTTTCACCTTGCCGGCCTCCATCGGCCCGCCGGAAACAAAGATGGTCGGGATGTTCACGCGCATCGCCGCCATCAGCATTCCCGGCGTGATCTTGTCGCAGTTCGAAATGCACACCATGGCGTCGGCGCAATGGGCATTGACCATGTACTCGACCGAATCGGCGATCAGGTCGCGTGACGGCAGCGAATAGAGCATGCCGTCGTGGCCCATGGCGATCCCGTCGTCGACGGCGATCGTGTTGAATTCCTTGGCGATGCCGCCGGCCGCCTCGATTTCGCGCGCCACCAGCTGCCCCATGTCCTTGAGGTGCACGTGCCCGGGAACAAACTGGGTAAACGAGTTGACCACGGCAATGATCGGCTTGCCGAAATCGCCATCCTTCATGCCGGTAGCTCGCCACAGGGCGCGCGCGCCAGCCATGTTGCGACCGTGGGTCGAGGTACGGGAACGATAGTGAGGCATGGCAAATCTCCGGAACGCGAATCTGAAACAAAATGGCGCCTGACACGGCGCGCTATACTGCCGATTTTATCCGACAGGCTAATCCTTGTGTTGGTTCATCCCCAGTTCGACCCGATCGCTCTCTCGCTTGGCCCGCTCGCTATCCGCTGGTACGGGCTGATGTATCTGGCGGCTTTCCTCCAGTTCTGGTGGCTCGGCCGTCAGCGCACCCTCACCCACCCGCAACTGGCAAAAGACGGCTGGAGCGTGCCGCAGCTCGACGACCTGCTGTTCTACGGCATGCTCGGCGTGATCGCCGGCGGTCGCCTTGGCCAGGTTGTCTTCTATGAGCCGGGCTATTATTTCTCGCACCCGCTCGAAATCCTGGCGGTCTGGAAGGGCGGCATGTCCTTTCACGGCGGTTTCCTCGGCGTGCTCGTCGCGATGTGGCTGTACGCGCGCAAGACGGCGCGTACCTGGCTGGCCATCACCGACTTCATCGCGCCGCTGGTGCCGCTCGGGCTGGCCTTTGGGCGCATCGGCAACTTCATCAACGGCGAGTTGTGGGGCCGTGTCGCCGACCCGGCACTGCCCTGGGCGATGATCTTTCCGCAGATCGACAACCTGCCGCGCCATCCGTCGCAGCTCTACCAGGCCGGGCTCGAAGGACTCGCCCTGTTCGCCATCCTGTGGCTGTATTCGCACAGCGCACGACCACGCGGCGCGATCTCCGGCGTCTTCCTGATCGGTTACGGCAGCTTCCGTTTCATCGCCGAGTTCTTCCGCACGCCGGATGATGGTATCTTTGGTCTTTCGCAGACCATCAGCATGGGACAGTGGCTGTCCTTGCCGATGAT
>Ga0207952_1000647_pt1 | contig 23113 bp, 18 predicted proteins | sample SubbioR12Aug_8Ca_FD_184831 | JGI IMG/M metagenome (GOLD analysis project Ga0207952, IMG submission 184831) | Serpentinite rock and fluid subsurface biosphere microbial communities from McLaughlin Reserve, California, USA - CR12Aug_8Ca (SPAdes) | ecosystem: Environmental > Terrestrial > Deep...
CCCGCGCGGCTGGGAACCGCATCCACCGGCGCTCACCAACGCATTGCTCTTCCAGCGCGATCACTATTTGTGCGGCTACTGTGGCGCACAAAAACAGCCCCATGCATTGACCCGCGATCACATCACACCACTCTCGCGCGGCGGACGCGATGTCTGGAAAAATGTCGTTACTGCCTGCAAGCCGTGCAACCAGAGAAAAGGGGCGATGACTCCGGAGCGTGCCGGCATGATGATGCTGTACGTACCTTATGTACCATCGCTCTACGAGGGTCTCATCCTGCGCAACCGGCGCATTCTCGCCGACCAGATGGAATTTCTGGTCAGTCTGCTGCCCGAGGACTCCCGCCTGATCACGATGCCAAGCTGAACGCTTGGCGCAGCCTGTACAGCGATTAACGCTGCGCAGCACCTTCCTTGCCCTGCGACCTGCCGCTATCGGGATGCAGGTCGACACTGCCGGACGCTTTGGCGACACCGGGCAGTTGCAGGGACGATTGCTGTTCGACGACCCAGTCGCCGGTCAAGCGCCACTCGCGCTGGTCATCTTCCAGCACGACATGCCAGCGGCCTTGCAAGGGAGCACTGAGCTTGCCTGAATAGGAACCCGCGCCATCGGCACGCAAAACCAGGCTCTGATCGACGCCGCTGCGGGTCGGATGGGCAATGCGCATGCTCAGCGTTTGCGGAAAAACGGTGCCTTCCTTGCTACGCAAGAACACTCGCAACAAGCCTCCGTCGTCACTGCGCACTACCTCTGCTTGCATGCCCAGTTGCTCGGCCCGCTCATTGCGTGCCAGAACCTGATTCACGGTAAGACCCTGCTTGTAGTAATCATCAACGACCAAGCCGTCGTTGCTGACCACGGCAAGATAGGCGGTAATCAGCCCGGCGACCACGACGATGCCTGGGCCAGCCATCAGAATCCATGGCCAATGGTGGCGATACCAGGGACGGGCGGTATTGGTTTTCTGGATCATGGCAGGAAGAACGAGGCTTTCTCGCGAACCACGATTTTCTCGTGATTCTGCGCTTTGACTTCAAAAAATATCGGGTTCGAACCTTTCTTGCCAGTGCCAGGTTCGACACGAGCGGAGAGCAGCACGGTCTTCGAGAATGCAGGTGGCACTTCAACGATCCGTTCGCCGACAATATCGATACCTTCGATACCGCTGACACTGATCGCATAGCGATGCGCCGTCTCGTCGGTATTCGAAATATGCAGGTTATAAACGTTCTCGATACGCCCGTCATCGACTTCGCGGGCCAGCACCGAACGATCGCGAACGATATCAAGCTTGAGCGGAACCCGCGTCGCCAGACTCCATATCGAAGCCGCGACAATGGCCAGCAGAACGGCGGTGTAAAGGATCGTGCGCGGCCGCATCAAGTGCGCCAGGATGTCGTTCGCCTTGTAGCGTTTGACCAGGGCATTTTCAGTGGAGTAGCGGATCAGGCCGCGCGGCGTGCCGACCTTGTCCATCACCTCGTCACAGACATCGATGCAAGCGGCACAGGCGATGCACTCCATCTGCAGGCCATTGCGGATATCGATGCCGGTCGGGCAGACCTGGACACAAAGCGTACAGTCGATGCAGTCGCCGAGATTCTTTGTCTTCGGATCGACCCCCCGCCTGTGCGAACCGCGCGGCTCGCCACGCTCCGGATCATAGGTGATGATCAGCGTATCGGGATCAAACATGACGCCCTGGAAACGAGCGTACGGGCACATGTACTTGCAAACCTGCTCACGCAGGAAACCGGCCTGCATGTAGAGAAAACCCGCGTAAAAGAAAACCCAGAACAACTCCCAGGGGCCCAGCGAAAAATCCAGGGTGAGGCTGACCAACTCCTTGATCGGCGTGAAATAACCGACGAAGGTGAAGCCGGACCACAGGGAAATCAGCAGCCAGATCGAATGCTTGGTGATTTTCAGGCGCAGTTTGCGCGGGTTCATCGGCTGCGCGTCGAGTTTCATGCGCGCCGGCCGTTCGCCTTCGATCTTCCGTTCGACCCACATCAGAATCTCGGTATAGACCGTTTGCGGGCACGCGTAGCCACAGAACAGCCTGCCGCCGACGGCAGTCACCAGGAACAGGGCGTAAGCAGAAACCACCAGCAGAATCGCGAGGTAGATCACATCCTGCGGCCAGAAAACCATGCCGAAAACGTAAAACTTGCGTTCAACGATATGAAAAAGAACCGCCTGCCGGCCATTCCAGTCGATCCAGCACAAACCGTAAAACAAGGCCTGGGTAAAGAAGACCATTCCCCAGCGCCAATTATCAAAAATGCCGGTCACGCTGCGTGCGTAAACTTTTTTGTGCTTTTCGAACAAACCGTCAGTGTTGATCGGAATCGGCTTGCCGGTTTTTCCGGCCGGTGAATTCATGTGAGTCAGTCCTAAGCTATTTCAGAATTACACGGAACTCTAATATTCAATAACGCAGCGCATGCAATTTTGACACAGATCAGCAGGGGTGCTTGTTCGAAGGAAAATGGATGCGGAAGGAAAACCGGAGAAAAAAGAGAGCGGCGCAGTTCGCACCACTCTCCTTTGTTTGACGCTTACTTCTTCTCGGCAGCGGCGCTCAGGTTGAGCACGTAGGCTGCAAGCAGATGTATCTTCGCTTCGCCAAGGAACTCCTTCCATGCCGGCATCTGATTCGTGCGACCCTTGGCAATGGTCTCGGCAATCGTCGCTTCGGAGCTGCCGTACAGCCAGACCTTGTCGGTCAGGTTTGGTGCGCCAAGCGCGGTCATACCCTTGCCGTCCGGACCGTGGCAAGCAGAACAGCCCGCCGAATTAAACGCTTCCTGGCCCCTGGCAACACGTGCTGAATCGCTCGTCGAACCTGACAGCGAACGAACGTAGTTCGCCAGATCCTTGATCGTCTCGGCACCCAGTTGGGCATGCGGCGGCATTACGCCCATGCGGCCGTTGGAGATGGTCTCGACGACCTGCTCCGGATCGCCGCCCCACTGCCAATCATTGTCGGCAAGGTTCGGGTAGCCTTTGGAACCACGCGCATCGGAGCCGTGACACTGCATGCAGTAAGTCAGGTAAAGCCGTTTGCCGATTTCGACGGCCTCCTTGTCGGCGGCAACCGTCTTCAAATCCATCTTCAGGTACTTGTCGAACAGCGGCTTGACCTCGGCATCGACCTTCGCAACTTCGGTCTGGTACTGACCGGTGGAAGACCAGTTGAGCAACCCGGGGTAGCTGCCCAGCGTCGGATAGAGCACGGCATAGACCAGCGAGAAGACCACCGTGATGTAAAACAGCCAGCTCCACCATTTGGGCAGCGGGTTGTTGAGCTCCTCAAGATCCTCATCCCAGACGTGTCCCGTCGTACCGACCTCGCCCGGCGCCGGCTTGTGCAGACTTTGTGACCAGAGGAAGACAGCGCAGGCGATGACGCTTACCAACACGATCAGAATGACGTACCAGTTCCAGAATTCATTAACAAAATCGCTCATGATGCATTCCTTTGTTCGTTGCGGGGCAGACCGCGCTCCAGCCGCTCTGCCTCCTCATCCGCGAACGGCAGATTGGCCGCTTCCTCGAAGCGCTGCTTGTTGCCTTTCACGCCAAAAGCCCACCAGACGATGCCGAGAAAGGTCAGCAGGGAAACGACCGTCATGATGGATCGCAGATCGTTGATGTCCATGGCTTTACTTCGCGCCTTTCAGTTCAAGACCCATGCCCTGCAGGTAGGCGACAAGGACATCGAGCTCGGTCTTGTCCTTGAGCTGCGCCGCGGCACCGGCAATCTCCTGATCGCTGTAGGGCACGCCAAGCTTCTGCAGGCCGCGCATCTTGGCCTCGATGCCCGCCGCGTCTGCCGGGGCCTTTTCCAGCCAGGCAAATGCCGGCATGTTCGACTCGGGCACCACGTCACGCGGATTGATCAGGTGCGCACGCTGCCAGTCGTCTGAATAACGACCGCCAACCCGGTGCAGATCCGGACCTGTGCGCTTGGAGCCCCACTGGAACGGACGGTCATAAACGAACTCTCCGGCCACCGAATAATGACCATAACGCTCGGTTTCGGCGCGGAACGGACGAATCATCTGCGAGTGGCAGTTGTAGCAGCCTTCGCGGACGTAGATATCGCGCCCGCTCAGGCGCACCGGGTCGTAAGGCTTCAGCCCGGCGACCGGCGTGGTTGTGGACTTCTGGAAAAACAGGGGAACGATTTCGAGCAGGCCGCCGACGCTGACCACCAGCAGGGTCAGAACCACCATCAGCCAGACGTTGCGTTCAATTGCATCGTGCGTAAGTTTCATTTTTCTTCTCCCTATCAGGCGTGGTGACCAGCCGGCAACAGCACCGGCGCATCATCAACGGACTTGCCACCGGCAATCGTCTTGAACATGTTGTAAGCCATGATCAGCATGCCGGACAGGAAGAGCAGGCCACCGAGGAAACGGATCGCCCAGAAGGGATAGGACTCCTTGACCGCCGCAACGAAACTGTAGGTCAGCGTGCCGTCCGCGTTGACCGCGCGCCACATCAAGCCCTGCATGACCCCGGCGATCCACATTGAAGCGATGTACAGCACGACGCCGATCGTCGCCACCCAGAAGTGCACCGTGATCAGCTTGACGCTATGCATCTCGGGCTTGCCGAACAGGCGCGGCAGAAGGTAGTAAATCGAGCCGATCGAGATCATCGCCACCCAGCCCAGCGCACCCGAGTGCACGTGGCCGACCGTCCAGTCGGTGTAGTGCGACAGCGCGTTGACCGTCTTGATTGCCATCATCGGACCTTCGAAGGTCGACATGCCGTAGAAGGACAGCGAGGTAATCAGGAATTTCAGGATCGGATCGTCGCGCAGCTTGTCCCAGGCACCGGACATGGTCATCACGCCGTTGATCATGCCGCCCCACGATGGCGCCAGCAGGATCAGCGAGAAGATCATGCCGACCGATTGCGTCCAGTCCGGCAGTGCCGTGTAGTGCAGATGGTGCGGACCCGCCCACATGTAGGTGAAGATCAGCGCCCAGAAGTGCACCACCGACAGGCGGTACGAATAGATCGGACGACCAGCCTGCTTCGGCACGAAGTAGTACATCATGCCGAGGAAACCGGCGGTGAGGAAGAAGCCCACAGCGTTGTGCCCGTACCACCACTGGATCATCGCATCCTGCACGCCGGCGTAAGCCGAGTAGGATTTGGTCCAGGAGACCGGAATGGCTGCACTATTCACCACGTGCAGCAGCGCCACGGCGAGGATGAAGCCGCCGTAGAACCAGTTGGCGACGTAGATATGGCTTACCGTACGTTTGGCAATGGTGCCGAAGAACACCACCGCATAGGCAACCCAGACCAGCGTGATCAGGATGTCGATCGGCCACTCGAGTTCGGCGTACTCCTTGCCCTGGGTCATGCCCAGCGGCAGGGTAATGGCCGCCAGCACGATGACCAGTTGCCAGCCCCAGAAGGTAAAAGCGGCCAGACCGTCGGAAAACAGTCGCGTATGGCAGGTGCGCTGCACGACGTAATAGGACGTGGCAAACAGCGCGCAACCGCCGAAGGCAAAAATCACCGCGTTGGTATGCAGGGGGCGCAGACGCCCGAAATGGAAATAGGGCCCGAAATTAAGCTCCGGCCAGACCAGCTGCGCGGCAATGATGACGCCGACCAGCATGCCAACGATGCCCCAGATGACGGTCATCACGGCAAATTGCCGCACCACCTTGTAGTTGTACCTTGACTGAGTTTCCGACATGAACCCACCTCCCTTTTTTTAAAAACCTGATTCCGCCGCCCTCAATACCCCTACGAGCAACAGTGGAATGAATGAACGAATGGTATTTTAACTAATCACAAGACGATTTGACATAGATCAAGCCGCGTTGCAACAAATCCGCAGTTAATCCTCACCCACTCAAACGCGCAAAACAAAACCCAACTTCCGGCAATCAACAAGCTACAGCCTGCAGCCTGCAAATCGTGCTTATCTATTCTGACGGAGCGTCCGATTTTAACGATCAGTATTTTTCGTGTGCAGCGCACCAACCACAATGGGCGCCGGAGTCATATCTCCAGAGCTCCTGCAAGATCCCAAGAGGTTTTTCGCTCCTGAGCCCTTCTGCTGACCTGCACTACCTTTCCGCCACATCGATAAAAAAAACGGCGCAGATCGCTCCGCGCCGCAACTCGGAGAGAAAACAACAACCATTTTCAATTCCAAGATACTCCCATCAGCGTCCCAACATCACCATTGTGGCGAAGGCTGTTCCGCACGAGGATGATCGGAACAGCCTTCTAGCGCAGCCGATTACTCAGCAAGCGCCTTGATCACATCCTCCGGGGAATGAATGGTTCCGAGCGTTGTCGGACTACCCCAGCGGACGTGAAACTTATTCTCTTTAACCTGCGCCAGAGAGAGCATCAGGTTGTTGAACGCAGTCAGGTCGTCTGTTTCAAAGTACGTGATGAAATCGGTGTCGTCGAGGCCAGTCGAGTGGTAGAGCTTGCGTTTGACATTAACGAGATAGGCCAGTGTCGGCGTCGTGTGAACTTCCATTTCCTTCAGGCGATCTTCGGGAGACATGTTCCACCATTCGGCATTTTTCTTGACCGGAATCACGATCACATATCTGGGCGCTGGGCCGCTATAGGAGGCAGAACTGAGACCCGCATTGAGAGCCGGAGACTTGTCCTTGCTGATGTAGTTCAATGGCTTCGTCACGCCAACCAGCGTCTCGAAAACATCAGCATTTTTCCCGACAGCGGTCGAGCGAAACTCGCGCATGAAAGCCTGCGCTTTTGCCAGGTCGTAGGCATTGATGCGGAAGAAAAAATCGGAATTGGTTTCAAGGCCACGCGTCAGATAGAGGTCGACCAGAACGTTATCCTTGTGCTTCTCGATCAGTTTCTTTACTTCATCGGCAGCGCCCTTGCGCTCGGCCGCCGGAACCTTGTTCCAGTCAGGGCGCAGTTTAAACATGGTGAAGACGCCGAAGACACCCGGTTTGCTAAGGATCGTCGCTCGTTCAATCGCCATCGGTTGCATTGCTTGCTGTGCGGTTGCAGGCAAGGCAACCATGGACAGAGTTGCGCCGATGACAGTAGCGGCGAGGCTCAGCTGAAAACGGCGAATCGAAGTGCTTTTCATGGGTAACTCCCTTGTTAAGTGAATGAAAAACGGACCAACTTGAACGCAATGGGTGATGGAATCCGCTCTTCAGCGCTTCCAATGCCCGCTAAAGCTAGGGAGCGAGCTCCCGCCGCACTCTTTCCAGATCGGCTGTCACGAATCGCTCGGCCAGATCGGCCAAAGCCACGAAGAACTGGGTAGTCACCTTGGCATTGATCTCGGCACGCACTAGGGGAGCCCAGACGGCCAGATGGCGCTCCAGGAAATCTCTCTGCGCTCGCTGGTAAGCATTTGCTGAAATGCCTTCCATTTCCGCCTGCGCCTGTTTTGCCGCAAGAAACTGCATGAACTCAAGCTCGGCAGTCAACGTATCCTCCAGTTCATTTCCCTTGGCGTCCATCTGCAGCCCGAAATTCCGATAAAAACCCTTCAGTTCTAGGATCAGCGCAGGGCGATCATCTTTATGAACATGCACTCCCTCGTACAAGGCCGCGCTGGGCGCCGGCATATTGGTCTCGAAAGAACTGAGGAAAAGCGCCTCAAAATCCTCGAAGGAGCATGTCAGGCGCAGACGAGGGGCAATCTGCTCACGAAACTCTCCGCCCAGATTGGGTGCGCAAATTTCAAGGGCCTGCTGCAACTCCGTGATTGACTGTCCGTTTGAAAAGCCAGCGTGACTTTCGTAATCGGGGAACCCCAAGCCGATTGCCAGAAGGGCATAAACCCGGCTGCGCGACAATGACTTATCGACTCCTTTAACGACTGCTTCGTCGGCAATGCTGTTCATCTGATTCCTCGTTTCTTGAATGGTGGTATGGCCTGTTCAGAAGAGTGCGCGCAGCCTTCGACAGCTATTCCGGCTCCGGCGCATCTTCCTGAAGTTTTGCGCGAACTGCAGGGACCGGATCGCCCTTGAATACACCGCGCAGCTTGAAGTGGGTATGCACAGGGTTGCTTTTTCCAGTCGCCGTTACCGACTTGAGATAATCAAACTGGTACTTGCTATCGACGGCCGGGGAGAAAGGCGTAAATGGCGCCTTTGCATCATGCTTCGGCGACCCTTCGTAATTGAGATGGCAGCGCGCGCATGCCTTTTCCATATCGAAGTTCTGTCCGGCACCCACCAGCGGCTTACGCTCGCTGGTTTCCCCTTGCTTCTTGAGCCTGTCTCCTCCATCGCCATGCAGGTTGCGGTACTTGCCGCCGGCACCGTGGCAGGATTCGCAGGTGACGCCGACCACGGTCTTCATGTCGTCCAGAGAAGCCCCTGAGACAAACCCTCCCGGTTCGCCGTAACCCGTTACGTGGCAACCGATACAGTTCTTGTCCTGCGTGTAGTCCTTTTTGGGATCCAGTTTGGCCTTGGTTTTCGCCTCTGATTTTGCATTCGGCTTCAGCGATTCGAAAGCCTTCGCATGGGCTGAAGTCCGCCACGTCTCACCTTGGGAGTCGTGACATTTGGTGCATGCGCGAAAACCGAGGTACTCCGCTTGTTGTGCCGCCGTCACAGCGGGAAGAAAACCTGCAAAAAGCAGGGTAGCGAGAGTAAGAATTTTATTCATGGAGAGCACTCTGGGTAAAAAATACAGGTAGGAGAAAATGGCCCTCGCGGGCCGCTCCACTGCAACATCAGGTCAAGGGAGAAATCATCATGTCGGCGCTACGACGACCGATGAGCACATCCATCAAATCGGAGGCCTGTCCTTTCATTTTTTTCTCGCGCTCAGTCTGAAGGATTGCCAACACATCGCGCACCTGTTTGCCGAACAGCCCCTCCAGCTGAGCCAGAGGAATCTTTGGGTCGCTCGACAGCTCGCCATTCGCCAACTCAATGCGCGGCCCAAGTACAGGCGGTATGTAGAAGACGTTAGGTTCGGTGCCGAATTCAGGATGCAGTGGCAAGGCCACCTTGTATTGCTTGATGAGCTTGTACACCGAGCTACTGACGTCGTCGACAAAGCCGACGTGCATCGCGCGACCGACGCATTGCGCAACGCAGGCCGGTGCCACGCCTTGTTCAATCCGCGGGAAGCAACCGATACACTTGTTGGCCTTATTGGTCAGCGGATTGAAATACGGCTTGGCGTAAGGGCAGGACTGAACACAAGCCTGAGCGCCCTTGCACTTGTCCTGATGGATCACGACGATCCCGTCCTGCTCGCGTTTATAGATTGCCTCATTCGGGCAGGCTTCCAGGCACGCCGGCTTGGTGCAGTGGTTGCACATGCGCGGCAGGTAAAAAAACGAGTTGTTCGGATACTCTCCTGCCCCCTGATCCTCGTCCCAGTTAGGCGCAGAGCGAGGGGTCGGACTGGGGCGCACACGGCCTGGCTTGCCTTCAAAAAGTCGACCGGCATAGTCGAACTCGAACGGGATACCGTAGTCGATCATCGGCGGGATTTTGCCTTTTTGCAGTTCGCCATTCTTGTAGCCACCGCCCTTGGTCTGCCAGTTTCTCGGGTAACCCAGACCCGGCGCAGTTTCGACATTTCGCCAGTACATGAAGTCCTGTCCCGGCCCCGTCGTCCACAACTTCTTGCACGCCACGGTGCAGGTCTGGCAACCGATGCATTTGTTCAAATCGGTTACGTAGGTCAGTTGGCGCTTGGGCGCCTTCATCACATTAGCCATGATTTATATTCCTGTTCTGTTGATCAGCGGTTCTGACTAGACACTCAATGGCGTGGCGCCGATGTAGCGCTTCACATTGACGCGTACATCGCGGTTGGTTCCGCCGGGGCCGTAGTAGTTAGGACGGAACACGAGGTGTCCGTAGTTACCGACCAGGTGTGTCGGCGTGATGCGCACCGGACAGACGCTTTGCGATCCACCTTCGATAAGATCCGTGTACAGCTCGGGGGTATGCCACATGGAAACACGCCCACGCTGCTCGCCACTGCGGACCTTGACCCGGCAGATCACCTTTCCATGATCATTCCAGACTTCGACCCAGTCGTTGTCCTTGATACCAAGCGCTTTTGCATCACCTAAAGAGATATCAATCGACGGCCCGCCGCGTTGCAGACGGAGCATCAGGATATTGTCCTTCCACGTCGAGTGGATCGAGTGACGACTGTGCGGTGTATTGAAGCGGAACGGGTACTTGTCGGCATCTATCGGCGCCTTGAAAGTCGGCAGTTCAACGCCCATCTCGAAAAAGGTCGAGTGGTCAAGGTAAAACTGCTGCCGTCCGGTCAATGTTGGCCACGGTTTCTTGTCGACCACGAAGTTCTGGAACGGCGTGTAAGGCACCCCCTCTTTCATGGTCGAGGTCCAATTCGCCTTGAAGCGCTGTGGTTTCTCGCGCAACATATCGAGCGTTATGCCTTTGGAATGAGGCGCATTATCCAGGATGTACTGGGCGGCGGCCGCATCCTCTGCCAGCTTTCCATCCATCGTCATCTGGTTCCACAGATTTGAAAGGTCGCGCACCCACTTGAACTGCTCGTCGTTGAACTTGGTATAGTTTTTCCGCACTGCAGCCATTTCGACACGCTTCGACAAGGCCAGGAAAATCTGCCAGTCGGTCTTGGACTCCCACATCGGTTTGATTGCCGGCTCGGTCATGTTGATATAGGTATGCTCTGCGGTCACGTTCAGATCGAGCTTTTCATACCAGTGCGCCGAAGGAAGAACGACGTCCGAGTAAAGCGCCGTCGAATCCATACGGATATTGATGTTCACGATCAGTTCCATCTTCGGCCACAGATTGCGCAGAACGTACTTCTGACCCTTGGCTTGATTCAGATAGTTGCCGCGATAGACGAAAAAGACCTTTGGGTCGCGACCGTCACGAGGAAGATTGGGCATCTGACCGGAACTGAGCGCCTCGCGCAGATACTTTTCGGTATCGATATCGGTCTTGATGATCTCGTCGTTGACCTCGGCGTGAATGTAGGTCCAGATGGTCGTCTGACAGAAACGTTGCTTGCCAGCCCCCTCAGGAAAGGCAAGTGCGGCAAGTCCAGGGAGGAAGGTGGGTTTCCACTGACCAATGTAGTGGTTCATCCCACCGCCATTTTTTCCCTCGCTGCCGGTCAGTGCGGTCAGCAGATGCATGGCTCGCAACAGCACATCGCTGTAATACCAGTGCTGCGTACCACCGCCACAAATGATCATCGAAGGCTTGGCGTTGGCATATTCCCGCGCCAGCTCAACAATTGCCTTGGCCGGTACCCCGGTGATCTTGGCGGCCTTCTCTGGCGTGTTGTCGGCCAGCACTCGCGTCTTGAGAATTTCAAAAACAGGTCGGATTTCAACGCTCTTGCCGTCCAGCAACTGAATCTTGAAGTTCCCCTCAAGCGCCGGATCAAGATCGCCGAGGTCGATGTAGCCTTTCGGGAAGGTGTTGGTATTGCGCCCCATGAAGGCGACGGGCGGCGCTTTCTGCTCCGGCTGGTCGCCCCAGCATCCTTTCGGGATCACCGGCTTGCCGGTTTTCGCGTTCCAGAAATAGAACTTGTCCTTCGAGCCTCCAGCGACAACGTCCGCTTCACGCAGGAAGCGTTTGGTATCGCTGCGCACCAGATAGGAAAGATCCGTCTGCTCTTTCAGGTTATGTGCGTCATAAAGCTTTTCCTTGATGATGACGTGCGCCATCGCCAAGGCCAATGCGCCATCTGTCCCGGGCTGCAGATGAATCCACTTGTCGGCCTTGATCGCCGACGAATTGAAGTCCGGCGAGATGCTGACTATTTTCGTGCCGTTGAGTTGTGCCTCGGAGAGGAAGTGCGCATCGGGAATTCGCGTCTGGCTTGGATTCGACCCCCAGAGAATAATGTATTTGGAATTAAACCAGTCGGCCGTTTCCGCGGTATCGCCCTGAACGCCACAGGTCTGGGTCTGGCCGGTCGGATGATCTCCGTACCAGTCGAAGAAAGTATGGGTGTGGGCGCCTATGTAGTGGGCAAAGCGGTGGCCTGCCGAGAACGATACAGGCGATACCGCCGGTACCGGCGAGAAAACACTGATGCAATCCGGTGCGTGGTTCTTGATCGTATCGACACACTTGTCGGCAATCATGTCGAGCGCCTCATCCCAGGTCGCGCGCCGCCACTTCCCCTCGCCGCGCTCTCCGACGCGGATCAAAGGGTACTTGATCCGATGCGGCCCATACATGTAGTCGTGACCACACTCTCCCTTGTTGCAGCCGCGCGGGTTGTACTCGGGAATGTTCGGCATGGGAGCAATATCCTTCGACTGCTCCTCGCGCATGACCACCCCGTCCTTGCTATAGACAAAATGCGGGCAGGCACCGGTGCAATTGACGAGGTGAGCGCCGCGGGTTTTTTTGTCCCAGGACCATTGGGCGCGATGGAAGTTTTCCCACCCCGTATATTCAAACACCCCGCTAAGATCCATGGTGGCCGCAAGGGTCTTGAAAGTTAGGGAATTCCCCAAGAATGTAGCGCCAGAGGCCAGTAAAAAGCCTCTACGAGTCATTTGAGCCATTGTTATCTCCATATTCACTGTTTAACTAGGTGCTGATCACCGTCCAACATCTGCTCTGCCGCGCTCGAATGATCTCGCCGAGTCAGGCTTGTGCGATCAGCTGCAATTTCGATGGAGCTAACAGCAATCGGCGTGCCAAGGGCTGGCAGCCAGGAAAAGACGCCAAAAGACCCTACTTCAAGCAGGTTTGTTGACGTCGGTCAACAAAATCACTGTAAGGTGCGTCGAACTCTAAAAAAAGGGAAAAATTCTTGCGCGTTATTTCGTTAAATTTAACGAAACGCAATTGAACGTTTCGTTAAATTGTGACCGGATTTAAGTACCAGCCTGAGTGCAAATGGCTTGGGGAAAGCACCGCACTTATTCTTCTTTGGGCTGACCCGGAGGAATCAAGTTGAATTCCTGGATGCGACGCTCCAGCTTGGGCCGGGAAATATCAAGAATTTCACAGGCCTTCCCCTTATGCCATCCTGTTCTCTCCAGCACGCGCTCAATGTGGTCTTTTTCCAGTTCGCGCAGCGAGCGCAGATCGTTCGCCGGAGAAGGTTGCGAAGTTGGCGCCGGCTTTTCCTGTGCACGGCCGATTTCCGGAGGCAGGCGGTCGATACTTAGCGTATCACCGCGTTCCATGACCGCCGCTTTCATCAGAGTGTTTTCAAGTTGTCGAACGTTGCCGGGCCAGGCATAGGCATTGAGGCAGGCCATGGCTTCGCCGGATACTCGACGGATGTTCTTGCGCAGATCGCGGTTGATCTTGCGCAAAAGGAAATCGACCAGCCGGGGAATGTCTCCGGGTCGCTCGCGCAGGGGGGGCAGGTTGATGGCGGCCACATTGAGTCGGTAGAAAAGATCCTCGCGAAACTCCCCCGCAGCTACCCGCTCCTGCAGATCCACATTGGTTGCCGTGATGAAACGAGCTGAACTTTTCTTTATTTGCGTACTGCCCACCGGGCTGTATTCCCGAGCTTCCAGGATACGCAGCAGCTTGCCCTGAATGAGCGGTGTCAGTTCGGCAATCTCGTCGAGGAACAACGTTCCTTCACCAGCCTGCTCGATTTTCCCCTTGTGCGCATTGACCGCCCCGGTGAAAGCGCCACGTTCATGACCAAACAGCTCACTTTCCAACAGCGAATCCACCAGCGCTGCGCAGTTGACCGCGACGAAGGGGAGTTTTCTTTCGGCGCTGGCATTATGGATCGCTCTGGCAACGAGTTCCTTTCCAGTACCGGACTCGCCGAGAATCATCACGGTCACCCGGCTCTGTGCCACCAGCCCGATGCTCTTGAACACCTCCTTCATGGCGAAGGATTGGCCAACGATTTGGGTCGTCGTATCGTCGGCCATCCCCACGATCAGCGCTTCGCCGCTGACGTGAGCTGCACTGCTGGAACTGGAAAACGCGCGGCCGAGCGCTGCATCCAGTTCGGCCAGATCGATAGGTTTCGGGACATAGTCCATTGCCCCGCCCTGCATGGCCGCGACGGTCATCTCCAGATCGTGAAACGCCGTAATCATGATCACCGGTAGCGCTGGTTTTTGTGCCTTGACCTCGTGCAATAGGTCAAGACCTCCCTTGCCGGGCAGGCGAATGTCCGAAATGATGGCGTCAATATTGCTTGACAGGGCGATGGTAATTCCATCCTCCGCCGTATTAGCCAGAGATACCTGAAAACCGGTTTTCTGAAAATGTGATTTTAGTGTCTGGCAGATCGCCAGGTCATCATCGACAATGAGCATATGGTTCAATTCAGCATCTCCGACAAATTACCGTGCACCATTCACTCTCCGCGCAGCCCTCAAGCGGCAAGGCATCGGAACGGAAATCACCGTGACCGACGGGAGGGTAGAGCCATTTTGTTACGGACCAATCTTGTGATTCTCATTCTTCCTGCTGAGCCTCTCGCACCATGAGTATGGCAAAAAAACTCCTGATGATCATGCTGCTGGTCGCCGGTGTTACGGTTGCGGCCATCGCCATGCTGACCTGGAACAGCGCCACGGACGCGCTTCATGACCTGGAGGGAAAGCGCGTCGCCGATAGCGTGGAGAGGGAAGCAAGAATACTCCAGACGACGATCGACATGGTGAAGAGCGATCTGACCATGCTCGCCGATGGTGCCGCCCGACACGTCACTGAGGAGGATGCCGAGCCGAGCGTTGACAGCCTGCAAAGGGTTGCCGATCAACTCAACATATTGATGCGCGAACGCCACGCCTACCGGCAGGCGAAGATACTGCTTGTCACAGAGGCAGGAACACCCCGTGCGCTGGCCAGCAGACGTATCGACAGCGTCGTGCGCACCGTCGTCGATCCGGCAGTGGCCGATTGGGATTTTTCAGCACTGTTGGCGGAGAAGCAGGGGCTGAGAAATTTCAGCGAAAAAAACGGGCTCGTGGGCAAAGTTGCAGGCGGTGAGAAAGTGTTGTTTATCAGCCTGCCGATTCGCGGCAAGGACCGCGAAGTGATTGGCGCAATTGCCATGACGGTTGCCATCGATCAGGTATTCAGAACCTTGGGCGGCGCCCGTGACGGTATCTCCTACTGGGTTGCAGACAGCACCGGCCATTACCTTTATCAGTCGCGACCTGAAACGTTCGTCGGACATCCACATCAAACGGCGAATGCGATCCACGACTACAAGCTTGGCGACGCCTGGGATCGTTTATTGTCGGGGGATCAGCCCCAAGCACTCATGGAACTTCCCGGCATTTCAACGCTGTTGTGCATCCGCCGCGCGTCGCTGGATACCGGGGAAGAAGAAGACTTGGAGAATACGCTGATTGTCGGCGGCACCGCATCTCTCGTTGATCTGGAGATCAGGGCAGCAGCGCTTCAACGGCAACTTGCACTGATCGTCGTCGGGGTCGGCATCTTGATGGCAGTGACGCTATTCATCGCCACCCGCCGACTTCTTCGTCCGATCGACGAGCTGACTAGAGTGGCCAACCGCATTGCCTCCGGTGACCGGAATATCGTTATTCCAGCGAGCGGTGACGATGAAATCGGCATTCTTGCCCGGGCCATGATGCGCATGGCCGACGAATTGCGCGCCGCCGGAAAAAACTCCGAGCAGAGCGCGATGGGACAGATGGCCTCGATGATCGCTCACGACCTGCGCAACGCGCTTTCAGCTGTAAAAATGAATCTCCAGATACTCGACAGTCACCATCGTCAAGAAGGCGACGGGCAAACGGAAAGCTGCGAAATTGCGCTCGGACAAGTTCGCTACATGGAGACCATCCTGAACGACATGCTGACCTTTGCCCGCCCCGGCAGCGCAGAATTCGACTGGGTAGATCTTGGCGATACGCTGCGCACCGCTTCAGTCTCTCTCTTGCCGGAAACGACGCAAAAATCCATTGACCTGCGGATGGAGGGCGAGGAAAAACTGCCCACGGTCATGGCTGACCGGAACAAGCTGTTGCAGTTGTTCCAGAATATCCTCGGCAACGCCATTCATGCCGTCCCTGAATGGGGGCACATAACGATCCGGACACGCTGCCTCCTCCATGAATCGCAACCGGCTGTCGAAGTCAGAATCGAAGATGACGGCCCTGGCATTTCGCCGCAGATTGCCGACAAGGTTTTTGAACCATTCTTCACAACCAGCGCGCGGGGCACCGGACTGGGGCTCGCGATCGTGCGGCGCATCGTCACTCAACACGACGGCAAAGTCTATCTGGACGCGGCTGTAAACCACGGTACGACACTGGTTGTCCTGCTTCCCCTCACGCAGGGGGCGCGAGACGATCAGGACTCCCTGAAACCAACTTCTGGACCTTGACACCCGAATCAGGACGCAATGCACTCCTCGCTGCTCCGGTCCAGATCAGGTGCATTACGCACCAGCACCAGTACGCAGGATCGGCCTGACACTTCGGCCCCCCGCATGCTTATTTCAACGAAAAAGTGGCTCCCATCCTTGTGCCGGGCCAGCCACGGGAAAACAGGGGATTCACCCTGGCTGACCCGTCCGAGCCATTGCGCCAGCGTGGCTCGCGTGTAGGGAATCGTGTCAGCACTCAGGTCGGCGAGAGTAATGTTTCGAATTTCGATGCGCTTGTAGCCAAACATTTCAGTGATTTTGGCATTGGCTTCCAGGAGCGCGCCGTTGCCCAGATCGTGGAGAACGATGCCGTCGTTGACACCGTCAAAAATTGTCCTGAATCGCGCTTCCCCGGAGCGGATTTCGCGCTCCTGGAATCTTCTCTCAGTGATATCGCGCGCAATACCGAAGATACCGATTACCCGACCATCCGGGTCGTGCAATGGTCCACGGGTGGTCAGGAAGCTGCGTCGGCCGCCAGTTGTCGGCAGGGATTCTTCGGAACTCCAGACGCAGCCGTCGGCCACGGTCTTCCGATCATCGCTCCGGATCCTCTCGGCATCATCGGCCGGGAAAATTTCGCGGTCGTCGTGCCCAAGTATCTCCTGGCGACTCTTGCCCAAAAAGCGGCACAGCTCGCGATTCAACAGAAGATAGCGACCATCCGCATCCTTCGCATAAATCGCGTCGGTGGCCCCCTCGGCAATCGCTTCGAGCAACTGGAGCGCCCGGAGTTTATCCGTTTGCTCCTTGCGCTGAAGGAGAGCATGCCGAAGCTCGTCGCGCTGATGCAGAAGGATGAAGGCGGCGGCGGCGACGATCAATGCTAGGGTATCGGCTAGGGCAATCCAGCCAGCGTCACGTTTCGCCCCGGCGTAGAGTTCAGCCTTGTCGAGTTTTGCAACGAGAAACCAGGCCGTGCCGGGAATGGCTTTCACCACCCCCAACACAGGGATTTCACGATAGTCCACGCCTTCCACAGGCTGCCCTCTCGGGATTTCTCCGCGCAGCACCTGGGCTGCGAGCAGGTCCTTGCGATCAACCGGAACCCGCAAACGCAGTGCGGTATCGGAACGGTGCCGCAGTTCGTTGAGAAATAGCACCTGATTACCCTCACGGCGAAACAGCAGCGTCTCGGCGCTCGCGCTGGGTATGGGCCAGGACTGGATAAAGGGAAACAGAAAACGGTTGGGGTCGGTACGCATGACCACGGTCAGGTCCTGGAAACCGGTGTCGGTGTCCGGGCGCAACGGAACGATAAAATCCAGATGTACCCTGCCCGACTTTCCTTCGTCGACCCGGTATAGATCGGTAGTCACCAACCTGCCTGTTTCCTGGGCTTGATTCACCGCATTGCGCAACTCAGGGATCTTGGTCAGAACGGAAGAGTTTGCATTTGTCGAAATTTGCTCTCCTTCCGGCCCAATCAATGCAATCTCAAGATAGTCTGCTGCCATCTTGTGAACGTAAAGCCGCTCTTCCACGTGTCGGCGGGCTATTGGCGACCCGGTTCGGTTCCATTCCGTATAGGCGTTAACCAGTGAATCATCATTGCGAATCATCTGGGCATCAGCATCCCGTTCCGCAAACCAGGAGACTACTTGACCGACTTTGAGATCGGTGATGGCCTGCAGTCGTTCGATTTCCGTGTTCCGCTGTTTGGTTGCTGTATGCGCAACCAGCCCCAAACCGAGAAGCAGAATCACGCCAGCCAGCGCAGCAAAAACCAGAATCAGCGACCCGGTTCCCGGACCCACCATTTCATCCGTCGCCACGGAGGTTTTGGTTGGCAAACGCGGCTTGGCAACTAGGTAAATGATGCAAGCAGTCGCAATGATGAAGACGACGCTTTTCCAGGCGCCTACCCACGAGAAAACCAGCGGATCTGGCGCCAGAGCGAGGAGCACCTGATCCGAAGAAATGGTCCAGGCGACACCAATCAGCGCATAGATTCCGGCAATTTGCAGAGCGGGCCGATTTATTCGCATACCTGGACGTTGGCGTTCACCTGAGAACCGAACCGGAGTTTATAGGCGCACAGCACAAAACAGCCTTCTGACGGGAAGCATTTCAGAGCGACACATAGCCGGCATCCGCTGGCGCAACGACCGATACGATTTGAAGCGGCTCGTTACCATTATTGACAACACCATGCACTTGGCCTGTATGGGCGACTACAATTTGTCCGCTGGAAATCGGCCGTGTTTCTGCGTCTGCGTCAAGCGAGTAGACTCCTTGCCCCGACACAACAGTCCAAGTGTCTTGTCCAGCGGGGTGACGGTGAGGACGAATGCGCTGCCCGGGTAACAGATACCACATGACAACGACCGCATCCGAGGATTCACAAACAACCGATCGAACGGGCTCCTCGTCACTCGAGAGCTGAACATAATCGGTGATATCAAAAATGCGCTTCAAGGTCACGGCAGGCTCCTATTGACGGTGCCAAAAAATCCTGGACAGGTCTCGCGGGTCTTGGGCGTCAGGTAACGACGATCTGCGTTGCAAGCAACCTAAACCGATTGCAATGGAACTTCTCGAACTCTACTGTGTTTTGGACTGGAAATGTGCCGGCGGGAAGATTCGAACCACAGTGACGGTTTGTAGTTGTCCTTTGGTATCAGAGCTTTTCACTAACTGGATTTCTTGAAAGACTGACCAACTGGCGAAAAAAAGGGTGCGTCGAAACGCACCCGAACCCCAACAGAGAAAAAATTGAACGTCCTGCAGACCAGCAGAGCGCATCGAACTGCGAATGATTATCCGCGTCCGCAGGCAATAAATTCTTGATATTGGTCAAAACGCAAGCATCGCCACAAACAATTTGACTCAATCTTTCTGCTGCGGCGCAGCATCCGGCGGGGTATCGGGCTTGCTTGCCGGCGAGGCCTTGTCATCGTCCATCAGGATCCGATAGGCCGGCCCTTCCATGTCGTCGAACTGACCATTGCGCAGCGACCACCAGAAGGCGATGCCGATCAGAAAAACCAGGACGACGGAAATCGGAATCAGGAGGTAGAGGGTTTCCATCGGGAATCAGGCCTCCGCGGCTTTCTGCAAACGCAACGAGTTGAGCACCACCAGCAAGGAACTGCCGGACATGCCGATGCCGGCCATCCACGGCGAAACGAAACCAAGCATCGCCAGCGGCAATGCGACGAAATTGTAGGCGAAGGACCACAACAGGTTCTGCCGGATCACGCGCAGCGAGCGCCGCGCCACGGCAACGCCGCGCCGCAGGTGATCGAGATTTTCCGAGAGCAGGACCAGATCGGCCTGCGTGCGCGCCAGCTGCGAACCGCCGCCCATGGCCACCGAGACCTGCGCCTGCGCCAGCACCGGCGCGTCATTGACGCCATCGCCGACCATCGCCACGACGGCGCCACATGCCTGCAGTCCGCTCACGTAATCGTGCTTTCCCTGCGGCGACATCGCCGCGTGCACCTCGGCTATCCCCACGGCGCGCGCGACCCGGTGCGCGACCGGCACGGCGTCGCCGCTCAGCAGCGAAACCTGCCGGCCGCTGGCCAGCAGCTCAGCAACCATGGCCGACGCCTCGGGGCGGATTTCGTCGCCGAGGCGGAACAGCGCCAGCCAGCCGAACTGGTTACCCAGCGCGATGACGGTATCGCTGCTGTCGACGAAAGTTCGCGTCGCATCGGGAACCGGCTGGCCGTGCAAGGCAGCGACATACTCGATGCGGCCAAGACGTAGCGCACCCCCGTCGAGAAGCGCAGCGACGCCACTGCCGGACTCGCTGGCCAGTTGCTCGAGCAGCGGCAGATCATTGCCCGCTGCGGCGCGCAAGGCAGCGCCGATGGGATGCTCGGAGGCCTGCTCCAGGGCGGCGGCAAGCGCCACGCAGCGTTCGCGGGCGAGCGTTGCCAGCGGCAGCACGTCGAGCAGCCGCATCCGGCCGGTGGTCAAGGTGCCGGTCTTGTCAAAAACAAAATGTGTCGCCCGCGCCAGCGTCTCGATGGCATGGCTGCGCGTCACCAGCAGGCCGGCACGTGCCATCGCTCCGCTGGCCACGCTCAAGGCGACCGGCGTCGCCAGCGACAGGGCGCAGGGACAGGTGACGACCAGCACGGACACGGTAATCCACAAGGCTTTCGACGGATCGATCAGGCACCAGGCCAGCGCGACCGCTGCGGCAACCAGCAGCAAGGCCAGAATGAAGCGGCTGGCGACGCGATCGGCAAACTCGACGATGCGCGGCTTGTCCATCGCCGCGCGCTCCATCAGACGAACAATTGCCGACAGCCGCGTCGCCTCGCCGACCTGGTCGACGCGGATGAACAATGGGCTTTCGATATTGACTGCGCCACCGGTGACCGCCACGCCGGGTCGCTTGGCGACCGGTGCGCTCTCGCCGGTCAACAGCGCCTCGTCGGTACAGCTGATGCCTTCGACGACCTGACCATCCGCCGGAATCGTCGCGCCCGGCTTGACCAGCACGATGTCGCCGGGCAGCAGGTCAGCGGCCATGACCTGCGTGCCATTGCGACTGTGCGGATAGTCCGCGACCCGTAGCGCGAAGGCCGGCATCAGTTTGGCCAGCGCTTCGGTGACGCTCACCGCGCGCTGACGCGCCGTCATTTCGAGAAAGCGCCCGCCCAGCAGGAAGAAAACGAACATCGTCACCGAGTCGAAATAGACTTCGCCCGAAGCGCTCAATGTCGCCCACACGCTGGCAATAAAAGCCGAGCCGACACCGAGCGCCACCGGCACGTCCATGCCGACCCGCCACAGCTTGAGGTCGCGCCAGGCGTTACGGAAAAACGGCGCCGCCGAATAGAAAACCACCGGCACGGTCAGCGCCAGGCTCGCCCAGCGCATCAGCTGCTCGGCATCGGGCGCCATCTCGCCAGCGCCGGCCAGATATACCGGGATGGCGTACATCATCACCTGCATCATGCCGAAACCGGCGACGAAGACCCGCCACAGCGCACTGCGGCGCTCCTTGCCGGCGAGTTCCTCGCTCTTGGCCGGATCGTAGGGGTAGGCGCGATAGCCGATGGCGGCAATCGCACCGAGGATTTGCGAGAGCTGGATGCGGCCTTCATCCCAGCGCACGCGGGCGCGGCGCGTGGCGTAGTTCAGATCGACGCCGAGCACGCCGGGCAGCTTGAACAGATGCTGCTCGTTGAGCCAGATGCACGCGGCGCAGGTGATTCCTTCGATGATCAAGGAAGCTTCGCGCTCGCCGTCACCCAGTGCGCGGACGAAGCTTTTCTGAAAATCCGCATGGTCGTACAGCTTGAGACCATCGAGCACCGCCGGCATGGCTTCGCGCGGCGAATCCGGCAGGGCATCGCGATTGCGGTAGTAGTCGGCCAGCCCGTCATCGACGATGGCCTGCGCCACCGCCTGACAGCCGAGACAGCACATGGCGCGCGGCTGATCGTCGATTTTGACCGACAGATCAAGTTCAACCGGAACAGGCAGACCACAGTGATAACAATCGCCTTGGCTCATCGCTACTCTATTGACGTAAACCGCAGAAAAAAAGGCGCAGGCAACCGCCTGCGCCTTCTGAGGTCAGCGAGTATAAATTACTTTGGTGCCATCCGGATGGCGCCGTCGAGACGGATCACCTCGCCGTTGAGCATGGTGTTTTCGCAAATGTGGCGAACCAGTGCGGCGTACTCGGCCGGCTTGCCCATGCGCGGGGGGAAGGGCACCATCTTGCCCAGGGCATCCTGCACCTCGGGTGGCATGCCCATCAGCATCGGCGTTTCGAAGATGCCCGGCGCGATGGTCATCACGCGAATTCCCGAGCGTGCCAGTTCGCGCGCGATCGGCAGCGTCATCGCGACGATCCCGCCCTTCGACGCAGCATAGGCCACCTGCCCGATCTGCCCGTCGTAGGCTGCCACCGACGCGGTGTTGACAATCACGCCGCGCTCGCCCGCCGCATTCGGTTCGGCCTGGCTCATGACCTCTGCCGCCAGGCGGATCATGTTGAACGAGCCGACGAGATTGATGCTGATCACGCGTGAAAAAGTTGCCAGCTTGTGGATGCCGTCGCGGCCGAGCACTTTTTCGGCTGGCGCAATGCCGGCGCAGTTGACCAGGCCGTGCAGGCCACCGAAAACGCCGCTCGCCGTGGCGATGGCATGGCGTGCGCTGTCCTCGTCGGCCACGTCGGTTTCGACAAAACGCGCATTGGCCCCCAGTTCAGCGGCCAGCGCCTCGCCAGCCGCCTGGTTCACGTCAGCCAGCACGACCTTGCCGCCGGCGCCGACGATCATGCGCGCCGTACCGGCACCCAGTCCGGAGGCGCCGCCGGTCACGACAAAAACGGAATTTTCGATCTGCATTGGTATCGTCCTCGTTGAATTAACGCAGGAATATTAACATTTCCAAACGGTAGCGTATGGAAAATGGTCACCCCAGCGTTCGTCCGAGCGTGGCGATGGCGATGGTCAGAAAACCCAGCCATAGATTGACGCCGATGCATTGGCGAATGCGGTTCAGCGCGGCTCCGCCGGCTTTCCAGTCTTCGGCATCGACCGCCCGTTGCAGCACGACATAAGGGCCGGTCGCCACATAAACAAAAATGGCGATCATCACCACACCGACCGTCAGCATCAGGTGCCAGCTGAGCGGCGCGCCGGCAAAGCCGGCCTGGCTGAACATGATCAGGCCGCTGGCCGGAATCAGCACCACCGCGCCCCACACCCAGACGAAGAAACGCGCGAATACGCCGCGCCACAGCCGCAGACG
>Ga0207952_1000648_pt1 | contig 23106 bp, 13 predicted proteins | sample SubbioR12Aug_8Ca_FD_184831 | JGI IMG/M metagenome (GOLD analysis project Ga0207952, IMG submission 184831) | Serpentinite rock and fluid subsurface biosphere microbial communities from McLaughlin Reserve, California, USA - CR12Aug_8Ca (SPAdes) | ecosystem: Environmental > Terrestrial > Deep...
CAATTCGATATATCTGTCGTTCGCTGATGTGTAAACTTTCTGCTGCATCGGCAACCGTCAGTTCGTGGCGGTCAATGCGAGCAAGTACTTTGAGACGTTCTCGTTCTTTGGTGTTCATAGTCAGGTTCGTATTCATTGCGGAATTCCTTCGTGATAATTTTTGGAATTCCAAGTTCCGAAAAACCTGACATTTCTATTGGTCGTTTATACTGACATTTTTAATGGGATATTACATGGAGTCATTTCATTTCCAACCCGAGTGTTACGCGATATTCTTTCAACGGAAGGGGATAGAATTGAATGATTTGATATGATTCATTGAAAATGTTAGTCATTTCTAATTTTATAAACGGATGAACATTGTTCAGGGAAAAACGATGGAGCAATGACGCAGCAGTTGTTTGATAATCCGGAAGTTGTTTGTTATTGTGTTCATTCGTGTAACGTTCCTGCGCGATAGAGTGTTGAATTGATATTGTACTATTCTCTAATGTATAACGCGCCGAAAGATTGGTGGTTTGTTTCGGTAAATAGCGAAGTTGCTTACCATACGTCGGGTCATTCGCAAAATCTTTATTCAATTTTTTAACAGTATTGATTGTTGAATTGAACGAGAGCGAAAGTTTCTCGGTGAATAATTTCCACGTTCCGTCAATTTCTACTCCTTCCGATTTTACGCGACCAAAATTTTTCAACATTCCACTGTATGTGCTTAATTGAACCCATACAATCCTCTCCCGTGTATCAATCGAAAAATAATTTGCTTCGAGTTGTATTCTCCCGAAAATATTGAATACGGCTGTAATACCTGCGTCAAAACTCGTCGAGCGTTCCGGCTCCAAATCAGGATTGCCGAAGTAGTTGTAATACAAATCATTAAATGTGGGCGCGTGAAATGATTTTCCAAACGAAGAACGCAAACGAAGTTCTGGATGTTCGAGTAAACCAATATTTAATCCAAGTTTCGGACTTACTGCATTTCCAACGTCAGAAATATTATCATAGCGAATGGAAGGATAGAATATTGTTTCTAACGATACGTTGGAAAAAGTGGTTGCGGTAATTTCCGAGGAAAGAAAAATGCTTTGCTGATTTCGTGTAACATCTTTGAGTTCGTTGCTGTGAATCCAACTACGCGAGAATTCACCACCAACGACACCGGAAATATTTTCTGAGATGATGAAACGAGTACTCGGTTCAATGATGGCTGAACGATTGAGGTAAAAATCATTAAGGAACCACGTCGGATCGGTGAAGGTTTCATATCCATATTGAAAGGACGTGCGGAGCGTTGAGGTAAAACGTACGTTATGCTTCCATTCTATTCCGAAATTGGTACGAACATTATTATCGTTCAATCGTGCAATGCCGTCGTCAAACGCACTGAACACAGGATTCGGCGAACCCCGTTTTGCTTTTTCAATATTCACGTCAAGAAAGGAAGAAAAATTATTTTCTGGCTGCCAATACATTTTCCCGTTAACATAGAGGAACGAATAATCAGCATTGGCGCGTTGAAGGAGGTGATTTCTCGAACCGTCATCAAAAGAGAATTTGTAGTTCCCCTCCCCTGTTACTCTGCGAATGTTGAAACGATACTGAAGATTATCACTCTGTCGGATATAAGCATTTTGTTCGTATTCGTTGTGTCCGAACGAGCCGAAAGTTGTCGAAACGTTGCCGGAATATTTTTCAGTTGAGTTTCGAGTAATAATGTTCACAACGCCACCGACAGCATCCGTTCCGTACAGCGCCGAACTCCCCCCTTTTAAAATTTCTATTCGTTCAATGTTTGAGGAAGAAAGAATTCCCAAATCTACCAATCCGTTTTGCGCGCTGTTGACACGAATTCCATCAATCAAAATCGCAGTATGTTCTGCAGACATCCCGCGTAGTGAGATCGTGTTTAACATTCCGTTCCCTCCGTACGATTTCAGAAAAAGACCTGAACTACCCTGCAATGCGGAAGAAATCGAACTTCCGACTTTCGTCTCTATCAATGATTTGTTAATAACAAAAACTGATGAGGAAAGTTTACGGGCTAAAAATTCACTCCGCGTACCGGTTACGACAATCTCATCAAGTTTATAAGTTTTCGATGAATCTTTTTCTTCGGAGAAAAGAAATGTTATTGATAGAAGAAAGAGAAAAAAGTGTTTCATAGTTGAATGATGATTATAGAATGTTCAATGATTAATAAAAAATCCCCATCCTCTCAAAGAGAAAATGGGGAAATACCAAAACGAGTGTAAACACACGTGTCCATTTTCCTCCCGCGAGGATGATTGTGGAAATACACATTGGCAGGTCTCCTGACTTATCTGTTTTCTGATTCGTCTTCCCTTCAAAAATGAAAGTGACTTATTGAACCAGAAATTTCACAAAGTAAAAATTTGTGTTACAGAATTACAGTTGCGGGGCAGTGTTCGCTTTGCACGAACTTCCCTTTTCATCCCGTCTTTCGGCGGGACACCAACGTGGTTATGAAAAGAACTAAAAAAAATCGGTGTGAATATACTGACGTCATCATTCAAAACAAAAAACCCGAAGAAAAATTTTTCTTCGGGTTTGGTAACGTTGTTACTTTAGAATGGTAAGTCGTCGGGTGGTTGTGATGAATCTTGTTGTATGCTTTGACTTTCCGAGGGAGGATTACCATTTCCGCCATCCCGTTTTCCGCCAAGCATAATCATCTCATTCATTACAATTTCAGTTTTATAGTGTTTTACACCGGTGTTGTCATCCCATGTACGTGTTTGAAGACGACCATCAACGTAAATTTGTTGACCCTTTTTTAACCACTGGCCACAAATTTCCGCAGACTTACCCCATGCCACAATATTATGCCATTCCGTCTGATCTTGATAATTACCTTGTTCATCTTTAATTTGGTAATTCGTTGCAACAGAAAATGATGCAACTGCCAATCCAGATTTTGTATATCTGATTTCAGGATCTTTACCAAGATGTCCGATGAGTGTTACTTTGTTGAGACTTCTACTAGCCATTATTATTTCCCTTTCAAAAATAAATGTTGATAAAAAATGTTGGGTGAAATTACGATTATTTTTGAAATTATCAAATTTTGGTTTTACTCGTTCGTAATGACGTAAACCGTTTCCGAGGTAAGTAAATAGAGTTTGTTTTTCCACGCTGCAACGTCAATGACATCGGCAGAATCGTCATCGGAAACTAATTGCGAAAACGGAATCGTCTCTAAATGATTTCCGTCGAGAGAAAATAAAATGATTTCTGATTTTTGCGCAACGAGCACATCATCTTCAAAAACGGTAAATCCTGTTGCGTTCGTCAATATATCCTGGCCGAACACAGAAAGATAATTTCCGAAAGAATCAAAAACGACAATACGATTTTTTTCGAGAACAAAAATCCTATCGGTGCTATCAATTTCAAGTTGTAATGGGAAACGGAGTTTTCCTTTCCCCGCATCAAAGCCGCCGATAGATTGCTCCGCTTTTTCAAAATTGGAAAACTTAATTAGCCGCTTATTTTCTCTATCGGCAACGAATAATTCTCCACGGGAATTCAACGCTGCCGACGCGGGATAACCGAACCGGGCAATTGAAGATTCGTCATCCCTGGTAAATAGAGTTGCGATGTAATTTTCCTTCCGGTTAAATCTCTCTATTCTGTGATTGTTGTAATCTGCTACGATGATATCCAAACCGTTCCGCACCCAAATATCTACCGGAGCATCGAACTGTAAATTTCCCCACCCCATACTGCCAACAGTTGCGAGAGAGTCGCCTGAAGGAGAAAATTTTGTGAACGAATGTTTCGCTTTATCAACGACAAAAACATTTCCGACGTTATCCACTGCGATTGCGGTTGCTTTTTCAAATATTCCAAAACGAAAGGGAAGTGCGGCGATGAGAAGGGCGAGAAGAGAGAACATAGTATGATGGTATAAAAATAAAATGAGGAACTTCATCCGAGACGAAGTTCCTCAAAATTTGATGAAAGTATTTTTTAGAACCCGAGTTTTATCGTGAAGACGTGATTATCGGTCGGGAAGTCTTCAACCGAACGAAATGCGTAATCAAAACTGAATCGCATTCCGCTTTCCAACTCTTGTTCTACCCCGACGCCATAATTCAAACCGAAGATTGAACTTGTGTTTTCGCCGATAAGCATTTCGTATCCACTTCGAAGAGCAAACGCATCGAGAACAAGGTATTCAAGACCAAGTTTAATTTCGTCTTGCTTCGCATTGTTGTTGCGAAATGTTGAACCGACCAATAAATCGTTCTGCGCGGCAAGCGAATACTGATAGTTCAATCCTAATTCAAAATATGCTGGTATTTGAAATGGTTCGGTTTCGGGTGAATAAACGCCGCTGCCGGTTCCTACGCCGGTTCCGGGTATCTCTGTTTTTGTCTGCAAATCCGAGCCGATAAATTTCATATCCGAACCGATATTTTTGATAGCGACACCAAGTGAAAGATTGCTTGCAAAACGGTATTGAATTCCCATATCAATAGCCAGCGCCGATGCAGAAGTATTCATAATGGATTCATAAATCATTTTTGTTGTTACACCTGCGCTCACTCTATCGGTAATACTTCGCGAATAAGTTAGCCCAAAATTGTAATAGCCGGGAGAGTACGTATTTCCTGCGGTTCCTTCGGGGTCATCAACTGTTGTTTGAAGAATGTCTCCGAAATCCAACGATTTGAAACTGAGCCCGAACGCGCCAATATCTTCCAGATTTGCAGAGACAGCGAAATAAGAAACATTGATATCGGCAATGTAACTCATATAACTAAACATCGCTTCCGAGTTCGTGCCAGCGCTCAAACCGGCAGGATTATAGTAGATTGCTTCTACCCCTTTCAAGGTGGAAAGGAATGAGCCCGCTGTTGCGATACTTCGTGCGCCGACGGGAATAAGCAACTCTTCAGCGCCGGTAGTTCCCATACGTTTTTCATCTCCGGCAGGGCTTTGGAGCGTTGCGATTAATAAAATAATTGAAAGATAAATGATTCGTTTCATAATAAATCTCCTCGATGTATTAGTATTTCTGAATTTGTTTTTGCGGTAAAATTACACCAAACTTAAGAACTTTTTCACCGATACCCGGCGAAGATACAATGGCGATATACATTCCTGAAGCAACACGTAAACCATCTTCATTCTTCAAATCCCATTCAAGAAACGGTGAAGAAGCGCCTAAGGCTTTATCCGTGGTTTCCAGCGTCCGAATTAATGAACCGGCAAGAGTATAAATTTTTACTGAAACATCTTCCGGCAAGTTGGAAAATGTTACAAACGGTTCATCGGCGCGATTTCCCAAATAACTTCCGATGGAATTGTAGGCGAAAAGTGGATTGGGGTACACATTTACTTTGTCGAAAAGTTTTTTCCTATCGGTACTGGAAAGGTGTTTACCCAATTCATTCGTTTTTACTCTGAATATATCGGAGGGAGTAAACGGATAGGATATCGGTAAAGTTAATGTGCCTGCCTGAACGAAATTAGAATCTGAAGTTTTGCTTTCGAGACCAATAAAATACATTGAGCCCATATAACTATCCTTGGCAATTACTTTTTGTAAACTATCCATCAAAGTAGAATCCCATTCAACTGGAAAGGTCCACCCTCCAATCGCATCTGCCCAAACCGTTTTACCGTTAAAGGAACCTCCGGTAAACATTAACTTCGGAGTGGATGAGTATGGTTCATTAAAAATCACCAAATATTCTCTGGTGTTTGCTTCACTTAGCGTATCACTTCCAATAATATTTGTATCGGGATTCCAAATTCCATCTGGTCTTCGTTTTCTACTTTTATCGGTTTCTAAAAAACCACAAGAAAGTTGATATTCCAAATTATAGTTTTCATCTTTAACCCAAATCTGAAATGGAACATCAACATAGCCTTGCCTGAAATTCCGCAAGGTATCAGCACCGAGCGTATCTTTCATTCCTTCAGCGTAAAGAAATTTTGTATATGGACCAATATTACCAAGTTTAATGCGTTGTTCAACATAACGGTACGCTTTTTGTGATTGCCCAAAACGTATTTCCATGTTTCTTAATTTATCGAATTTCATCGTGTTACTTTGAAGAGGAGAGATGGGAATTGCTACTGTACCACCGACATCCTTGCCTGTATAGTAAATACCAGAAAATGTTGACCGGAAATCTTGATACCATTTACTCGATGTTGGAGTATGCGCAGCCGGTTTAATTTCCGCATCAACACCAATCACTTTAAACATTACCCCATCAACAACCGGGAATGCATTTGTTTCTGAACGTACATCTTCGCGAAGACTATCTACTTCCACTCGATTTGAATCTATGTTCCGAATTTTCCAATACGTAGCAAAAGTCGTTGAAACATTATCCTTATAGAAAGAGATTTCATATTCATTGCCGGTAATTTTTGTTTTTTCAATTTCTTCAAATGTTACGGTTCCTTCTGTTCCTCCTGCAACATTTGTAACACTACCTCCAATGATAAATGGTTCATTAAAATCGACTCCGGGTCGAATTCCACCACTTGAGCCATTAATAATGCTGGCGGAGTTTGCAGTATAACCTACAGTGGCGCCGCCGTCAATGTAGTATGTACCAACCGTAACATTCGGTTTCACAGGCTTCATTGCGCGCTTATTCATTGCATAGGCAACAACGGAAACGAAGTACGGTTTCCCTTTTATAATGGGTCCGCTGGTAAACGGATCGGTATCAATAACAAGACGCACCCGCCCTCTCTTTTCGGTTGAATAGACGGTACTATCCATCTGTGTCCCCTTGCGAAGTAAAACTGTTCTTTCTCCACTTTCTAAATTTTCTTGAACGATGTCTCCGTAATTATTGGCCACGTCGAAACGACCGACAACTTTGGCATTTGTTCTTCCGGCTTCCACGAGCGAGGTAGAATTCGTATTATACATTGTAACTTCATACGCTTCAAAATCCAAATCATAGTCGAACACCGGATCTTGTGCGGTAAAATCGAAATGTTCTTTCGTATCCCAAATAAGTTCGATGGAATTGTCGGTAGTTCTGACTTTCGGTTTTACTAATGGTGGAGTTGGCGCTCCGATAAAATTGGCAGCATACACTTGCTGTGATAAATTCACAATGGATTTTCCGACAGCAACGCTATTCCGTGCATCCGAGCCTCGTCCAACAACATAAGCAACCACAACATCAACCGGCTGGTCTTTTTTCAATTTGAACGGACCAATATTTTGCATTTGACGCATATCTGCCGCAACATCGTATATCCATCCGTTATCGGTTACCGGATCTCCTGAATACCAATAAACAGAATCTATACTAGTACAGGGTATTGCGCCATGAGCGCTTCCAAACGCATCGGTACACGGTCCTAATTTCGACCCATCTTTTAATCCGCCCAGCATATAATTTCTTGCTTCAAGATGTGTTGCAGGATCGCCTCTCGTTGGGTCGCTTTGCACGTAATTGACAAAGGTAGAAAGAGGGAGGTTTTTCGCGCCGGGGATTACTCGTTTGCCAAGCAACTGCCCTTGAACATCTATTGCCGTATCAAGCGCAACTTCGCCGGCATCATAAACTCCATCTGCGTCTGCGTCAATAAACGTTTCTCCTGGAACAAACACAATTGGTCCCTGAAAGAAAGAAATCATAAACGTTGGGGCTTCAACTCCGAAAGTCGGGTCATCTCCATCATTCCATGTAAAACCAATGTTGAGCGCGGTATCACAACCGACAAGGTCATCCGTGTAACCCGCACTGCCACCTAAATCAGCATCAGCCCACACTGCAAAATACACTGAATCCATTACATCTGCTACAGTACCGCGATTAATGATTCTATACCGTAGAAATAAAATATTTCCGATTGAACCAGCTGAACGAAAGCCAAACATTGATTGTTGAATGTCAATTCCTTGCGGGTTGACGTTTGTCCAACGGCGCTCGCTTGGTCTTACTGCATCATTGTAAACAGTCCATGCAGTTCTATCACCCAAAAAATCAGGAGCATCTTCCGTTGGGTCCCACAAACCGTTATTATTTAAATCATCGGGATTATACTCACCATTTCCGTCGCCATCATAATAATTCGCTCCCATAGCAACCGCTTTTTTCCATTCCTGCCAGGTATCACCAAACGGAACATCTAAACGGTCAACAACATAAATCCCCGGTGCATCTGTTGCCTGAGAGTTTACTCGGCCAGCTTTATAGTCCTGTATTCGGGATGCGCTTGCAACACCGTTCGACCACAAATTTCCGTTCGAGTAACCACTCAACATAAATCCACCGGAAAATAATACACCTTTATCAGTTGTCTGAAAGTTACCTCCCTCGACACCATCGGCAATTACGTCTGCTATAACACCTTCTGCGTTTATAGGCATAATTAAATTATTAATCCAGAAGAGGTACGCATCCGGCGCCGCCTGAGTGGAAGAAGTCGAACCTTTGAACGACCGGAGCGGCACCCCTGCCTCCTTCGCAGCAAATGTTTGAAGTGAAAGAATTACAAGAATGAAGATTGATTTTAAAATTTTGTGTTTCATAGAAACTACCTTTCAAAGAAAGTTAAAATACAAAAATAAAAATATTATTGATCAAAACCGATTTTTAATCCCAAACGAATCTGTCTTGGTATTCCAAAATTCGCCGGGTCGCGTTCAAATGCTTTAAAATCTGATGCAAAGTCATCCGGGTTCGGGCTGGATTGCATTGCCGCTTGACCGGGTGCCGATTGCAACCAACCAGTGGTGTAGGGGCTTCCAGTGGAACGATACACATCCACCACATTATCAGCATCAAAAACGTTTTCCACCCATAAATACGGAACAATTGAAAAATTTTCATACGAAAAAGATTTTTCAAGTTTAAGATTCACGAGAAAATTTCCAGGTCCGTACGCAGAATTTACATATCCTTTCGTATCCCCATAGTTTGAACTGCCAGCGAGTAAATCTTGTGTTTCGAGAGGAGTATACGGACGTCCGCTATTGAAAGAAGCGAGAACATTCATAGAAACATTTTCCAGAACACCAAGTTCATTTTTTCCTGTTACAAAACCGACATTTATTGTGCCGGTATGACGTTGATCAAAATCCAAAGGGGCAATTACAATTGGGACTTCCCCGTCTGCATTTCGGAATGTTGCCGTCGTGGATGAACTTGTCGAGGAACCCGTGCCTTCGGAAACCGAAATGGTGTAGTTCACCGACGTTGTGAAGTAACTCATTCTACGGATGTCTAAAGAAAACGCAAGTCCTTTCACTGTTCCAAAATCGAAATTGGAAGGTCCGTAATATCGAAGTGTTTGACCGCCAAGTTGACGTTGATAGAATCGTGTTGTCGTATTGGTTAATTGTTGCGTGTTTTTATAGAATGCCGTGAGATTCAACGCCGCGTTATTATCACCAAGAACTTGTCTAAACCCTACTTCGTACTGCGTTGTTCGCTCAGGAGAAACGTGACCTGTATTTACCGGAAGATTGTTATCCCGAATTAAATCCTGCAAATCGAATGGGGTTGTGTATAAATCGAGCAGGCGGGGGTTTTGAATAAATTTACCCCATTGAGCGTGGAAAACCGTTGATGCTGTAACAGGAAATCCAAACCCGATACGAGGGCTAACAAATACTTCTGCCGGAACTTTCTTAAAATCTGCGGCATCATATTTTGAGGGATCCCCAAACCCGAAAGGAAGAGCTTCATCGCGAAGAACATCTGCCTTGGAATCTAAATAATCCAACCGAACGCCGATGTTTAATACGAGGTCTTTTAATTCATATCTGTCTTGAATGTACCCATAGGCAATAAGTGGACTACGCGGTCCGATATTGTATCCTGTTGAATCGTCAATCTCATCTTCATCTGTTTCACGAAATTCTCCATTATTATCAATCCAGTATCCATACGTAAATGGATTTCTCTCTCGGAATCGTGCATCAATTGACTTTGTCCCTTTATCAATGCCAAGTCCTAATGGACCGAAAGAGAGATAACGAATTTTATCCATCCATGCGCCGCCGCCAATTTCTAAAAGATGTTCATCCTGTTGTGAGAAGAAATCTGCATCGAATGTGAGTGTGTTACTCGCCTGCTTTTGATAACTATTGAAGACTCTGCCTTTATCAAAAAAAACTCCCGACTTTGAGTCATCGCGACCAATATTCGTTCCTTGTAAGCGTATTTCCGGATTCAAGGAAGTATCGCCATAGGCAAGGATATTATCGAACCAATACCCATCGCCTCGTTCTCGGCTAAACTGTTTGTAACCCACATTTAAATTGAAGAATGTAGAAGTGGAAAAATCTTTACTAAGCCGTAAACTCATTGAGGTGTTATTATCCTCAAACCGCGGGCTATGGTGCGAATTCCACTTCGCATAGGAGTGCGTGTATTCCCTCCCCTTCCGTTGATTTATATTCACACTAAACCGCGCCGTCAAGAAATCTAAATTATGAAAAGTTTTTCCAGTATAACGCCAAACCTGTGAAGAATTATTGGGAAGTGAGGTTGAATTTACACCGATGGAAGGAATATTCAATCCAACTGCACTCGGGTCTGCATCAGCAAAAAATCCTCGTTCTGCGGAAAGAAAAACTGTATGCCTTGCATTTTCCGGAACAATCGGACCACTTAATGTCGCTGTATATTGGTTGTATCCGAAGTCGTCAGTAAAACTGCTTGTTACCGCTTCTCCGTACACACTATATTTCGGACTTCCTGAACGTGTCGTGATATTTACGATTCCACTTTGGGCTTGACCGTACTTTGCTTCATAACCTCCGACTTCAAAGGAAATTTGTTCTATAGCGCGGTCGCTCACTTGACTTCTATTTTCACCAGTCAAGGTGCTATTTTGAGGAACGCCATCAACAATGTATAATACTTCAGTTCCACGTCCCCCCCGGATGTTTACTGTTGAATTTCCATCAACGCCGCCGCTTCCTTCTGCGGAAACAACACCTGCCTGTAAACTCACTACTCGCTCAACTCCACGTACGGGAATTTGCGAAACCTCTTTTGTATCATATACTTTGACGGTATGGGTAGATTTTGCTTCAAATAAAGGACGGTCTGCCGTTACCACGACTTCTCCAACCTCTACGCCGGTTGCTTTAAGTTTTACATCCAAGTCTTTCGTAATACCGGAAACGACACGTACGCCCTCAACGACTTGAGTTTGGTACCCGAGGTAACTCACACGAACCGTATAATTTCCCGGAGGAATGTTTAATATCGCATATTCACCATCAAGATTTGTCGCTGCGCCGGATTGTGTGCTTTGTATAAGTATGGTTGCACCAATAAGCGCTTCGCCGGTTTCGGAATCAGTAATTTTGCCTTGCAGTTTTCCAACGGCGGATTGTGCAGAAACTAATACCGGAGCCATCAAGGAGAAGAAGAAAAAGAGTATGTAATGGGGTTTGAGTATTTTTTTCATAATTATTTTCCTTAAAAAATTGAATTCAAAAAAACTTATTACTAATACGTTATTTTAACACAACCATTTTTTTAACTGCAGAATGATGCTCCATTTGAATCTGGTAGAAATAAATTCCACTTGAGTGATTACTCGCATCCCATTCAACAAAATGTTCACCGGCATTCATTGTTTTCCGGTTCAAAAGAGTGCTCACCTCATTCCCAAGAACATCATATATTTTTACCGTAACTATTTCCGTTTGTGAAATTTCGAATTTAACGTTGGTAATCGGATTGAACGGATTGGGAAAATTTTGCGAGACTAAAAATTGTTTTGGTACAAACGCTTCTTCATGAACATCTAATAAAGCAAGATTATATTTTAAAAACTTTTGTGCACATCGTGTAACCAGACGAATTTCGGGTTGAATTGATGTCCCCGGAACTTCATCTTCCTGAAATTGGAGATATGCCCAGCCGTTGGGATTCCATGAGGAAATACCGACATAGCGTTCATCAATAGCGGGCGTGTTCGTAACATTTCTCACTTCTGTCCACGAAGTTCCATTATTCGTTGATGCTATAATGAGAATATCGCTATAATTCCATCCCGCTGTATCGGAAATATTCTGCTGAAAATAATCGCAAGCGATGATGAGAGCGCCATTCGTTGTTTTGCCGATGGATGGAAAATTTAATGAGTACGAATGTAAATATTGCGCTCGGTCAGTTGCAGAGAGAGTGTTCAACATAGTACCCGGTGCGTTATTCTTATCAATGACAATATTGGATAAGTTTGCGCTTTTCTTCCACAGCATTACTTTACATTTTGAATTGACGGCAACACTGGTAAAATTTCCTGCTGTATCATACAGGGCTTCCCCGATGGCAAACGTTACATACAAATCCGTTCCTACGTAAAGTGCATCAAAGCCTGTGGATTGGACGGCAAATGTATCGTTTTCAAGAACAGCAGTCCGAAAAATAGGTTGATTTGTTCCAAAGGATATTCCTTCGTTATCGGATTCCATATAATACAAACCGCCAAGAGTGCTGCTGTAGGTAATAATCGCAACTTTCCCGTTTGTTCCACTCGTGATGAGAGTTAATCTTGCATCGCCAACAGGAAGCGCAGAACTCCAATCCTCAAAAACATTAGGAGAGGTCATTCGTGATTTGTGTACTGAGTTGGCATTGACTCGACCACCAACCATAGCCATATAACCGGAAGTTGTAAATGTATTTTGCGGATGAATTGGTTGGTCACTCCCGCCACTATATAAGGGAGTTGCATATTCTGAAAAATTTCGTGCTCCCTCGGATGCATCGAGGTAAAACACCGTTTGAGTACTGCCACCCTCTAGTGGTCTTTTTTGTGTAACTATGGCAGCTGTATTGTTACCAGGATATAATTGCAAGGAACCAAATCCTGAGCGATATTGAACTGAATCACCAGCAGCTCTCGGTAAAAAAGTTTGAGTATCACTTTGCGCTGCGCTCCATGTTGTTCCACCGTCTGAACTATAGGAATACGAAATACGACGTGAAGGAGAAGTGGCGCCATCGCCTGAATCATATTTCACCGTCATCATCGAATGGATATGGTTTGGAGAGTTGGGATTCACTTCAATGAAATTACACGGCGCACCATAACTTTGAAAATCATAAAAACCCCATATACCCGTCAGCGTGCCAACACTTTTTGGCTCAAAACCGGTTGTTTGTTTTCTTTCATTTATCTGCATAGATGAACAGACATCAAACGGCTTAATGAACAAAAGGGAAAACGCGACCAAGTATATTATTCGTGGTATAAAAACCATGAGGGCTGTAGCAATTACTCAAAGCGTAAAATTATGAAATGAAGCCGTAAAAAGGGAGGAAGCTCCTCTACGCGAGGTAAAGGAGCTTCCTTCTTTGGTTAACTTATTTTGTTAATATCATTTTTTCTGTTGCAGAGAAACTGCCTGCCTGAAGTTTATAGAGATAAACTCCGGAAGCATATTTTGAAGCGTTGAATACCGCTTCATACTTTCCTGCTTGTTGATATCCGTTGTACAAAGTTTCGAGCTCTTTTCCGGTAACATCATATATTTTCAATGATACATTCATTGCGCTTGGAATATCGAAAGCAATCTTTGTTGACGGGTTGAACGGATTCGGATAGTTGCGATAGAGTGCAAAACCTGAGGGAAGACCTGATTCTCTTTCCTGAATTCCAGTCGTGATATCAAGAACATACTTTGATCCCCATATTGCACAGGGTTGAGTATCGTCGAGCATACTATCTGGAACTACTGCAAGTTGCTCAGTTTTTGTAACATATATCGTAAGTAGGTTACCAGTTGGGTTTTCACATCGAGTCGCAAGGTGCGTCGACATTTCACGACCATACCCATCATTCGTTTGAGTAAGGTTCCAAGCAGGACCCCATCCTTGCCCTAATTTTCTGCCTGCTGCAAAAATATCACCTTGGGTTTCACCTTCAGCGGGAGCATCTACCCACTTAATAGCAAAAGCAGTGCGGTCTTCAGAGATAGTCGCGAATAATTCATTATCCATCTGCGTCAATGCCGCAAAACCGGGAACAAAAGAAAGTGTTCGGCGGGCTATGATGTTTGCATCCCAACCGGAAGCGGTACGAAATACTTCGACGATATCCATAACATCTGGTGAGGGATTTGTATCAATAACGGAACAAAACCAATGTTCCATACCATTCGCATCCACAACGAAATCATGTGCTATCCGACCATCATTTGTTCCAACTTCATCATAGTTTGATAAAACTGGGATAGTTCGCCAATCTACCAATTCCCATTCAGACCACGTTGTTCCATTATCTGTTGATTTGGTAAATGCGGGTACCCATGGGCTTGCAGCGCCAAATGCGAGAGAATCATAAACGGTTGCCTCGACATAAACTGTGTTGCCAACAGTTTGACCACGTTCACCCCAGAGAGAAGTCCATTCAGTTGCGACATCCCATGTCTTTGCAACGCTCCACGTTTCACCCTGGTTTGGAGTAACCCAGAGCTCGACAAGAGCGGGAGGTCCGGTTCGTTCGGCAAGAAAATAAACATAAGGGGTAGATTCATCAGTCCAGATGTACGTTTGGGAACTGTAATCTGCATCAACTATTGTAGTAAATGGGGTATTTTGGAGAAATGGGTCAAGTCCATATCCTAGAGAGCCAAATGCTGAACCACCGGTTAAATGGGGGTAAGAATATTCAAAGATAGCATCGGCTGGAGTAGAACTATGGTTGGGGTTCGAAATTGCCGAACTCGGATATCTGCCATATTGGTCAACATCGGCATTGATTTTTCCAACGCGATTCCACGTACCAAACTCATCGGGGGATGCGCCATACCATAGTGAGCCGGTCGTGGCATTAGGGGGATTATAATTTTGTGCGCCCCGATAAATCATTGCAACATGATTATTCCATGGATCGTAGCAGAGCGGGTTAGCGTCGGCTATTGATACACCGTACACGTTTGGCATACTGTCTACCATAATCCACGATAAATCATTTGGACTATCACGGTGGGGGCTTGTTTTCCTTGCACCTGAAACATATTCCGTTTTTGCAGGGGCGATTACCTCTGCTTTAGCGGGTAATTTTTGTTTCGGGGCTACATAAGATTTTGTTCCTGCCATTGTGCTGGTGAATACAATTACAGTAACAACGAATAGTGAAAATATTTTCTTGAACATAATGTTCTCCATTAGTATTGTGATTAGATATTATATTTGAAAAAAAAACTTTCTACGCGATTTGAAAAAACTATTTTTTACTCTCCGCGTTGAATTTTGTGCGAAAATATACACAACTTCATAATCTTTGTCAAGTATTCATCAAGAAGAAAACAAAAATTTTCTCGTTGTAAAAATAATTTAACAAATGAAATTTTCGTGCGCCTGTCGGGAGTTGAACCCGAAACCTTTGGCTTCGGAGGCCAACACTCTATCCAGTTGAGCTACAGGCGCGGTGAAAAATCTGTGGACAAATTTACTTAATTTCTTTTTCTTACAACAACATTTTTGTAAAAAGAAAGCATTTTATTTTTCTTCAGATGAATACTATTCTCTCTATGCCGTACTGATTTCTCTAAATATATTTTCCCGAATTTCTTTCCCTGATTATTTTTTTTTCCTATATACACGCACTTTTTTTCACCGCTATACATCAAAAATTTATTATGAAACGTCTATTTCTCTCTATACTCTGTTCTTATATATTTATAACCTCGCTTTCATTTTCACAACAACAGAAAGAATCTGTTGACACCTCCGCGATTGCAAAAATCAAAGATGAAGGAATGAATCGGTCGCAAGCGATGGATATCCTTGGAAATCTCACCGATGTCTATGGTCCACGATTAACCGGTTCCCCGCAATTTAAAAAAGCGGCAGAGTGGGCTCGAACGAAACTCACCGATTGGGGAATAGAAAACTCACACCTCGAATCGTGGGGACCTTTTGGTCGCGGATGGACACTTAAAAGATTTTCCGCGCATATTACTGAACCCAAAATATTTCCTATCATTGCCTACCCCAAAGCGTGGAGCCCTTCGACTAAAGGAACAATTTCTGCTGAACTCATCTTCCTCGATGCAAAAGTTGACAGCACTTTCGAGAGTTATCGAAAAAAAGTGAAAGGAAAGATTGTGTTGCTCAGCGACTCCCGAACGGTAAAACCTCATTGGGAGGCGGAAGCATCGCGCGTTGCAGATTCCTCATTACTAAAAATGGCGAACGCCGATATGCCGCAAGCGCGACAACGTCAATTTCAGGATTCGCCGGAACAAAAAGCCCGCGCGATGACAAATTATAAAAAATGGATGATGTTACAGGAAGAGGGTGCTCTAGCCGTTTTTGAAACGAATCGCGGCGATGGCGGAACTATTTTTGTTCAGGGAGCAACTGTCCCCAATCATCCCGATACACCATCTACACGTTCGATTCGTTCCTTCAGCAGCAAAGCGCCAAAAATTCTTCCGCAAATTGTCGTTGGTGCTGAACATTACAACAGTCTAATCCGGCTTCTGCGAAAAGGAGAAAAAGTAAAAGTGGAAATGAATCTTGAAGTAGAATTCACGAAAGAAGACTCCGGATACAATATAATCGCAGAAATTCCCGGAACCGATTTAAAAGATGAAATTGTAATGCTCGGCGCTCATTTCGACTCGTGGCACGGAGGAACCGGCGCAACCGATAATGCCACCGGTTCGACTGCATGTATGGAAGCATTGCGTATTTTAAAAACCACCGGACTGCAACCACGAAGAACTATTCGTATCGGTTTATGGGGGGGAGAAGAGCAGGGACTCCTCGGCTCACGCGAATACGTGAAGAAACACTTCGGTGTGAAAGATGATTCAACACAAGTGATAACGTATAAGCCGGAAGGAGAAAAATTTTCTGTGTATTTCAACAATGATAACGGCACCGGAAAAATCCGCGGCGTGTATATGCAGGGAAATGATGCTTCCCGTCCGGTCTTTCGCTCTTGGTTAAAACCATTTTACGATATGGGGGCAACAACGCTTACTCTTTCCAATACCGGAAGTACTGACCACGCCTCCTTCGATGCAATCGGGCTGCCGGGATTTCAATTTATTCAAGATGAAATTGAATACTTCACGCGAACGTGGCACTCCACAATGGATGTGTATGACCGCGTTCAAGAAGAGGATTTAAAACAAGCCGCTATTATTATGGCATCGTTTGCATATAACGCGGCAATGCGTGACGCGCAATTTCCTCGTAAACCATTACCGCAACCACGCACAGGGCAAGGGAATAATTAGCATATAGTTAATGTTGTAGTGGAGTTCCTCGCGCTGAGTGAACTCCACACGATATATGACCTCATTCTTCAAAAATTTTTCTTTTCTCACCACTGCCGATATTGCAAGCCGCCTCTTAGGTTTTTTTGCGACCGCATATCTTGCCCGCACACTCGGTGTAGAAAAATTCGGCATTATCAATATCGGTTTCGCGATACTCTCGTACGGAATACTTATAACCAATCCCGGTATTCAACTCTTTGGAACACGTGAACTCACAAAAGAAAAAAACAACATTTCCGAATTCGTGGGTGAAATTGTTTCCCTTCGTCTCTTTCTTGCTTGTTGCGCCTGCCTTCTTCTTTTTCTTTTCTCGAATGTTGTTTTTGCCTCGCAGGAAATTTTTCTCGTTACCATCGTATTCCTCCTTTCCTTAATTCCGTCGGCATTTCTCCTTGAATGGGTTTTCCACGCGGAAGAAAAAATGGCTATAATTAGTGTAAGTAGAATTTCAGCGCAGGTTACGTACCTCGCTTTCGTTCTCCTGTTCGTTGCCTCACCAAAAGAGACTCCCTTCGTTGCAATTGCATGGCTGCTTTCAATAGTGGTTTCCGCCTTGTTGCTTTTTTTTCTCTTTCAAAAAAAATATTCGCTCCGGTTGCAATGGAATATTTCTTCCCTCTTTCAGCAAAACGGAAGGTGGAAAACCATTCTTCAATCATCTTTTCCTATCGGCTTGGGCGCGTGGCTGGGGCAAATCGTTGTAAATTTTCCACCGCTTGCGCTCGCATTTTTCCTTTCGGAAAAAGAAGTTGGTTTTTTTTCGGCGGCATTCAAAGTTGTTTTTTTTCTGCTCATCATTGACCGCATTTTTTTCTTTCTCTTCTACCCCATCATTATCAAAACGTTCAATCTCTCCGTCGAAAAACTCCAACAAACACTTTCTCTTTCGTTAAAAATCATCATCACGCTTGCATTACCGCTCTGTGTGGGAGGAACGTTTCTCGCGGAAAAAATAATTACGTTCATTTACGGAAACGGATTTGAACAATCTGCCGGAATCTTACAACTCATTGTTTGGTTTGTTCTTTTTACGGCGATGCACAGCATTTTTGTCGTTGGATTAATCGGTATCAATCAGGAAAAAGTTTTTTCAAAAACGATGGTGGTCGGAACAATCATCCATATTCTCTGCATCGCAATCGGAGCTTTTTTCTTCCATTCCATTGGCGTTTCAGTTGGGTTTGTCCTCGGTGAAATTATTACGATGATAATGATGTTCAAACAATTTTCCGGTTTTGTTCCGCTCAACATTTTTCAGTCGTTACCGCGACCGTTGGTTGCATCATTCGTTATGGCAACGGTACTCTCATTGACAATTTCTTTTCCGTTATTCATACAAATATTGTTCGGCATTTTTGCCTATTCGTTTCCATTGTTTTTACTCGGTGGTTGGACGAAACACGATACGGAACTCTTCCGCGTAAATTTTTAATTTTCTTTCTATGCAATTGCACGTTGGACTTTTCAAAAAACAGTTTGGCTGGGAAACTTTGATGCAACAAGTAGGCGTTCCGTATTCTCTTGTCGAAAAAGAAACGCTCGCACAAAATATTTTCCCCGTTGTTATCCTCAACGCAAAGCCGAAAAAAGAGGAAAAGGAATTATTGCTTCGCTATCTCAAAAACGGCGGCGCGCTCATCACTTCAACACAATTTCTTGAAAAACTTTTTCCCGTTCATTCAAAATTACAGGCAATCAAATACCTACTTCCCGAACCTGAATCACCTTTCAACACGAATGGACTCATTGATGTTTTTTCGTTCGGAAAAATTCCCGCAAACGCAAATACACTCGTTACGAACAAACAACGTTGCTCAACATTTATCGGCGAACTTGGCGGCGGGTGCGTTATCTGTTTTCCGTTTGACCTCGGCGAACTTGTTACCGATACACGCATTCAACGAAAATATTTTCCCGCACAATCACCGAAACTTCCCGCCGAACGCGTTTCGCTTGTCGGAAAAAACGAAATCCGAAAACTCGCCGCATCTTCACTCGAATTTCTTTTTCATCAACGCAATTTACCGTTTGTCCATTTGTGGTATTTCCCGAACAATGAACGGAATCTCTTTTCCTTCCGCATTGATAGCGATTACGGAACGGAGAAAGAAATTTTTTCCCTTTACAATTTTCTCCAAAAAGAAAACATCCGCGCGACGTGGTTTCTGCACGTACAAAGTCACCAAAAATATTTACACCGCTTTCGTGAAATGCGCGGACACGAAATGGCTTTGCATTGCTACGAACACGAAACATTTCCCACCTTCAAAAAAAATCAACGAAACATTCGATTGGCAAAAAAATTTCTCGATGAGGCGGGTATTCCGTTTTCCGGGTTCGCCGCGCCGTTTGGGGATTGGAACACTGAACTCAACAAAGCGCTCGAACAATTTCTGTTTTCCTATTCATCCGAATTCGCTTTTGACTACGATAATTTTCCTTCGTTTCCCTCCATCGGCAATCTTCCGAGTTCCGTGTTGCAAATTCCCATTCATCCCGTTTGTATCGGAAGTTTACGCGCAACGAGAATGAACGAAACCGCAATGAACGAGTATTTTGAAAATGTTCTCGCGAACAAGTTACAAAATCACGAGCCGCTGTTTTTTTACCATCATCCGAAAGATGCTCATCCGGAAGTGTTGAGAGCGATGTTCGAAAATCTCCGTAACAAAAAAATTCGCAATGTAACTTTTTCAGAATTTTATACTTGGTGGAAAAAACGCTCGGATGTTTTTTCCACACTCTGTTCAACGGAAAAAATAGAATTCGCGAACGGCATCCTTTCGCTTCCATCCGCAGAAAATGAAATCTCTTTTCGCGTTACCAATAAAAATAATCAAGCGACATTTGTTTCCGGAACACAAACAAACGGAACATCGCTCGACCAATTTTTCTGGCAGGAACAATCAACGCCGGTTCCACTCCCCCACGATATTGAACGCGCGCGAAAATTTTCCCCGCGGCTTTTGAACCAGCGATTTCGTATTTTTCTCCGCAGAAAATTGAAATGAAAATTCTTTTTGTAACAAACACCATCGGCGCGGCAGCACGGGGCGGACTTTTTATTCAAGCGACGAAAACCGCTGAATACCTGAAAGCAAATAACATTGAAGTAACATTGCACAATGCGTGGGAACATATTCATCTTACCCAGTTCGATGCGGTGCATATATTCGGCGCGGGAATCGGCACGTATCATTTTGCAAGAGAAATTCACAAGCGGAACATTCCGTTCATTCTTTCCCCCGTCCATTTTTCTTCTCATTCGGTCAAAAAAATCCGAATGGCGCTCAACGTTCAATCTTCATTTCGAAAAATTATTTCGGGAACGTGGACCGATATTGGCATCGTTGAAGAAATGTGCAAATGGGCTACGGGAATTGTGCCCAATACGAGCGATGAAGCAAAATTGTTGACCGAAGGTTTGAAGATTCCGAAAGAAAAAATTCATATCGTGCCGAATGGAGTCGAAGAACGGTTCGCAACGGCAACTCCTGATGAGTGGAAAGAAAAATTCGGAACGGAAAATTTTGTGTTGAACGTCGGCTATTGGGGAAAACGAAAAAATACGTTACCGCTCATTCGTGCGTTGAAAAAACTTTCCTTACCCGCAGTTCTTATCGGCGGATATGCGAACGACGAATACGGAAAATTATGTATTCAAGAACTCGCCGATGCAAAAAACATCCACACGCTTGATTCGCTCGAGCACGATTCTTCGCTCCTCGCTTCGTGTTATGCGGCAGCAAAAGTTTTTGTGTTACCCTCGCTGTTTGAAACGCCGGGAATTTCCGCTCTCGAAGCAGGACTTGCCGGCGCGAACATTGCCATTACAAAATTCGGCGGAACAGAAGAATACTTCCTCGCTCACGCTTCCTATCTCGACCCGCACTCTGAAGAATCCATCGCTGAAACAATCCTCTCAACATTTCAAAAAGAAAAAACAACTGCACTACGCGAACATATTCTCCAAAATTTTATGTGGGAGAGCGTAGCAAAAAAAACAGAGGAAGCGTATAAACACTTCCTCTGAAAACCAGCAACAGATTCCCTCTTCCACCAAAGGCGGATAAATCCGAGGGAAAGTGGCTATCGTGTTACTATTTCATCAGCACCATTTTCTTCACAAGAGATGTTGTTTGATTGTTTTCTATCGAGGTTGCGCTCAAACGGTAGTAATACATTCCACTTGATAGGTCTCTCGCATCGAACTCCACCGACTTATATCCCGCTTCTTCATAGCCGTTTACTAACGTTGCTACTTCTTTTCCGAGAACGTCGAAGATTTTCAACGTTACGAAAACATCTTCGGGAAGTTGATAGCGAATTGTGGTAACTGGATTGAACGGATTAGGAAAATTTTGTTCCATCTCAAAATCTACTGGTAGAAAATTACTTTCATTTACGGAGTTAATAATACCTACTTGACCATTTCTTCCTGTGTGTTGTGCAAAGATGCCGCCACGAGTAGTCCAAAAAACAGCAATCACTCCGCCGTTGTTATCTGGTTCGAATAAACGGAAGTAGGCGTCGGAAGGGTTTTGTAAGAAGGTAACTGCAGAATCCCAAATCATTTGTCCAAATTGATTATATCTTTTGGCAACTGAAACACTAGAAATGACGAAACCATGGTTTCCATCCCCGAATGCCTGGCCACCAAAATTAATACCAGAAAAATATTCACGTGTTACTATTCCTATACTATCAATATGAAAAATAGTATCATTACAAGCGTACATAAAATAAACACCATGAAATCCATCTGCTATGAAATTGCCAATATAATTACAACCTGATGGTCTTGTGAATTGAGTAGTCCATATAGTGTCTCCAACTGTACTTATTTTATGAATAACAAAATCAGGTGAACCAGAATATAAATATGCTATACTGTCGTTTTCTGTATCAATGCCAAAGACTGGTATACGGGTTATTGTTACTATATTTCCATCCAAGTCTATAATTCGACTATAATTATTACCAGTCAAGTAATAACTAAAATACAATCGCTGTCCACCTCTAAATATATAATAAGGAAAAATAACTGAGCCTGAATCAATATAAGTTTCCCACACTTGCTGTCCTTCATTATTAAAACGAACTACCTTCAAATAATTAGTATTAGGTGCACCAGGGTAATCAAAACCCCTGTCTCCATAAACTAAAATAAAGCCACCTTGTCCATCATTAACTATTCTACCATCTTTCATTCCAGTTTCTACTCCTTTAACTTTTACTCCGTTTCCCCAAAGTAAATTCCCAAACTTATCAACTCGTTGCACATAAATAGCATTGTTTTTGTATCCATCATCCGGGTCAAAGTACGCTCCTCTATGGTCGTACCAAAATATAATTACTCCTCCATTGCCATCGCTAATCCATCCCCCCCAGTATTGGTCGTAGTTTGGCGTGCTTGTTATATCGCTGCTGTCATTATGGTGTACTTGCACAGGGTTTGTCCATTGTTTGTAACCATACTCATCTAACTTCTGCGCAAATATATAACTCTGTAACGCGCCGAGTATTATACTGCTACCATCATCAAACGTTACAATACCGGGATAAAAACCAGGGCAAACATAGAGAGTGCTTTCGGCAATAGTGGAGGTGCTCCATTGGGCTTGGAGCGGGGAGCAGAGAGCAAGGAGTAAGAAGAAAAATATTTTTTTCAAGCGTGTTTTGTTAATCAATGTTTGGAGATAATTCTATTGTCAACGTTAGTAGTCGTTGCGCATGTTGTGGCTTGAAGAGGGAAGCAGGGGTTCTCTTTTCAGGTCACAGCCGCGCATCCGCTTATACGCCGACTGTTCACTGTTAAAATTTTCGGAAATAAT
>Ga0207952_1000649_pt1 | contig 23103 bp, 22 predicted proteins | sample SubbioR12Aug_8Ca_FD_184831 | JGI IMG/M metagenome (GOLD analysis project Ga0207952, IMG submission 184831) | Serpentinite rock and fluid subsurface biosphere microbial communities from McLaughlin Reserve, California, USA - CR12Aug_8Ca (SPAdes) | ecosystem: Environmental > Terrestrial > Deep...
AGGTCGCGCCGGCGGCGGTCGCCGCCGGCGGCGCGCTCGATGATGCCCGACGACAGCAGCGGCCGCAGGTTGCGCGTCAGCGTCGTGCGGTCGGTGCTGAGCATCTCGGAAAGCTCCGTGATGCTCACCGGACCGCGTGCGGCGACGAAACCCAGCAGCGAGAATTGCGAGATTTTCAGGCCGGTCGACGCCAGATGCCGGCTGTAGATCTGGGTCACGCGCCGGGCAGCACCACGCACACGAAAGCAGGTGCACTCGGCGGGCGACAGGCGGAGCGGGGCGGGGGCGGACATGCCGGCAACATTATCGTGGCCGCTTGCCGGGGCAAAGGCTTAATGTGTATATGCACGTAAATAGATCGAGGAGAAGACGTAATGACCGCAGATGCCGGATTTGGCGTGGTGCCGCTGGAACAGGCCCGCACCATGGACGGGCTCACCTTGTTCAAGGGCCTGCTGGAGGGCCGCTTCCCGGCGCCGCCGATCTCGCGGATGCTGGGCATGACGCTCGACGAGATCGAGTTTGGCCGCGTCGTCTTCGCCTACACGCCGGTGTTCGATCATTACAATCCGCTCGGCAGCGTGCACGGCGGCATCGCCGCCACCCTGCTCGATTCGGTGATGGGCTGCTGCATCCACACCACGTTGAAGGCCGGCATCGGCTACACCACGGTCGAGATCAAGGTGAACTACGTCCGCGCCATGACCGACAAGACCGGGCCGGTCCGCGCCGAGGGCAAGGTGATCAACGTCGGCTCGCGCATCGCCACGTCGGAGGGCCGGCTGGTCGATGCGTCGGGCAAGCTGCTGGCGCATGGCACCACGACCTGCCTGATCTTCCCGATTTGACCTTTCAGCCGGAACGTCCCATGTCAGGAATCGGAAGGGACGCTGCCGAGCGATGTATACAGCCACAACCCGTGCCATTTGCGTGACCGTCAGGCCGCAATATCTGCCCGATCAGTCCGATCCGGCCAAGTCCCAGTATGTCTGGGCCTATCAAGTCCGTATTGAAAACAAGGGCGATTTCACGGTGCAGTTGCGCAGCCGCCATTGGAAGATCACCGACGGGCTTGGCCGCCTGCAGGAAGTGAAGGGGCCCGGCGTGGTCGGCAAGACGCCGATGCTGCGCCCCGGTGACGTGTTCGAGTACACTTCCGGCACGCCGCTCTCGACGCCGTCTGGCATCATGGGCGGCACCTACCAGATGGTGAGTGAGTCCGGCGAGAATTTCGACATCGAGATCCCCGTCTTCTCACTCGATACGCCGATCGCAAAGCGCAACCTCAACTGAGATCGGCGCTCGGGAGGAACGACGATGAACAGGATGCTGAAGAAAAGCGACATGGTCTCGCTCGCCACTGGCCTCACCCGTCCCTCGCGCGAGGAGGCCGAAGCCGCCGTCCGCACGCTGATCCGCTGGTCCGGCGACGATCCCGATCGCGAGGGCCTGGCCGGCACGCCCGACCGCGTCGTCCGTTCCTACGAGGAATTCTTCTCCGGCTACGACCAGGATCCGCGCGACATGCTGCAGCGGACCTTCGAGGAGGTCGAAGGCTACGACGAAGTCGTTGTGCTGCGCGACATCCGCCTCGAATCGCACTGCGAGCACCACATGGTGCCGATCATCGGCAAGGTCCATGTCGGCTACCTGCCCGACAAGCGCGTCGTCGGCATCAGCAAGCTCGCCCGCGTGGTCGATGCCTTCGCCCACCGCCTGCAGATCCAGGAGAAGCTGACGGCGCAGATCGCCAACACGCTGCAGGACGTGCTGCAGCCGCGCGGCGTCGCCGTCGTCATCGAAGCCGCGCACCAGTGCATGACCACGCGCGGCGTGCACAAGTCCGACGTCACCATGGTGACCAGCCGCATGCTGGGTGCCTTCCGCGACAATGGCGAGACACGACGCGAATTCCTGACCATGATCGGTCGCACCACAGTTTGAGTACAACAAGGACATCATGGCCGGAGAGATCGTCGATTCAGTCGAAATGCTGCGCAGGCTCGTTGCTTTCGACACCACCTCGCGCAATTCCAACCTCGAGCTCATCAAGTATGTCCAGGGCTACCTGAAGGGGCACGGCGTCGAGTCCAAACTGGTACCCAACGAGGACGGCTCGAAGGCCAACCTGTTTGCCACCGTCGGACCGATGGTGAAGGATGGCGTCGTGCTGTCGGGCCATACCGACGTGGTGCCGGTCGACGGCCAGCCGTGGGACACCGATCCCTGGACGCTGACGCTCAAGAGCGACGGCAAATATTACGGCCGCGGCACCTGTGACATGAAGGCGTTCTACGCCATCGCACTCGCCATGCTGCCGGCCTTCCAGAAGGCCAAGCTCAAGAAGCCGATTCACTTCGCGCTGAGCTACGACGAGGAGGTGGGCTGCATCGGCGCTCATTCGCTCGCCGCTGCCATGGCCAAGGAAGTGCCGCGCCCGCGCGCGATCATCATCGGCGAGCCGACCATGATGACGGTGGTGCACGCCCACAAGGGCGCGCAGATGTACGTCACCAAGTTCACCGGTTTCGAGGCCCACTCCTCGATGACGCATCTCGGCGTCAGCGCGATCCATTTCGCCGGCGAGTTCGTGCACCACCTCAACACGGTGCAGGACAGGCTCGACACGCAGTTCCCGCCGACCAGCGAATTCACGCCGCCGGCGCCGACCTTCAACGTGGGCACGATCCTGGGCGGCACGGCGGGCAACATCCTGGCGCGCGAATGCGAAGTGCTGTGGGGTTACCGCGAGCTGCCGGACCGGCCGCTGGCGGCATTGGGCGACGAAGCGCTGAAGTGGCTGAAGGACGTTCTGCTGCCCAGGATGAAGGCCAAACATCCGTCGGCGCAGATCGAGACCGTCGTGCGCTCCTCGACGGTGGGCTTTTCGCCCGCCGGCAACGAGGAGGCCAAGGCGCTGGCCGCCAACTGGTCGGGTTCGAACACTGTCGGCAGCGTCGTCTACGGCACCGAGGCCGGCATCTTCCGCTCCACCCTCGGCGTGCCGACGGTGGTGTGCGGGCCGGGCGATATCGCGCAGGCGCATCAGCCCAACGAGTTCCTCCTCGCTTCGCAAGTCACGGCCTGCGAGGGCTTCATGCAGCGCATGCTGGAGTGGGCGAAGCGCGACTGACGGAGGTCGTTTGCCGCACCTGATCGCTGTCGACTGGGGGACAAGCTCGCTGCGCGGCGCCCGTCTCGACGAGACGGGTCGCGTGCTAGAGGAGAAGAGCGCGCCGCTCGGTATCCTCAACGTCCCCAACGGCGACTTCGCCGGTGTCTTCGCTTCGCTGTTCTCGGACTGGATGAAGCCGGCCGGCACCGTCTGCCTGATCTCGGGCATGGCCGGCAGCCGGCAGGGCTGGGTCGAGGCACCCTATGTCGCCTGTCCTGCCGGCCCCGACGAACTGAGGCGGCGCCTGCACTGGATCGAGCCGGGGCGGATCGCCCTCGTGCCCGGCCTCAGCGACGAGCACGGTGAGGTGCCCGACGTGATGCGCGGCGAGGAGGTTCAGATCTTCGGCGCGATGCGGCTCGCGGGCCTCGCCGAGGGGCTGTTCGTCCTGCCCGGCACGCACAGCAAATGGGCGACGGTGCAGGGCGGCCGGATCACCGGCTTTCGCACCTGTATGACCGGCGAGTTCTATGGACTGCTCAGCCAGCATTCCATCCTGGCGCGCACGCTCGAGGCCGATGCAGCCCTCGACGAGGCGGTCTTTCTGCGCGGCGTGACGCGTGCCGGCAATGGCGAAGGCCTGCTGCACAACGCCTTCGGCGTGCGGGCGCTCGCGCTGTTCGGCCGGCTGTCACCGGCCGAATCGGCGAGCTATCTCTCCGGTCTGCTGATCGGCGAGGAGCTGCGTCTGCAGATGCTGCCGGCGGGGTGCGAGGTCGTCGCGATCGGCGCGCCGGCGCTGACCGCGCGCTATGCTCTCGCCCTCGGGCAGGGAGGTGCTGGCGGTGTGCGCGCCTTCGGCGCCGAAGCGACATGGGCTGGATTGAGGACCCTGCAGACATGACGAGCCAGGGATGATGACCGAAGACGGGGAGGAACCTCTCACCCGGTCGCCGCCAGCGCCTGAGTGAGATCGGCGATCAGGTCGTCGGGATGTTCTATGCCGACCGAGAGGCGGATCGTCGTGTCCAGCACGCCGATGCGGTCGCGGACCTCGACGGGAACGCCGGAATGCGTCATCGCGGCGGGATGGCTCGCCAGCGACTCGGTGCCGCCGAGGCTGACCGCCAGCTTGAAGATCTGGAGCGCATTCAGGAAGGCAAACGCCTCCTTCTCGCCGCCCTTGATGTCGAATGAGAACGTCGAGCCCGCCCCCGTGCATTGCCGGGCAAAGACCGCCTGAGCCTGCGAGCCCTCCTCGAGGAACGCGAGGTAGTGGACCTTGCCGACCCTGGGATGGTCGCGCAGATACTCGGCGACGAGCCTGGCATTGGCGTCTGCCCGCTCCATCCTGAGCCCGAGCGTCTCGAGCGAGCGTCCCAGCATCCAGCAGGAATGCGGATCGAGTTGCGTGCCGAGGCTGCCGCGCAGCGCCTTGATCGGCCCGATGGTCGCCTGCGCGCCCAGCGTCGCGCCGGCGATGAGATCGGAATGGCCGCCGACATACTTGGTGAGCGAGTAGACCGAGACGTCGGCGCCGTGCGCGAGCGGGCGCTGGAACACCGGGCCCAGCAGGGTGTTGTCGCAGACCAGGACGGGACGGAAGCCCCCCTGCTTTTGTCCGGGCGCGGCGCCGACCTCGTTGGCGATCCGCCGCAGCAGCGCGATGTCGACCAGCGTGTTGGTCGGATTGGCCGGCGTCTCGGTCATGATGACCGAGAGTCGTCCCCTGCTGCACGCCTCGGCCGCGGCCGCACGAACGGCGGCCTCGCTGACGCCGTCGACGAACCCGACCGAGGCGATGCCGAAACCCGCCATCGTCCGCGACAGCAGCGTTTCGGTGCCGCCGTAGAGCGGCTGGGAATGCAGGATGACGTCACCCGGTCGGGCGAAGGCCAGGATCGTGGTGGAGATCGCCGACATGCCGGACGAGAACAGCACGCACTCCTCGGCGCCCTCGTAGACCGCGAGGCGATCCTCGACGATCTCGCTGTTGGGATGGTTGAAGCGCGAATAGACGAGGCCGGGTTCGGTGCCTGCGGGCGGCTTGCGGCGTCCCGAGACGTAGTCGAAGAAGTCGCGCCCTTCCTCCGCCGAGCCGAACACGAAGGTGGAGGTGAGGAAGACCGGCGGCTTCACCGCGCCCTCCGACAGCCTCGGATCGTAGCCGTAGCTCAGCATCAGGGTCTCGGGCTTCAGGGCATGATTGCCGATATGCGTCTTGGACGGGCGTGGCGCGACCATGGCGTGTCTCCTGTCGGCGGTTCCGGTGACGCAGGATAACCCAGGCGCACCAGCCCAACGAATTCCTGTTCGCTGGGGCGCCGGCTCTTCTCGCCTCACCGTCGCGCCATCCCGTCGCACCATGCGACCACGGCAGCCGGGTGGCGTTTCCTGCGTCGAAGGTCAATCCTTTGACGGAGGACATCATGCGCCAACCGGTTCATCGCATGCGGGATGAATTCCATCCCGGCGTATTCAAGGCGGTCGTCCTGTTCGCGGCGCTCTTCGTGCTGGCGGCCTGGGGGTTCGCCGGTCGCGGCATCACCGATATGATCCTGGTCGTCGTGAGCGGCTTCATCTTGCTGAGCTCCGGACTCGTGGCGCTTTTGTGGCGGACCCGCCAGCGCAACCCGCGCACCGACCTCGGCGATCGGGTCTGCGAACTCGATTCCTTCGGCAATTGGGTCTGTCGCGACGTCGAGACTTCGACCGGACGTGTCCGGGGCTCGACAGCCACGATCGAGACGCTGCTGCCGATCGCGGCGGTGGCCGTCGGGATGGTCGCGCTGGCGGTCGTCGTGCATTTCGCCGGGCATGCGTGAGAGAATGCCCGGCGTGTCGAACGGGGGAGCAGGGAATGTGGATCATGGTTGCCGGTCCTTACCGAGCCGGCGGCGGAGTTGCCGATCCGGCAATCCGGGCGGCCAATCTGAAAGTTCTAAACGTTGCTGCCGTCGCTCTTCATCGCGCCGGGCACGTGCCGATCATCGGTATCAACATGGCGCTCCCCATGATCGAGGCGGCGGGCGGCAGCGACACGGCCTACGCGGAGATCATGGCGCCGCTGTCGCTCGCCCTTGTCGAGCGCTGCGACGCCTGCCTGCGGGTGGGTGGCCCATCCACCGGCGCGGATGACGAGGTCCGGCGGTTCGAAGCCGCCGGCCGGCCGATCTACCGAACGCTCGGTGAAGTGCCAGCGAGGCGATCTGCGGACAGCCAGACACGAGACTGAGGATCGAGCACAAATGTAGGTCGGGTCGGTCATCGCGATTTCCTGCTGAATTCGCCGAAGCACGCGATCGATGCTGCACGCTCCGTGCCATTTTCCCCGTGCCATTTTCCATGCATTGATTCATGTCTGGCCGACGGTTGCGCAATACTATCGTCGACGCTCGTGCTCCAGTTCCGTCCGTCATGGATCGTCGCGAGGAGAGGTCACAGAATCGCCCCGGCCGACCGGGTTCACAAATGCGGACGTTGGGTCCAACACGGGCTCGGAAGCCCCAAGGCTTCACATGGCCATTGGTTCACATGGGTCCACATGGGCATTGGAGTTTCCGGCGCAATCCTGCGTGTCCCCAACATCCAAGGAGAGAGACGAATGTCGATTCTTGACAGTTTGCTCGGCGGTGGAAACCAATCCACGGAAGTCAGCGGCGCGGTCGCGGCCAATCCCGGCCTGGCGTTGCAGGCGTCCGACGTCCTCCACGTGCTGGGCGCGGGACCGGTGGCTGAACTGACAGGCATCGGTGAGCTGGACCTCGCCGTCCAGGCGCCGATCGCTGCCGCGGCCGAGGTGTCGACGAGCTCCAGCTCGACCGATGACGGCGGCCTGCTGAGCGGCCTGCTGTAACGTCCGCAGACTACGGGGAGCGGGGCTCTTGCCCCGCTCCCTTTTTCTCTGATTTTGCACCTGTCGTCGCGCGCCATGGGCCGATGCACGCCTCTCTGACCTACAACAACCCCTCCAGACGGGAGCTCAAGCGGGCTTTGCTGACGCTATGGCCGCACGTCGCCATGGCGGGGCTGTTCAGCGGAGCGATCAACCTTCTCTACCTCAGCTCGCCGCTCTATCTCATGCAGGTCTATAACCGCGTGCTGGTGAGCGAGAATGTTCCCACGCTCATCCTGCTGACGCTCATCCTCGCCATGGCGCTCCTCACCATGGCCGCGCTCGACAGCTTGCGGGCGCAGGTTCTGATCAGGTGCGGCGTCAGGCTGGAAGCCCTGCTCGCGCACCGCATCTTCGAGGCGCTTGTCACCCGTTCTGCGCAGCACGGCTACTCCCGCGGCGCCCAGCAGCTGCGCGAGTTCGACCAGTTCCGGACTTTCGTGACCGGACCCGGCATCTACTTCGCCTTCGATCTGCCGTGGATTCCCATCTATCTGCTTCTGCTGTTCTTCATCGATCCGATCCTCGGCACCGTGGCGACGCTGGGCGCCGCCATGATGCTGGGGCTTGCCATCCTGAACGAAGCGCTGACCCACGCCTCGTTGAAGGCCGCCGAGGACGCCGGCAACCGCGCCTATGCCTTCACCGAGAACATCCTGCGGCATGCCGATGTCGTGCGCGCCATGGGCATGCAGCCGGCCGTCGAGCGCCACTGGAACGGCAGTCGGTCGTTCATGCTTCTGGAGCAGGCGCGGGCCAGCGACAAGAACGCCGTGATCTCGTCGACCATCAAGTTCGCGCGGCTGCTGCTGCAGTCGCTGATGCTGGGAACGGGCGCTTGGCTCGCCATCGACCACATCATCATGCCGGCGACGATTTTTGCCGCCAGCATCATCATGGGCAGGGCGCTGGTCCCGGTCGAGCAGGCGGTATCGACATGGAAGCAGTTCACCAGTGCGCGCGACGGCTATGCGCGCATCGAGGAACTGCTCGACGACATTCCACCCGAGCAGACCCGGACGATCCTGCCGCCGGTCGCGAACTCCCTCATTGTCGAAGGCGTCACCTACGTCCCGCCATCGCAGAGAACGCCGATCCTCAAGGAAATTTCGTTCGAGCTTGCCGGCGGCGAGACGATCGGGCTGGTCGGGCCGAGCGGATCGGGCAAGAGCACCCTGGCCAGGCTGATCGTGGGCGCGATCACGCCCGAAGACGGCAAGTTGCGCTTCGGCGGCGTGGAATACAGGCAATGGCATCCGCTCGAGTTCGGCCGGCACGTCGGATATCTGCCGCAGGATGTCGGCCTGTTCGCCGGAACGATTCGCGAGAACATCTCGCGGTTCGGCACGGCGTCGATCGAGGAGGTGATCGAAGCCTCCAGGCTGGCCGGCATCCACGACATGATCCTCGAGTTGCCCAGGCAATACGACACGCTGCTCGGCCCGGGCGGGGTCGGCCTGTCGGGCGGGCAGCGGCAGCGGCTCGGGCTTGCCCGCGCCGTGCTGGGACGTCCCACGCTCGTCGTCCTCGACGAACCGAACGCCAATCTCGATGGCAACGGCGAACAGGCCTTGAAGGAGGCTCTGCTGAACCTCAAGGCACAGGGTGCCACGATCATCGTGGTAACGCACAGGTCGACGATTTTGGAGATCGTCGACCGCCTGATGTTCGTTCGCGCCGGACGACTCGAGAGGTTGGGAGCACCCGAAGCCGTTTACGGCTACATCGGTCAGAACGTCGCCGGGCCGCCGGCCGGGGCAGCGACAGGGGCAGGGGTATGAGCACCGTCATCGAAGGAACCGTGGCGCGCCGCGAACTTTCGGTGGATCCGTCCTTTCCGGCAAGGATCGGGCTCGGGGTGTTGCTGCTGTTCGTGGCCGCGCTGGGTGCTTGGGGCGCACTGGCGCCGCTGTCGGGCGCTGCCATCGCCGGCGGCAATCTGCAGGTCGAAGGCAAGCGACAGTCGGTTCAGCACCCCTATGGCGGCGTCGTGAAACACCTGCTGGTGAAAGAAGGCGATCCCGTCGTGAAGGGCCAGGTCCTGCTCACTCTGTCCGAAACCGAGCCGCGCGCCCAGCTCGATATGCTTGAGGCGGAGGACGTCGCGCAGAAAGCCACGGAAGCGCGGCTGATTGCCGAACGCGACGGCCACGCCACGCCGGCGTTCGATGCCATCCTGCGCGAGCACCGCGACAGTCGCGCCTCGATCCAGGCGACGGCGAGCGAGGCCGCGATCATGACGGCCAGGCGGCGACAGTACGAATCCGAGATCGGCGCGCTGCGCCAGAAAATCGCGCAACTCGAAGAGCAGATCCGTGGCGCATCGGCGCGGCTGGATGGCGCCGAGCGACAAGGGGCTCTGATTGCCGAGGAACTGAACGGCACGCGCCAGCTCGCCGCATCGGGTTATGCGCCCAAGACGCGGGTGATGGCGCTGGAACGCAGCGCCGCCCAACTCGAAGCCGATCGCGGGCTTGCGGCCGCCGACGCTGCCAGGGCACGTCAGGCGATCGGCGAGACGGAGATCGAGATCGCCAAGGCGGACCGCGCCCGCATCACGGAAATTGCCGGCGATTTGCGGACGGTCCAATCCAAAATCGCCCAGCTCGGGCCCAGGATCGACGCCGCGCGCGATGTGCTGGCGCGAACGAGGGTGACCGCGCCGGCAACCGGCGCCGTCGTCGGGTTGACGGCGTTTACCGAAGGCGGGGTCGTTCAGCCCGGCGCGCGGATACTCGACGTGGTGCCGAAGGACAATCCCCTCATCGTGGAGGCGCGCCTGCGCCTGTCGGACGTGAATGAAGTCAATGTCGGCCGATCCGCCGACGTGCGCCTCACCAGCATCCCGCGCAGCGAGCGTCCGATCATTCGCGGCCAGGTCATGACGGTCTCGGCGGATCGATTGACCGACGATCAGTCCGGACAGGGTTACTACTCGATCCAGGTACGCCTCGATTGGGACGACGTGAACAAGGCCAGGGTCGATCTTCAGTCCGGCATGCCGGCCGAGGTCGTCATGCCGACCCGCGCGCGGACGCTCGTCGATTATCTCTTGGGACCGCTTCTCGACGAGATGACGGGGGCCTTCCGTGAGAAGTGAGTGCAGTTGTAGCCACGCATTGCCGAGGAGACCGATATGAAAGCGCGCCGGCGTGCCGTCGATGGAAAGTCAGGCGATGGAAAATCAGGCCGCGAAGCGGTAGTGGATGGGTCGATTGAGGCTGTTGCCCTGGGAGCCATGGCGGCAGGCCTCGTCATGGGGGCGGTGGAAAAGCTCTCGCCGGCAGCCGTCGCCGCCAATCGTCATGGGCAGGATGCCGGGCACCTGCCGCCTTCCGTCGGACAGTCCGGCGCGGCGGCGGCGGTCGAGGCTGCACCTGCGTCGGTGACGGAGGTCCGGGCGGCCGACCATCCATTGAATGTCCCGGACGCCGTCCACGACGAGATCATCCAGCCGGCCATCCCGCCCGACAGTGCTCAAGTCGAGTCGATCGATCAATTCGCTGCACAACCCCCGTCGTCGGTGCATCTCTCGTCTGCGACCTTGCTCGACACGATGACGCCCCAGGAAGCGATCGCCGATCTCGCCCAGCAGATATCCAGCACGATGGACGCGTTGGTCGAGCAGATGAGGAGCTTGCCGACCGACTTCGAGGCCATGTCGTCGCTCATTCACCATGCCACCGACATCGGCAACATTGCCGGTCAGATGGTGAATGAGATTTCGGCCACGACCTTGCGGGGTATCGAGGAATTGTCGGAGGTGCTGGGCGGCCCGCCGGCCGACCTCGGAGCGGCCACGGGCGCTTTGAACATGCTGCCGGCATCGATCCTGGGGGCTGCTACCGATGCCGTCGGCGCGGGACCTGGCGGTGACGCGGCGTTGCCGATATTCAACGCCGCGGCGCCCGAGCCTTTGCCCGCCGCCGCTTTGCCTGCCGACCTGGCCTTGCCGGTCCTCGATCACGCCGTGGCGCCCGCCACGGAACTGCCGCCGCTGCAGCTGGGATTCCTCGGGCAATCCTACACCGACGTCGTGGATCCTCACGACAATGGTTCGCCCTCCCTGACGTCGCCGCTGCATGGCTTTATCTGAGACTTGCAGGTTCAGCAGGTTCCGTGCTAATTTCCAGGTAGATTTGGTACTCTTGCAGGCACTGCTGGCGACGCCCGGACGGTCTCCCGTTCCGGGCGTTTTCATGGTCCACGAAATGGTCCACGCGGCGTGCCGTGGCGGCACACCCATGAGGGCGCGGAGCCGGGCGCGGTGGCACAGCTCGTCAGGGGGCGATCGGGCAGCCGGATCAAGGGCTTGACCCGACTTTGTGGCACAGGCAGCGGCACAGCGCGTGGCACAACGAGGCGTGCCACCGAATGGTCCACTTTCAGGGCGCGGGTGGGCCCTCGCTGCCGGTCTCGTAGATGCGGTCGAGATCCGCTTCGTCGTAGGCGTATTGGGTCGAGCAGAACTCGCAGGTGACGGCGACCAGGCCCTGCGGGTCGCGCAGGTCGGCGAGCTCCTCGCGCCGGATCGACTTCAGCACGCCGTCGATGCGCTCGCGGCTGCAGCGGCAGCGCGCCTCGAAGGCGCGGCGCTCGAACAGGCGGGCGCCCTCGGCGTGGAACAGGCGGAACAGCAGGGTCTTGCCGGGCAGGCGGGCGTCGAGCATTTCCTTCTCGGTGGCCGAGGCCATCAGGATGACGGCCTTGCGCCAGTCGTCCTCGCGCTGGTCCTGGTCGACGTCGATGCGGCCGGCGTCGAACTCCGGCATCTGCTGCACGACGAGCGCCGAGGCGCGCCAGCGATTGCCGTCCGTCGCTTCGTCGCGGCGCGCCGCGATCTTGATGCCGGTCGGCAGTTGCTCGGACTGGCGGAAGTAGGTGTGGGCGCAGTCGGCCAGGGTCGGGCCTTCCAGCGGCACGACGCCCTGGTAGCGTTGGGTGTTCTGGCCCTGGTCGACGGTGAAGGCGAGTCGGCCCTGGCCGAACAGCTTCGGCACATAGCCGTCGGGCGCATCGTGGTTGCCGGTACCGAGGGCGACGGCGAGCTTCCAGGAATCGAACTGGGCGTAGCCGCGCAGCGCGCCGTCGCTGGTAAGGTCGGTGACGAGCAGCCGGATCGGCCCGTCGCCGCTGATCTGCAGGGTGAAGATGCCGTCGTACTTGAGCGACGTCGCCAGCGCCACGCACAGCACCATCGCCTCGGCCAGCGGCCGCGCCACGGCGAGCGGATAGCCGTGACGTTCGATGATGGCGTCGAGCGCGGGTCCGAGCCGCACGAGACGGCCGCGGACTCCCAGCGCGTCGAGCTGGAAGGGGAGGACGCGGTCCCAGTCTTCGGAAGGAGAGCCGTCGGGAGGCGGGGCTCCCGATGCAGGCGTTACGATAGGCACCACGCTAAAATACTCTTCTGGGCGTGCAGGCGGTTCTCGGCCTCGTCGAACACCACCGACTGCGGTCCGTCGATCACGTCGGCCGTGACCTCCTCGCCGCGGTGCGCCGGCAGGCAGTGCATGAAGATGGCGTCCTTCTTGGCCTGCTTCATCAGGTGCTTGTCGACCTGGTAGCCGCGCAGAAGGTTGTGGCGTCGCGCGGCGCTCGGGCTTTGCGGATCCTCGTCGCCCATCGATACCCAGGTATCGGTGACGACGCAGTCGGCGTCCTTCACCAGCTTCTCGGGATCGTGGCCGATCCGGATGCGGCCCTTTGACTTCTCCGCCCACTGCACGACATCGGCCGGCGGCGTCAGTTCGGGCGGGCAGGCGATGCGCAGCTCGAAGTCGAACTGCACGGCGGCATGGATCCAGCTCGTCGCCATGTTGTTGCCGTCGCCCGACCAGGCGACCGACTTGCCCCTGATCGAGCCGCGATGCTCCTCGTAGGTCATGACGTCGGCCATGAGCTGGCAGGGATGGGTCTTGTCGGTGAGGCCGTTGATCACCGGCACGGTCGCGTACTTCGCCATCTCGAGGAGTTTCTCCTCGACGGTGGTGCGCATCATGATGATGTCGACGTAGCGGGAGAGCACGCGCGCGGTGTCGGCGATGGTCTCGCCGCGGCCGAGCTGGGTGTCGCTGCGGCCGAGCATGATCGTCTCGCCGCCGAGCTCGCGCATGCCGACCTCGAACGACACGCGCGTCCGGGTCGAGGGCTTCTCGAAGATCATGGCGAGCGTCTTGCCGGCCAAAGGACGTTCGTGGGGCTTGTCGTGCCCGCCGTTGAGGCGCGACTTTTTCATCGCCTTGCCCTGATCGAGGATCTGGCGAAGCGTCTTAGGGTCGACCTGGTCCAGGTCGAGGAAATGTTTGGGTGTCGACATGGGTCGTCACTTGCTTTCCGCCTCGAACGACAGCGCGGCCTTCCCGAGAATGGCCACGCCCTCGTCGAGAACCGCCTTGTCGGCGATCAACGCGGGGAAGATTCGGACGACGTTCTCGCCTGCCGGCGGGACCAGCATGCCCAACGATTGCAGGCGGTCGACCATGGCTCCGGCCGTAACCGCCGGCGCGCACTGCAGGCCCTGCAGGAAGCCGCTGCCGCGCTGCTGGACGAACACCTTGGGATGCTTCGCCACCAGCTTCTCGAGCTCGGACTTCAGGTATTTGCCGCGCTCGTGCACGCCGTCGATGAAGCCGGGCTTCAGCAGCTCGTCGAGGACGGCGTTGGCCACGCCCGTGGCCAGCGGATTGCCGCCGTAGGTCGAGCCGTGCGTGCCCGGCACCATGCCGACGGCCGCCTTCTCGGTCGCCATGAAGGCGCCGATCGGGAAGCCGCCGCCCATGCCCTTGGCGATCGCCATGACGTCCGGCGCGACGCCCGACCATTCATAGGCGAACAGCTTGCCGGTCCGGCCGAAACCCGTGTGGATCTCGTCGTAGAACAGCAGCAGGCCGAACTCCTCGCACATCGCGCGCAGCGCCTTCAGGAACTCCGGCGTCGTCTCGCGGATGCCGCCTTCGCCCTGGATCGGCTCGACCAGGATGCCGGCCGTCTCGTCGTCGATCATGTCGCGCACGACGTTGGCGTTGTTCAGCGGCGCGTGGCGGTAGCCGGCGGCCGGCGGGCCGAAGCCTTCGAGGTACTTCTCGTTGCCGGTGGCGGCGAGTGCGTTCAGCAGGCGGCCGTGGAACGCCGCCTGGAAGCAGATGATCTTGTACCGCTTCGGCTGGCCATTCATGTACTGGTACTTGCGTATCAGCTTGATGCCGCCCTCGATCGCCTCCGCGCCGGAATTGCAGAAGAACATCGTGTCGGCGAAGGTGAGGTCGGCCAGCCGCTTGGCCAGCTTCTCGCCGTTGCCGATCCGGAACAGGTTCGAGGTGTGCCAAAGCTTCGCGCCCTGCTCGGCGAGAGCCTTGACCAGGGCGGGGTGGCAGTGGCCCAGCGCGTTGACGGCGATGCCGGAGGTAAAGTCGACATAACGTCGGCCATCCGCCGCGTAGAGATAGGAACCCTCTCCGCGTTCGAACACGACGTCCTTGCGACCGTACGTCGGCATAACAGCCGTAATCACAGCTAGACCCTCCTTCAGAAGTGAAATTCCCCCGCTTTTGGCGGGGGGCGGGCACTATCTTACCGAGGTCGGGGTGTGTCAACGTCGCCCACCGGCGCAGGTGAGCGCGTCTTGAGGGCCTCCAACCCCTCTGCTAGGAGACCCGCCGTTCCAATGAACCCGCTTCCCTCACGTAACGCCCAGCTCGCCCAGCGTCGCGCCGGTTTCGCCTCGGTGCCCGAGATGCTGGACTATGTGGCCCGGGGCGAGACCGGGATCTCCTTCTATAATGCCAAGGGCGAGCTGCTGTCGGCGCTCACGTGGCGCGAGGTCAGGGAACGCGCCCATGTCACTGCCCGCAAACTGATCGGGGCGGGATTTGCGGTGGGCGAGCGGCTCCTGATCACCGCGGACACCTGGCCCGGCTTCTTCGATTCGTTCTTTGGTGCCCAGTATGCCGGGCTGGTACCCGTCCCGGTGTCGATCCCCGTCGGGATTGGCGGCAAGGATGCCTATCTCGATCAGCTCCGCAGGCAACTCGCCGCGTCGGGCGCGGTCGCGGCCGTCGGCATCGACGATCTTGCCGGCTTTCTCGCTGACGCCGCCCAGGAATTCCCCGCGGTACGCCTTCACGGCGGCAAGCATGTCCTCGATTCGCTGCCGGAGAAGGCGGTCGACCTCCGGCCACTGGGCCCCGCCGACCTCTGCTACATCCAGTTTTCTTCAGGCAGCACGCGCCATCCGCACGGCGTGCAGATCACCCAGCAGGCCTTGATGGCCAATCTCGCCGGCATGACCGGGCCGGCAGGCCTCGATGTGGTCCCGGGTGATCGCACGGCGAGCTGGCTGCCGCTCTATCACGACATGGGCCTGATCGGGTTCCTGATGGCACCGCTCAGCTGCCAGCTCTCGATCGACTATCTGACGCCGCGCGACTTTGCCCGGCGGCCGATGCAGTGGCTGAACATCATCTCGCGCAATCGCGGCACCATCTCCTACAGTCCGAGCTTCGGCTACGACCTGTCGACCCGGCGCGGCGCCACGCAGGTGCCGGCCGATCTCGATCTCTCGTGCTGGCGGCGGGCCGGGATCGGTGGCGACATGATCCGTCCCGAGGTGCTCCAGCGCTTCGCCGACGCCTTCGAACCCTCGGGCTTTGATCGCAAGGCCTTCATTCCAAGCTACGGCATGGCCGAGGTATGCTTGGCGATCACTTTCAGCCCGCACGATGTAGGCGTCCGCACCGATACCGTCGACCGCACTGCGCTCGGCGAGGCGCAGCTCGCGGTGCCGGCCTCCGATCCGCAGGACAGCCAGCGCGCCCGTCGTTTCGTGCTGTGCGGCCGTGTGCTGCCAGGTCACGTTCTCGAAGTGCGCGGGCCCGATGGCAAGGTGCTGGCCGATCGTCAGGTTGGACGCATCTTCGTGCGGGGTCCCAGCGTCATGCCAGGCTATTTCGGCGAGCCCGAGGCCACCCAGGAGGTGCTTTCGGACGACGGCTGGCTCGACACCGGCGACCTCGGCTACTGGCTGGCGGGCGAGATCGTGGTCACGGGCCGCGCCAAGGACCTCATCATCATCAACGGCCGCAATGTCTGGCCGCAGGACATCGAGTGGGCGATCGAAGCCAGGCGCCTGGTGAAAAACGGCGATGCCGCGGCCTTCTCCATCGATACCGGCGAAGGCGAGCGCGTGGTCGTGGCAGTGCTGGCGCGCGTGTCGGGTGAGGAGGCGCGGATTGCCCTGGCGCGCGATGTCGCGGGCGCCGTGCGCGAGGCGATCGCCGTCGATTGCGACGTCGCCCTGGTGCCGCCCACCTCAGGGCTGCCGACGACGAGTTCCGGCAAGCTGAGCCGTGCGCGGACCAAGGCCAACTACCTCGCCGGCCTCTATGCCCTTCCGGCCTCTCCCTTGAAGCCCGCCGCGGCCTGAGACGACGGCCATGGGCAGGCTGGTCGCGGTCACCGGCGCCACAGGCTTTGTCGGGCCGCACCTCGTCTCCGCCCTGGCCCGGCGGCAATTCAGGATCCGCCTGCTGGTCCGACGTTGGTCGCCGATGCCCTCGCTGCCGAACGTCGAGGCCGAGATCGTGCTCGGCGACCTTGCCGACGAAGCTGCCCTTCGCCGCCTGGTCGATGGCGCCGACGTCGTGATCCACGCCGCTGGCCTCATCAAGGCGCGCGCGCCGGCCGACTTCATGGCTGTTAATCGCGACGGAACGGCGCGGCTCTCGGCGCTCGCGCCAGAGGCGCGATTCATCCTGTTGTCGTCGCTCGCGGCGCGCGAGCCCCAGCTTTCGGCCTATGCCGAGAGCAAGCGGGCGGCCGAACAGGTGATGGCTGGACGCACGGGCCCGTGGTTGGCGGTCCGGGCTCCCGCGGTCTACGGCCCGGGCGATCGCGAGACGCTCACCTACTTCCGGGCCGCTGCCCGGGGACTGGCGCCACGGCCTCGGCTGGACAGCGCCCGGTTGGCCTTGATCCATGTCGAGGATCTGGCCGACGCCCTGGTCGCGGCGGTGGAGCGCCCACCCGCCGACTCGGTCTACGAGATCGACGACGGCCGGGAGGGGGGATACGGCTATGGCGACATGGCGGCGGCGGCGGGCGCCGCGCTCGGACGCGCGGTGTGGTCGGTGCCGGTTCCCCGGATGGCGATGGAGGCTGTCGGCTGGGCCAATGGTCTGCGGCATGCCCTGGGAGGGGCGGCGCAGATCCTGACCCGGGCCAAGGTGGGGGAATTGTTCCACCCGGACTGGACGGTCCGCGACCGCCGCCTGGCGGAAGTGCTCGACCTTCGGGCCCGGTACGACCTCAAGGCCGGCTTCCGCGACACGGTCTTGTGGTATCGCCGGCAGGGATGGCTCTAGGACGTGTGAAACACTGCGTAACAAATTGTTATTTCACAAAGAATCATGGTTTCTGCCACAAGGTGGCATGCCTGACCCCGGGACCGGAGAGCAGCTCTTGCGCACTGCCCACCAATTGATCGTCGAAAACGACGACGTCGCCAACACCCTCGAACTGCCCCGTCTCGCGTCGCGCCTCGACGTGATCCGGGAGATCTGCCGTCACCTCGCGCCGTATCAGGCAGGGGAGAGGCCGATTGTTGGCGCAACCGTCATTGCCAAGGATCTGACCATCGATTCGCTGGCGATCATGGATATGGTCATGGAACTCGAGGACAGCTTCGACGTGTCGATCCCGATGAACGTCGTGGCCGAGATCCATACCGTCGACCAGCTCGCCGATACGATCTTGGATCTGCGCGCCAAGCGCTAGCCATCATGGGCTTGTTCGACCGTCACGCGGGCCTGCTCGAGGCATATCGCGACGTCCGGACCACCGGTGCCGATCCCTTCCAGATCCGCATGGAACGGGTGCTGTCGCCGACCGAGGCGATCATCAACGGCCGCAAGACGCTGCTGGTCGGCACCAACAACTATTTCGGCCTGACGTTCGATCCTTCGTGCATGGAAGCCGCCATCGAGGCGATCCGCGCCGAAGGCACCGGCACGACCGGATCGCGCATCGCCAACGGCAGTTATAGCGAGCATGTCCTCCTGGAGGAGGAGATCGCCGCCTTCTACGGCAAGAAGCACTGCATGGTGTTCACGACCGGCTACCAGGCCAACCTCGGGGTGATCTCGACCCTGGTCGGCCAGGGCGATCATCTGCTGATCGACGCCGACAGCCACGCCTCGATCTACGATGCCTGCAAGATGACCCAGGCCGAGGTCGTCCGCTTCAAGCACAACGATCCGTCGAGCCTCGAGTCCCGGCTGCGGCGCCTGGGCGACAAGCCCGGCAACAGGCTGGTGATCCTCGAGGGCATCTATTCGATGCTGGGCGACAGCGCGCCGCTCAAGGAGTTCGTCGAGGTCTGCAAGAAGTACGGCGCCTATGTGCTCGTCGACGAGGCCCATTCGCTGGGCGCGCTCGGCGAGACCGGCCGCGGCCTTTGCGAATCGACCGGCGTTCTCGACGATTGCCATTTCATCGTCGGCACCTTCTCCAAGACCCTGGGCGCGATCGGCGGCTACTGCGTCTCGAACGACCCCGATTTCGACATCCTGCGTGTGACCGTGCGCTCCTACATGTTCACGGCCTCGCTGCCGCCCTCGATCGTGGCGTCCGTCCGCCAGGCGCTCCGGGTCGTGAAGGCCCGGCCCGAGTTGCGCAAGCAGCTCTGGGACAACGTCGCCACCCTTTATGACGGCCTCAGCGCCCAGGGCTTCAAGCTCGGCCCCGAACATGGCCCGGTGGTCGGTGTCCATCTGCCTGACCGCATGCTCGCCATTGGTTTCTGGCGCGCCATGCTCGATGCCGGGATCTATGTGAACGTCGCCGTGCCGCCGGCCACGCCCAATGGCGTCTCGTTGCTGCGCTGCTCGGTCTGCGCCGCCCATACGCCGCAACAGCTCGAACACATGATCGAGGTGATGACCGGGATCGGCCGTCAGCTCGGGGTCCTTTCGGGGGCGCCGAAGCTCCGCGTCGTCGCCGGCAGCCGCTAGTTCCAGCCGCCTCGCTTGACCGCCCCGCTTGACCACATGGGCCGGGCGGTGGATCACCTTCCCATGTTCACGCTGGCGCATCTGTCCGATCCGCATCTGCCGATGTCCACGGCGCGCCCTCTCGACCTCCTCGGCAAGCGTGTCACGGGCTATCTCAACTGGTGGCGGCACCGGGTGCACCTGCACGTGCCGGAGGCGCTGGCCGGCATCGTGGCCGACCTCAAGGCGCAGAAGCCGGATCACGTCGCGCTCACTGGCGACCTGGTGAACATCTCGTTGCCCGACGAGTTCGCCCGCGCCTCCAAGTGGTTGGCCGACCTCGGCAGACCCGAGGAGATCATGGTCATTCCGGGCAACCACGACGTCTATGTCGCCACAGCGTGGGGCGAGGGGCTCGGCCTGTGGGGCGGATACATGGCAGGCGACGGCAAGCCGCCGGCCGCCGACTTCCAGGTCTTCCCGACCTTGCGTCGGCGTGGACCGGTCGCGCTGGTCGGCCTCAACAGCGGGGTCGCGAAGCCACCTTTTTTCGCTACCGGGACCCTTGGCGACGCGCAGATCGCGGCGACCGGGAAACTTTTAGCCGATCTCGGGCGCGAGGGACTCTGCCGGGTCGTGCTGATCCACCATCCGCCCCTCACCACCGAGAAGCATTTCAAGCGGCTGACCGATGCCGCGGCATTCCAGGCGATGATCCGGCGGGTCGGCTGCGAACTCATCCTGCACGGACACAATCACCGAAGCGAGGTCGCGCGGATCGAGGGCCCGGCCGGTCCGGTGCCGGTGATCGGCGTCACTTCGGCCTCGGCAGCGCCCGGCAGCAAGTATGGCCGCGCACGCTACCACCTGATCCACATCGAGCGCGATGCAACCGCCTGGCGCCTCAGCGTCGATATCCGCGCGTTGCGTTCCGATGGCGCCCGGTGCGAGCCCGATGGCCAGTTCGTGTTCCGAAGCCCAGCGTCTGGCGTGGTAGGCTGAATCAGACATGGCATCTTCCGATCTCGTCGTTTCCCCCGTGGCCTCCAAGGCCGACCTCAAGGAATTCATCCACCTGCCCAAACGGCTCTACGCCGGACACAAGGGCTGGGTGGCGCCGCTCAATGTCGAGCGGCAAGAAGCCTTCTCGCCCAAGAAGAATCCGCTGTTCCTGCACGCCGAGGTGCAGTTCTTCCTGGCCCGGCGCGCCGGCCGCGTGGTCGGGCGCATATCTGCGCAGGTAGACCGTGCCTACCTCGACCAGCACGCCGACAGCACCGGCCAGTTCGGCTGCCTCGCCGCCGAGGACGATCCGGCGATCTTCGCCGCGCTGTTTGCCGCGGCTGAGGCCTGGCTGAAGGCCAAGGGCATGGTGCGCGTGACCGGTCCGTTCAGCCTGTCGATCAACGAGGAGGTCGGCCTCCTGGTCGACGGTTTTGACAGCCGCCCGGTGCTGATGGTGCCTTACGATCCGCCCTATGCCGGCGCGCGAGTCGAAGCCTGCGGCTACGCCAAGGCCAAGGACCTCTTCTCCTACGACTACGACGTCCAGAATGCGCCGGAGACGATCGGCCGCAAGCTGCTCGATCGCGCCGGCCTCGCCGGCCGGGTCAAGGCTCGCACCGCCAACATGAGGATGTTCGACGCCGAGGTCCGCACCCTGGTCGGCATCTTCAACGACGCCTGGAGCGACAACTGGGGATACGTGCCCTTCACCCAGGCCGAGATCGACCACGCCTCCAAGGCGTTGCGTCCGGTGATCGTCCCCGAACTCGCCGTGTTCGTTGATGTCGACGACGAGACAGTGGCCTTCATCCTGGCCCTCACCAACCTTTCGGAAGCGACGGTCGATTTCGACGGTGCGCTCAACCCCTGGAACCTGACGAAGCTCCTGTTCCGGCTCAAGATCAGCGGCGTCACCAGCACCCGGGTGCCGCTGATGGGCGTGAAGAAGAAGTTCCGCAATCACCCGTTGATGGGTGCCGGGCTCGCCATGATCGCCATCGACCATCTGCGCGCCAACGGCAAGCGACTGGGCAAGACCTCGGCCGAACTCGGCTGGATCCTCGAGGACAACAAGGCGACCAACAACATCATCCGCTCGGTCGGTGGCGTTCACTACAAGACCCATCGGATCTACGAGAAGGCGCTGGGGTGAGCCCGCCGACGCCCGGCGTTGGCCGCCCGGCGTCGGCCTTCGCTCCCTTCGCCAACCGCGCCTTCCTCCTGCTGTGGACCGCCAACGTGCTGTCCAACACCGGCGGCTGGATGGCGACGACGGGCGCCGCCTGGGAGATGACCAGCCTGACGCAGGAGCCGATCTTCGTGGCGCTGCTGTCGGCGGCGGGCACCCTGCCGATGTTCCTGTTCTGCTTCCTCGCCGGCGTCTTGGCCGACCGGTTCGATCGCCGCCGCTACATCATCGTTTGCCAGGTCTGGATGATGGCTGTTGCCGCCGGCTTGGCGGTGCTGGCCTTTCTTGGCCGGCTCGACCATTGGAACCTGCTTGGCTTGAGTTTCTGCATGGGCCTGGGCAACGCCATGAACGCGCCGGCCTGGCATGCTGTCGTGCCCGAGGTCGTCTCCGGGCCCCACCTCCGGCCAGCCATTGCGCTGAACAGCGCGGGCTTCAATCTTGCCCGCACGGTGGGCCCTGTGGTCGGCCAGGTCCTTCTCAGCCTGGTCGGCGTCTTCATGCTCTTTGCCGTCAACGCGGCCACCTATATCGGCGTCATCTTCGCCATGCGGCGCTGGCGCCGGCCGGCCGAGGCGAAAGCTGCCCAACGCCGCGAGGGTCTGCTCGAGGCAGCGCGGACCGGCATCGCCTTCGTGCGCGGCTCCGGCGAGCTCAAGACGATCTTTGCTCGCGGCCTCTGCTTCTTCGTGCCCGGCATCGCCGTCGGCACCCTGCTGCCGGTGATCGGCCGCTTCGAGCTCGGTCTCGACGAGTTCGCCTTCGGCATTCTCTATGCCGTGTTCGGCGCTGGCGCGGTGGCGGGTGCCGTCCTCATGCCGACGTTCAATCGTCTGCTTGGGCCCGACCGCGCCAACATCTGGGCAATGGGCATCCATACGGCCGCCACGCTGGTGATCGCGCTGGTGCTGACGCCGCTGGTGGTCGGTGCGTGTGTTGCCCTCTCGGGTGCCTGCTGGATCACCTTCATCGCCAACAACGGCACCGCGGTTCAGACGATTCTCCCCAACTACATGCGGGCGCGGGGTATGGCGGTACACCAGATGGTGTTTTTCGGCGCCATGGTCGTCGGCTCTCTCCTGTGGGGCAAGATCGCCACCCTATTCGGTACGCAAGCGTCGCTGATCGTCTCGGCAGTTGCCTTGGTGCCGCTGACGATGCTGGCGGCATCGATCCGGCTGCCGGGTTCGTTCCTGCCTCGGGCCTGACACGCTTGTGTGTTCTTTTGAACACAAGACCCCCAGAAATTTGTGTGGGGAGGAAGAATCCTCTTGTAACCGCGTCGATTAGTTGTAGATACGAAACATCCAAGACGCCCACGCACGTGCCGCTGGCCCTTAGTGGTTACGCAACGACGGAAAGTGTTCTTTTTGGCAGTGCCGGTTTCGAGCCGGGTCCGGGAAGGAGCTTCTGAGATGGTTGCTTACCGCGCGGGGCGCGTTCCCCGCTATTATGTCAATTGCCCGGTTTTCCGGGCCGTCCCACTCGACTTTCCGCTTCAGCGGAACGTGACTCCGTCGAGTATTGGCTGACGCACGCCGCCATTTCTGGCGCCGTACGTCGCGTTCGACCTCTCCTGCCGAACCTGCCTGACTACTATTGACGGGGAACCCCCCAGCGATGACCGAGCGTATCTTTCGTTATCTCCGCGAGCAGCAGCCCGAGACGCCGTGCCTGGTGATCGACCTCGATGTGGTCGAGAACAATTTCCGGCGCATGCGCGAACTGCTGCCGGCGGCCCACATTTTCTATGCCGTGAAGGCCAATCCGGCGGCGCAGGTGCTCGCGCGCCTGGCGACGGCCGGCTCGAAGTTCGACACGGCGAGCCGTGGCGAGATCGAGCTGGTGCAGGCCACCGGCATCTCGATGGACCGCATCTCCTTCGGCAACACCATCAAGAAGGAAAAGGACA
>Ga0207952_1000650_pt1 | contig 22942 bp, 20 predicted proteins | sample SubbioR12Aug_8Ca_FD_184831 | JGI IMG/M metagenome (GOLD analysis project Ga0207952, IMG submission 184831) | Serpentinite rock and fluid subsurface biosphere microbial communities from McLaughlin Reserve, California, USA - CR12Aug_8Ca (SPAdes) | ecosystem: Environmental > Terrestrial > Deep...
TTTTTGGGTTTAATTGAGGGGAGGGTTATTGATGTAAATACAAAAAATTATAGCAGGTACATTAAAGTACTTGATTGGATTAAACAATAAATAAGACATTGGATTAGGGAATAAATATGAGGGGGTGATTTATTCCATTAATAATTCTGCAGTAAATATATAAAATTAAGCTTCATAAAAAAGAAAATGTTAAAAAAAAGCCCTTTTTATAGACTTTGGTTGAACAAAATTGCGTGCCGATATCATTCAAGATTCAAACATTTCACGGAGAGATTTACCCAATTATATAATATGATTACCGGTTTTGAAAAGATCCTTAAACCAAAAAACAGGCCATTAAAGTCAATTTGGCTTTTTTATTAGTCGCATGCGCTTGTTACTTATAAAAAAAAGTAAAAACCCACTTAATATTGTTACTAATCCGAATATTGAGAAAATCCTGAGTAACCAATTTCCGATCTGATCTCTACTTTCATAATCCATTGTGTGCATCATCCAGAGAAAATCAAATATTCGCCATTTGTTGTTTCTAAATTTTTGAATAGTTCCCAATTCACTAGCAATATATATTGTTGTATTTGTAGGATGTTCAAAAGTGATGGCATATGCTGGTAATGGACTCTCTCTATATTCATGATGACCGTTTGTACTTGTCAGGTAATCAACTGATTTCACACTTGATATACCATTAAATCGCATTTTAGCTATTTCTACTGCCTCTTGCTTTGTTAACGGGCCCCGAAGCTTACCTGTTTCCGCATTGGCAAGATGATTCATTGACTGAACAGCATGCTCACGATTTGTTAGGCTATGAATTCCACTTATACATCGAAGCTGGTAGAAAGGTCTACCCATAATTTCTATTAATTGAATAGACACAACAGAATCAATGGGGTGATTCTTTTTTATTGTTTCCAACACTTCAGTAGGGCTAACTAGAGAAATATCTGATGAGAGTAGTGGTGCATTTTTCTTTTGAAAATCACCATGTATTTCATCTATATTACTCCAGCTGAAATATAATCCACCAATTGTCCATAATAAAAACTGGATGCCTAAAATAACACCCAGCCAGCGATGTGTTTTTCGAATGTAATAATGTTTACTTTTTGCCATAAATAGTATGTTAGTTATTATATCATTGTATCAGTAGTGCCATTAATTAATGATTATGCCCCGCCATCGGGTCTGCTCCTTTTTTAAATACATATTCGCTGTGTAGTAAGTATGCTCCAGCTAATACAACTATATCCCCTTTTTTTAAACCAGATTTAATTTCAATTCTATCACCACTTTCAAGACCCGCTTGCACCATCACGCTTTTAAATGTGTTTTTCCCAGACTGCACCCAAACAGTTGCTCCTTTGCCATCACGAATGACCGCATCAATAGGAAGCGTTAATGTGTTGCGCTGTAAACTTTTCAATATTACATAAGCAGGCATACCTGGCTTGAGTTGGTTGGCCAGATTTGGAATAGAGACCCGGATAAGATTGATTCTTGTATCCGGATTAATTTCTGGGTTTACAAATTCTATCGTTCCTTTAAATTCTTTATTGTCAAAATCAGGCAATTGAACCAATGCCCAGTTCCCGATTTCAACTTCCGACAATTGCGTTGTATACACCTGTGCTTCAGCCCATAGGCTGGAGAGATCAGCCAATTTTATAATTGAGCCACCTTCCATAATATAATCACCTTCCCGAATATCCAGCTGAGTAATATAGCCCCCTGCTGTACTATAAAATATAGTAGTTGATGATGCTTTCCTAGATTTTGCCAACTCTGTTATCTGTGATTCATTCAAGCCCCAAAGTACTAGTTTGTTTTTCGCACTCTGTATCAATTGGTCAAAATCAATAGTCCTCTCAGAAGCAAATGTCTTTTTCTTATCCAATGCTAAAATATATTCCTGTTTGGCATTATTTAAATCTTCGCTGTAAATCTCATATAGTGGTGAGCCCTTCTTAACGTAATCAGCTTTATTCTTATAAAACAATCGCTCCACCCTACCCATTACTCTAGAACTGACCGAAGTTGTTTTCGTTTGATCAATATTCAAGGTAGCTGTTAAAACCAACTGATCACCGATTGCTCCATTTCTGATGGTATCAGTCTGGATATTTCCTAACTGAATCTGCTGTTCGCTTAACTGCAATTCATCGTTTGCTTCTCCTTTCTTTTTCTTTACTGGGGTTAAATCCATTTTACAAATAGGACATTTGCCTGGTTTGTATTCCACCACTTGCGGATCCATTGAACAAGTAAAATAAGTATCGGGATCGGCTGCTATTTTATTTTTATTCTTACATGAGGCCAGAATAAATAATAGAATAATGGTAATTGTGATATATCTCATAATCAGTTTTTTACTTTAATGAAACTTTCGCTATCCATTAGAAACTGCGCATTAACAGCTACAGAATCTTTCGTTGTCAACCCATTTAATACTTGTATCAGCTTCTTATGAGTAATCCCAGTAATAATCTTCCTTGCTTTAAAGCCCCCATCTGTCTTTTGAAATACTACCTTATCTATTCCTAACGAAAGCACTGCTTCTTTTGGTAACCAAAAAGCTTCTTTATTATTTCCAAAAACAGTTGCTTTAACCTGACTGCCAACAGGGATTTTTAAACTACTATTATTGAAATATACTCTTGCTGTCATAGTCTTGCTTTCTTTTCGGAAAAAGGGTTCTATGAAATCGATACTTGCTCGGAAATCTTTATCCGGTGCCGTTTCAGGCACTATCCGTACCGCATTTCCTTTTTTCACCAACGATTGATTGTCTCCGAAAAAATTTAGTACTGCCCAGGTCCTGTCTGGATTGTAAACTGAAAAAACAGATTGTCCTTTCTGTAAATACATACCTTCCTTCATTGTTAATTCCTCAGTAAGTAGCGACATATTTCGCATAGTGCCGGGGACAGGATTCATGCCAGCTCCGTTTGTAGTTTCATGTATATGCCCGCTGTAATTACTGTATAAGGCTATAGTTAATGATGGTTGATTTGTTTTTATTACCTGCTTTAGTTGTTCATTACTCATACCCAGTAGCAGCAGTCTTTCTTTAGCTGCTTCAATAAATACTGTATTGTCTACGTCGTTTTTTAAAAGAAATAACAAATTCTGTTGTGCAGTGAGAAGTTCAGGACTATATATATCAAGTATTCGTTGCCCTTTATTAATTTTTTGGTAACGATAACGAACATAAAGTTTTTCAATTCTACCTGCTACTCTTGCCGAAACACTCCCAACCTGTCTTGTATCATAAGAGATATTACCTAATGCCTCAATCTCTATTTGTTCTCGTCTCTTTTCTACTGTGGTAACAGGAATTGAGGATATGACAAATTCATTTGTTGGTTTTAATAAAGACTCCATTTCAATATCACCGACTTTTTCGTTGCCAGTTTCTTTCTTAACCAAATCCATTCCACATTTTGGGCAAGTGCCGGGTTTATCGCTGAAGACAGAATCCTCCGGCATGGGGCAGGTGTAAATTTCCTTTGTTGCAGCTGTCTCATGATCTGCATGTGAAACGCTTTCATTGTTACAGGCAAATAGTGCAACTATGAAAGCAAAGAAGACAATTAAATATATTTTCATGACTGTATCTTCAAATTAATTCAATTGATATTGTAACATCATTCCATCGTCTTCATGTTCAAGGTTATGACAATGGAATACAAATTTTCCAGTATTATTTTCAAATGGCACAAGCACTCTTACTGTTTCGCCTGGCATCAGCAGTACAGTATCTTTCCAACCATTTTCTGAAGCAATCTTTGATCCTCTGCCCCCATTTCTCTCCAGCACCTGAAAAAACACCCCATGCAAATGCATAGGGTGTGGCTCATCACCCTTACTATTATCAAAAACCCATATTTCATTTGTATTGGCTGTAACACTTTCATCTAAACGATTACCATCAAACAATTTCCCGTTGATGCGATGCCGCATTGTCATGCCATCATTCATTGCATAGCCATGATGTTCCATAGCGTTAGATATGTCAAATAATCTTGTCCTCAAAGCGGTAGAAGCTGGAATTGTATTAATGGAGGAAAGATTTGCAGGAACTGAAAACATATCTGTAACTGTTGTAGTTACTTTGAATTTCATGATTTTAAATGTTTGTTTTCCCTGTGCTGCACCACCATTTGTAAATTCTTTACTGAATAAAAATAACTCTGTGCCAATTACCAAACCACTGAAATTAATTAGAATATCAAGTCTTTCACCAGGTCCTATTAAAATATCCTTTACTGTAACTGGATTTTTTAATAATCCCCCATCGTTACCTAAAATTATCATGTCTGAATTGTTACTAAAAGCGAGGTTGTAAATCCTAGCATTGGAAGCATTTAAAATTCTTAAACGATAAAAGCGAGTTTCCACTTCAGTAAAAGGAGAGGAAACCCCATTGACTAAAATTGATTCCCCCATATAACCCGACATAACTTCTTCCATTGAAGGATTATAGGTAATACCAGAATCGGAGATACGTTTATCCTGAATCATCAGTGGAATTTCAAATTGTCCAGATGGGAGATTTAATGCGGCTTCTTCAGCATCATTAATGATGAATAGTCCAGCTAAACCTTTAAATACTTGTTTGCCTGTGTTTTCATGCGGATGAGGATGATACCAACTTAATCCTGCTCTTTGATTCACAGTAAACTGATAACGAAAAGTACCACCCGCATTTGCTAGTTGGTCAGGATGCCCATCCATTAATGCGGGTATCTTTAAACCATGCCAGTGAATATTAGTATGTTCTTGTAAATTATTTTGCAAGAGAACATTAACAGCATTCCCATTCTTTACTCTGAAAGTTGGACCGAGCAAACTATTGGGCTGATAACCTAACACAGGAATAAGTGCCCCCATTATATTAGCAGTTGTAGCCTGTGCCGTAAGAGTTTGATTTACTCCTGCTTGCGCATTAAACGTAAGGAGATTTGAAAACTTACCTTCGTTCACCAATACAGGCTTTGTCATCAAACCCAAATGATGTTCTTTTTTACAACCGCTTAAACTTATTAAGAAACCAGAGCCTCCTGTTAACACAGCACCTGTACTCAGCCCGGTTAATTTTAAAAATTTTCTCCTTCTCATAAAAAATGTTTAATTTTTTTCAACAATTCTTTCAATGGTAACTTGTATCCGTAATGCTTGATTTAATAGCTCAATATATTCAAGGTGCTTCATATTCAATTTTTCCCAAGCATCGTAGAGCATGAATAATTCTTCTGTATTTTGTTCATATCCAAGTTGCATTGTTTTATAGTAATTTTTTAATGCCGGAATAATACTTTCCTCAAATATTTTCAATTGCTTTTTCTTTAAATCAAGTTCATTTTTCATTCCATATGCCATGCCACTGTATTCATTCACCAGCATTGATTTTTGAGACTGAATAGCATAAGTCTTCCATTTTAAACTCTCAATATTTGATAGATTCATTTTAGAAGACCATTTAGCCATTGGAATTCGTACCATGCCCATTATAGTATATTGAAGAGGCTGACCACCAAATCCAATCATATTATCGAAGCGTATTCCAAATTGAGGTTTTAAAGCAGTCTTTTCTGTTTCTTGTTTTAATCGATTGAGGTTGATCTCTTGATCTAATGATTTCAAGTCACTTCTATTGTTATAGAAAAGAGTACTATCAAATACAATGTTTGAATAATCGTTCAGGGTATACATTGTATCAATGTCAAAAGCAATCATTGCATTTCTATTCATCAGTGCATTTAGCCGAATTCTTTTTTCGAGAATATCACTTTCAAACATTAGTTGCATATTCTTAACATCCCCTAAAGCTGCCTTCGCCTTATAGTAAGCGCTGATTTTTTCTAGCCCATTTTTATACCGTATCTCTGCATTCTTAATCATGAAATCAAGAATTTTTTCATTCTCACTTAATATCACCAGTTTCTTTTTCAGAATAATCCATTCAAAATAATACTGTTTAGCATCATTGATCAATTCATTAAGCGTTGCATTCTTTTTTTCTTTTTCTACTGATGACATTGCTTTCATATATCGTTCATCCGCGTCAAGTTTTTTTCGGTTGGGGAACATTTGCTCACCAGAAAACATGACAGAACCCATACCCGGGATATCTCCTTCACGATGCCAAAGTCGCACATCATACGGTGTCATGAACTGACCGAAACCTAATTGAGGAGGCATCCAGCTTCTTGCTCCTTTAGCTGCCTCATCCATAGATCGGATTTCATTATCATACATCTTCACTACGGGATGTGATGATTTGATGCTATCCACAATAGCTTCCAGCTTCATTTTTTGTGCCTCAGTGTCTGTTGTTACTGTTAGTATGACCACTAACGACAACAGTATTCTTTTACTCTTTAACATCTATTAATTCAATTTTACCTTGACGTTTTAATTCTCTTTCCTTAATCATTTCAAAAATGACAGGTGTAATCAGTAATACATAAATGGTAGATGATATTGTACCTCCGATTAATGGTATTGTAATTGGGCGCATAATATCGCTTCCTACACCTGTTGCCCAAAGGATAGGTATAAGACCAAACAAACCCACAGATACAGTCATAAGCTTTGGTCTTAATCTTTTAGCAGAGCCTTCGATTACAAATTCTCTTATGATAGCAGGAGTAAGTGTAGTTTGGCTATTACCATGTTTAGCGACCATGTTATGCATAGCTTCATTAAGGTATATTGTCATGAGCATGGCTGTTTCAATGGCCATACCGAATAAGGCAATAAAACCAACAGCAACGGCCACTGATAAATTAATACCATAGAAATACACCATGAAAACACCGCCAATTAAAGCAAAAGGAACCGTTATCATTGTAATAGCTGCTTCTTTAAATGAATGATAGGTGAAATACAATACCATAAAAATGATACTGATAACAATAGGCAAAATCATTTTTAAAGTACGATTAGCCCGTATTTGGTTTTCCCATTGGCCACTCCATTCTAAAAAATATCCTTTGGGGAGTTTTGTCATCATCTGGTTAAGTCGTTCTTGAGCTTCCTTAACGGTACTACCTAAATCTCTTTCCCGAACATTAAACAAGACTGTTCCGCGCAACATGGCATTTTCCGAATTAATCATCGGCGGGCCATCGCTAAGTTCAATGTCTGCTACCGCTTTCAATGGCACAGGGCCAAAGTCCATTGTCTGAACCTGTAAGCGTTTTAAAGCTTCAAGGTTGTTACGAAAATCCTGCCCATACCGGGCATTTACAGAAAATCGCTGCCGACCTTCAATCGTAGTGGTTAATTTCATCCCACCCAATGCACTTTCAATCACTGTGTTTACATCATCCACACTTAAACCATAGCGTCCGATTTCTTCCCGTTTGATAGTAATGTCAATATACTTACCACCGGTGATGGGTTCCACATACAAATCTTTTACCCCATCTATACCCTCTAGTTGCTTTTTGATGGTTTGTGCAAAAACATAAATGCTATCCAAATTCTGTCCATATACCTTCAAACCCACATCAGTACGGATACCGGTTGATAGCATATTGATTCGGTTAATGATGGGTTGAGTCCATCCATTGGTAACACCCGGAATTTGCATTTTAGAATTCAATTCATTGATGATACCATCCTTAGTCATGCCTTTTCTCCATTCAGTTTTGGGCTTCAGCAAAATGATGGTTTCAATCATACTGATAGGCGAATTATCTGTTGCTGTGTTGGCCCTTCCTGCTTTTCCCAATACATGGGAAACTTCTGGTATGGTACGAATGATTTTATCCTGCACCTGCAATAAGCGTTTTACTTCTGAATTGGAAACATCCGGTAATGTAACAGGCATGAATAGCAACGAGCCTTCATCAAGAGGGGGCATAAATTCAGAACCAAGCCTTGTCATCATTATAATACCTATTGCCAATGCAATAATATTCACAGCTATAGTGGTCTTACGCCATTTCAGGCACCATTTAAGAATAGGTGTATAAATCCTTTCCAATGTTCTTGTAATGGGGTTGGCACTTTCTGGTTTCAATCTCCCTTTCAGAAAAAAAGAGATCAGTACAGGAGTTAATGTAATGGCCAAAAAAGCATCTATCAAAAGGATAAATGTTTTTGTCCATGCCAACGGATGAAAAAGTTTTCCTTCCATTCCAGTAAGCAGAAATACCGGGAGAAACGAAGTAATCACAATAATTGTAGAATAAAATACTCCAGGACCAACCTGTTTGGATGATTTTTCAATGATATCGCTCCGCTCTTCAGCCGTAAGCGGATCTTTATTTCGTTTAAGCCACTTTACCATGTTTATACTTTATCAGATGATTTAATTTTTGCTGCTTGTGCTTCACTAATATGTCTGTAGGCATTTTCTACCATTACAATACCATCATCTACTACTACACCGATTGCCAATGCAATACCTGTCAAAGACATAATGTTTGAAGAAATGCCAAACATTTCAAGGAAAATAAAACCAGCTGCCACGGAGATAGGCAATTGAATAAGAATGATGACTGCACTTCTCCAATGAAAGAGAAAAATCAGTACCACCAATGATACTACAATCATTTCCTCTATTAGTGTTCCTTTTACTGAATCAATAGCTTCCTGTATCAATGTGCTGCGGTCATAAGAAGTTTTAAACGTTACACCATCCGGTAGTCCTTTCTCTACCTCTTTCATTTTTTCTTTAACAGCTTCAATTATTTTATTCGCATTTTCATTGTAACGCATCACAACAATACCGCCAACGACCTCACCTTTACCATCCATATCAAAAATACCAAGTCGTAAATCACCTCCCATTTGAACAGACCCAATATCTTTTACTCTTACAGGTATACCCGCATAATTGGTAAGTGCAATATTTTCGACATCTTCCTTGCTTTTAAGATAGCCAAGTCCACGAATGATATAGGCCATATCTGCCATCTCGAATTTCCTTCCCCCAACATCGTTGTTATTGGCTTTTACTTTGTTCATTACATCCATCAAGGATATATTGTAGTACTGCAATTTCACCGGGTCAACAACTAACTGATACTGCTTTTCAAACCCACCAAAGGAGGCCACTTCTGCCACACCTGGCACAGTTTGTAAAGCAAACTTGATATACCAATCCTGCAAAGCCCTTTGTTCACCCAAATCCATTTTAGGAGCATCTAAATGATACCAATAAACATGGCCGACACCTGTACCATCTGGACCCAATGATGGTGTTACCCCCTGAGGCAATAATCGTTGAGCAAAATTCAATCTTTCTAATACTCTTGTTCTTGCCCAGTAGATGTCTACATTGTCTTCAAAAATCACATAAACAAAACTCATCCCAAACATGGATGAACCCCGGATGTTTTTGATTTTTGGAATACCCTGCAAATTGCTTACCAGCGGGTAGGTTACTTGGTCTTCGATTACCTGTGGGCTTCGGCCCATCCATTCTGTAAAAACAATTACTTGGTTTTCACTCAGATCGGGGATGGCATCAATAGGATTTTGCTTTACAGAGTAAAGGCCGTAAGCAAAAAGACCACCCGCAAAAAGGAGTACAATCAACTTATTGCGTAAAGCCAGTTCAATCAGTTTTTGAACCATAATATTTGATTAATTATTATTGAATTACTTCTTCTACTCTTCCGCACTTGAACATTTCTGAACCGAAATAAGGATTCTTTATTTCTTTTACTTCACTTAACCACATTGCACCCTGGTTTTCTCTTGCCATAGGGCAATGGTCATGGTATAGCGGGCGACCTGCGCCAAAGTTTTTTACAAGATTGTATACTAACTCACTCACTATTACAAAATGAGATCTTTGATGCTTTATGTTATTTCCATTTTTAGAAATATGTTCTACATTTTCATTCAATTCCTCTTGATTTTCATCGAATACTTTTTTTTGGTCTGTTGTAAACAATGACTTATCCAATTCAGCAAGAGCAATAACCATTTCTTCAGCACCATTTGCGGCATCAACAGCATTATCATTTGCTAGTGCATTTTTGATATTCAGGTATTGATTTACTATTTCTTTTATTCCGGCTGCTGTTTTAACGTCCACATTTTTATAAACAACTGCTACAGTTTTAATATCAGCATCTTCATTTGAAGATACATGCTGAGTTGTGTCACTTTTTACATTATTCACATCATGTACTTCATGTTTATTTTTGGAGTCGCTGTTGTTACAAGCAGCAAAGGCGAAGGTTATTATCAATACTATTATAAAAAGAGTCTGCTTCATTGTTACGGGTGTTTAATTTTAATATTTGTTGTTTTTTTGGTTTGAATTAGTTGCTGATTTTCTCTCATATAAGCAGCATCCAGGTAATTTTTCATATACCTTATCGTTAGCCCTGAATTTCTCGGTGTCATGACCTACCGATGCTATTTTCTTTTGAATGGTGTCTTTGTTAGTTTTTGACTCATCATAAGCTACTGTCATTATTTTAGTATCAACATCCCAAACAGCATTGATTACACCATCAAGTTTAGCGGCTGTTTCGATACGTTTTTTACACATACCGCAGTTACCATAAACTTTAAATGATTCAGTTTTGTCTTGTGCCTTTACTGAGAAAGAAAGAGTGGCAAATACTGCCAAAAGCAGCAATTTGATTGTGTTCATTGTATAGAGTTTAGAAATGAGGGAATGATGGATAAGTATACACAAATACCAATAGCCCGACATGTAATGTCTGGTTATTATAAGTAGTAAGTTGTATTATATCTGGAAAGTGCGCTTTTGAATATAGATAGCTTTCTTGCACGTTCGCGGAGGTGCATTGCTAAATGGATATTCTACTTTAATAGCTTGCGTAGATACTCGAACTAAGCGAATAGTTGTATTTAAACATTCTTGAACAGGCAAGTTGAACTGTAAAACCAAACTTGTTACATTTTTTTGGTCTTTCTCGTTCTTGATAAACTTGTGTTCGTCCTTGCAGCAGCCATTGTTTTTCTCATCACCCTCCTTCAACATGCCGCATTTGCTGCAAGCTTTATCGTCATTATGAATTAGGCTGCTGTTAGCCAGTTTACCCATACAATAATGCATATGTATAGTAGCCCCCGTAGAAGTGCAAATGTAAAAAATGGCTAATATGGCTACCAGAATCCTTTTCATCTATAAAAGTGAAATTAAACTTATTTTCTTATTATGCCATAGCATTCAGGAAAATAAAAGGCTATGAGTTGATTATCAGATTAGTATGCTTAACAATATCGCACCACTTATCATAATCAAAAAGCTTTGTTCTATTATTGCAGAGAGGAAGGGATTCGAACCCTCGAAACAGTTTCCCGTTTACACACTTTCCAGGCGTGCTCCTTCAACCACTCGGACACCTCTCTGTTTATTATGGGGCTGCAAATATAAGTGCAAAAGCCCAAAATCATCCCTTAAATAAAGCCATTGCATTGGCTGTAGTAATGCTTGCTAGTTCGGCAACCGTAATCCCCTTGGCCCCAGCTAGTGCTTCAGCAATATGCAGGAGATACGCTGGCTCATTGCGCTTTCCACGATAAGGAACGGGGCTTAAATAAGGCGCGTCGGTCTCTAATACCAAGTACTCCACCCCTATCTGTTCTAATGCTTTTGGAAGGCCCGCATTTTTATAAGTGATCACGCCTCCAATTCCCAATAAAAAGCCCATATCCACTATTTGCTTGGCCGATTCATAAGATCCACTAAAACAATGAAAAATTCCTTTCAAACCCTTTGCTGCAAAAGGTTTCACCATTTCAATGGTTTCTTGCATGGCATTTCGAGTATGTATTACAATGGGCAGTCCTCTCTCAAGTGCCCAGCCCATTTGGGTTTCAAATGCTTCTTGTTGCTGTGTTTTAAAACTGGTGTCCCAATAATAGTCTAGCCCTATTTCTCCAATGGCCGGAAAATCTCTTTGCTCCAACCAATGCTGCACTATATTGAGTTCTTGCAAATAATTTTCTTTTACATAACAAGGGTGCAATCCCATCATTGCTTTACATACACCCGGGTACCCAGCTTCTAAAGCCAACATGGCTGGGATAGATTCACTGTCGATGCCTGGTAAATAGAACTGTTCCACTCCTTGCGCCTGAGCCCTTGCTATTGCTGCATCTACATCATTTTTAAATTCTTCTACATATAAATGGCAGTGCGTATCAATCAATTTCATTCGGTAAAATTCCACATTTTTTTTAGTGCTGCTAAAATAAAGTTCATGCGACTGCGTTTATATATGCACGACAGGCATTTAAACCATAAGACGATTATTGAAGATATTAAATGAATCCCTGCGAATGTTGTAAAACTGCAGCAGTAACCTTTGTTTTCATAGGGTACGGATTAAAAACAGGCCGGGGTTTCTACCCTGGCCTTCCATTTTTATAGACGTTAGTAAACATCTGTAAACGTTTACTAACGATTGTAAACGCTTGCTTCAAAAACTTATAGCGCTTTAAACTGAAATCCTTGATGGGTAAAATAATCAAGCATTTTAGGTAATGCATATTTCATTTTTGGAAAAGCTTTAGCGCTATCATGAAATACCACAATCGACCCTGCTTCGGTATGTTTAATACAATAAGCCAAGCACGCTTCCGGGGTTAGGATTGGATCAAAATCGCCGCTTAATACATCCCACATAATAATTTGCTTGTTAAGGGCTTTGGCTTGCGAGCGTTTAATTCTTCCATAGGGTGGCCTGAATAAATTGCTTTGAATGACTTCTTCGGCTTGTTGAATATTGTTGAGGTATTCGTTATTCGGGGTATGCCATCCATTTAAATGATTCTCTGTATGATTCCCTACTGCATGTCCTTCTTGCAATATGCGTTGGTAAATTTCTGGATGCAGCCGTACATTTTTGCCGATGCAAAAAAAACTGGCTTTGGCATTGTATTGTTTTAGGGTGTCTAATACAAATGGAGTGGCTATTTCATGCGGACCATCATCAAAACTGAGGTAAATGGTTTTTTCGGTGGATGGCATGCGCCAAGTATAGCCCGAATAAATCATTCTTAACCACCATGGAGTTTTTACCAAATACATACTCCAAAGATATTCATTAGGGCTGCATGAATGATTTATATTTGCAGCATGGAGAAGAAAGTTAGGGTTCGTTTTGCGCCATCACCAACGGGTGGTTTGCATTTAGGTGGTGTTAGAACCGTTTTATTTAATTACCTCTTTGCTAAAAAGCATGGGGGAGATTTTATTGTAAGAATTGAAGACACCGATCAAACCAGGTTTGTGGAAGGTGCAGAAGCGTATATATTTAATACCCTTGCTTGGTGCGGGCTTACTCCTGATGAAAGTCCATTGCATGGTGGGCCTTATGCGCCATATAGACAAAGCGAACGCAAAGCCAGTTACAAACAATATGCGGATCAATTAGTGAATGCAGGCTTTGCTTATTATGCATTTGATACTCCAGAAGATTTGGAGCAAATGCGTGCGCAATATAAAACAGACGAAAATCCTTCGCCGCAATACAATCATTTATTGCGTACTAAAATGCGTAATTCAATCACACTTTCTGCTGATGAAGTGGCGCAATTATTGGCTGCGGGTACACCGCATGTGGTGCGCATTAAAATGCCTTTAGATGAAACGGTTTCTTTTACCGATATGATTCGTGGTGAAGTGAGTTTTAATACTTCACAAGTAGACGATAAAGTATTGTTGAAAGCAGATGGTATGCCTACTTATCATTTGGCGGTAGTGGTAGATGATTACTTAATGAAAATTACCCATGCTTTTCGTGGGGAAGAATGGTTGCCTAGCGCACCTGTGCATATTTTGTTGTGGAAATATTTAGGCTGGTCGGCTGATATGCCCGAGTGGGCGCATCTTCCATTGATTTTAAAACCTGATGGAAATGGAAAATTGAGTAAACGCGATGGAGATCGTTTAGGATTTCCAGTATTTGCAATGGATTGGACCGATCCTAAAACAGGCGAAAAAACAACTGGCTTTAAAGAGCGTGGATTTTTGCCTCAAGCTTTTGTAAACTTATTGGCTTTATTAGGTTGGAACGATGGTACCGATAATGAAGTATTTACGATAGATGAATTAATTGCTGCTTTTTCAATGGACCGTGTACACAAGGGTGGAGCTAAGTTTAATTATGAAAAAGCATTATGGTATAACCAGGAGTGGATCAAACGCGCTACTGCTGATGAGTTGGTAGAGCAAGTTGCGGAAACCTTTGCTGCGGCTGGGGTTGCGGGGTTTGGCGATGCCGCCAACGACAGTGCTGCCGCTGGGGTTGCGGCCGATCGTTCGATTTTGTTGCGCGTGATTGATTTAGTGAAAGAGCGTTGCACACTCATGGCCGACTTTGTAACACAGTGTTCTTTCTTTTTTATGAGCCCTTCTGAATTTGATACAGCTTCCATCCAACCCAAATGGAATGAACAAAAAAATATGTTCTTTATTGAGTTGTCTAAAGCTTTTGAAAGCAGTATTGTTTGGGAAGCACATGATTTAGAAAAAACCTTTAAAGAAATTGCAGCAGCTCACGAATTAAAACCTGGTGAATTGATGTTGCCTTTGCGTATCATGTTGGTTGGTGGTAAATTTGGACCCGGTGTGTTTGATATTGCAGCCATCATTGGTAAAAATGAAACCGTAAATAGAATTCAAAAAGTGTTGAGTATCCTTGAACATAATTAACCAGTCATTATGAAAAGACCTATTCGGGTTTTAGTAGCAAAAGTTGGATTGGATGGTCACGATCGCGGCGCAAAAATTATTGCGACTGCGTTAAGAAACGAAGGCATGGAAGTCATTTATACTGGCTTGCGTCAAACTCCTGAAATGGTGGTGAATGCTGCATTACAAGAAGATGTGGATGCAATTGGCATTAGCATTTTAAGCGGTGCACATATGACGGTATTTCCTAAAATAATTGCCTTGATGAAAGAAAAAGGTATGAATGATGTACTCTTAACAGGCGGAGGGATTATACCTGATGAAGACATGCTGGAACTCAATAATATGGGAGTGGGAAAACTCTTTGCACCTGGTACTCCTACCACTGATATTGCGCAGTATATTGGAGAATGGGTGGGTATTAACAGACCTTTCTAGCGTATCTTTGTGGCAAATTTTACGATATGGCTTACCAGACCTTATTGACTTCTCTTGATCAAGGGATTTTCACTATTACCATTAATCGTCCTGATAAATTAAATGCACTGAATCAACAAGTCATGACCGACTTGAATAGTGCTATGGACGAAGTTTACCACAATGCCGATATTAAAAGTGTCATCTTAACTGGTTCGGGCCCTAAAGCATTTGTTGCAGGCGCAGACATCAGTGAATTTGCTGGAGCTACTGTTGCTGAAGGAATGGCTTTGGCCAAAAAAGGACAAGACATTTTCTTTAGAATAGAAAATTCACCTAAGCCTTTAGTGGCTTGCGTAAATGGGTTTGCTTTAGGGGGTGGATGTGAGTTGGCAATGAGTTGTCATTTTCGCATTGCATCGAGCAACGCTAAATTTGGACAACCCGAAGTGAACCTAGGATTAATTCCAGGCTACGGTGGCACACAACGTTTAGTACAATTAATTGGTAAAGGTCGTGCCATGGAATTACTAATGAGTGCGGGTATGATTGATGCTGCCACTGCTTTACAATATGGCTTAGTGAATTATGTTGTTGCGCCAGAAGAATTGATTGCTAAAGCTATTTCTATTTTGACGGTGGTGAATGAAAAAGCACCACTAGCAGTTGCTGCTTGCATCATGAGCGCCAACGCCGTATTCAATGAAAATGTAGATGGCTATTCAGTGGAAGTTGCAGAGTTTGGAAAATGCTTTGGCACCGATGATATGAAAGAGGGCACAACTGCATTCTTAGAAAAAAGAAAAGCAAATTTTAACGGAAAATAAAAACTAGTATATGGAATTTAGAATAGAAAAAGATACCATGGGCGAGGTGAAAGTACCAGCCAATGTTTATTGGGGCGCACAAACACAACGTAGTATTGAAAACTTTCCAATTGCACAAGACATTAATAAAATGCCGAAAGAAATTATTCAGGCATTTGCTTACTTAAAAAAAGCAGCCGCATTAACCAATCGTGATGCAGGTGTTTTACCAGCGGAGAAAGCGGAACTAATTGGAACTGTTTGTGATGAAATTTTAGCGGGCAAATTAAACGATCAGTTTCCATTAGTTGTTTGGCAAACTGGTAGCGGTACGCAGAGTAATATGAATGTGAATGAAGTAGTTGCTTACCGTGGACATGTATTGAAAGGTGGTAATCTTACCGATAAGGAAAAGTTTTTACATCCGAACGACGATGTAAATAAATCGCAAAGTAGTAATGATACTTTTCCAACAGCAATGCATATTGCGGCTTATAAAATTTTAGTGGAACTAACCATTCCAGGTATTGAAAAATTACGCGATACACTTGCTGCTAAGAGCAAAGCTTTTATGCATGTAGTTAAAATTGGTCGTACCCATTTTATGGATGCTACTCCTTTAACGGTGGGTCAAGAATTAAGTGGTTATGTGTCTCAATTGAATCATGGTTTAAAAGCCATCAACAATTCTTTAGCACATTTAAGTGAATTAGCGCTAGGTGGAACAGCAGTAGGTACTGGAATCAATACACCAAAAGGATATGATGTTAATGTTGCCAAGCATATTGCCAACTTAACAGGCTTACCTTTTGTAACTGCTGAAAATAAATTTGAAGCATTGGCTGCACACGACGCTATAGTTGAAGCGCATGGTGCTTTAAAAACTGTTGCAGTTAGTTTGATGAAAATTGCCAATGATATTCGCATGTTGTCTTCAGGACCTAGAAGCGGCATTGGCGAATTATTTATTCCAGATAACGAGCCAGGTTCTTCTATCATGCCAGGTAAAGTAAACCCTACTCAGTGTGAAGCATTAACCATGATTGCTGCACAAGTAATGGGGAATGACGTAGCCATAGGCATTGGTGGCGCTAACGGTCATTTTGAATTGAATGTATTTAAGCCTGTAATGATTTATAATTTCTTACACAGCGCTCGTTTAATTGGAGATGGATGCGTAAGCTTTAACGATAAATGCGCAGTAGGTATTGAACCTATTGAAGCCAATATTCAAAAGCACGTAAACAACTCTTTGATGTTGGTGACTGCATTGAATACCAAGATTGGTTATTACAAAGCTGCTGAAATTGCACAGACTGCTCATAAAGAAGGAACTACACTAAAGGAAATGGCTGTTAAGTTGGGTTACTTAACTGCTGAAGAGTTTGATGCTTGGGTGATTCCTGCGGATATGGTAGGTGAGATAAAGTAATCTAAAGTCAAAGCAAACAGTCCAAATCTCGCTGCTTTTTAATTCTAGTTTTTAAAAAAAGTAATACTTCAAATATTGCAGCTAGAATTAAAAAAATGCTCAATTTGGACTGTTTGCTATTTTACATTTAGTCACTTTAGTGATGTGCTGTGTTGCGTGGTTAGTTTAACTGTCGATATTCTATTGGGGTGTGCCCTGTTTTTTGTTTGAATAATTTAGTAAAGTATTGTGGGTACTCAAACCCTAATGAATATGCGACTTCATTAATAGATGCCGGTGTATTAAGTAATCGACTTTTTGCTTCCTCAATCAAGTAGAAATGAATATGCTCTTGTGCATTCTTACCAGTTTCTTTTTTCAATAAATCACTCAGATAATTCGCGGATAAATGTACTTGTTCTGCCAAGTGTTTTACACTAGGCAATGCACTTAAATCAACTGCAGTAAAATAGTTCTTCAATATCGATTCAATTTGCGATACAATTGTTTTATTAGACTGACTTCTAGTGATGAGTTGTCTTCCATAAAAGCGAGAACAATAATTCAATAGTAACTCAATGGTAGAAACTAAAATTTGCTGACTATAATTATCTATGTTTTCTTGCAGCTCTAGTTTAATTTTTTGTACGGTTTCGTATAAGATGTTCTTCTCTTTATCTGATAGATGTAGTGCTTCTGTAATTTCATAACTAAAGAAACTCATCTGATTTATTTTTTCGTACAACGATGTTGCCCTAATTAAATCTGGATGAAAGAATAATCCCCAGCCTAGCATATTATCTTTCTGCTCTACCTCAACATCTATTTCAATTATTTGACGAGGCGCAATACAAATTAAATTCCCATCTTGAAAATCAATTGTTTTTCTTCCATACTTGATATGGTTCTTACAATAGTTTTTGAACATGATAGAATAAAAATCAGTAGTGATTTTTGAGTCCTGCTCTAATTGTTCACTCACTTTACTAAAATCTATCACGGCTATCAATGGATGTTCATGATGACCTAAGTTGAATAACGTATATAAATCGGCAATACTTTGAAGATGAATTATTGGTTTCATACACTTGTAAGTTATTGCATAATTAAAGGCCAAACTGCGATTTCATTCCAGTTATAAATTTGTTATCATCATATTGCTGTCTATTAGCTAATAACACTTTTGCATCTTCTCCTGCGGTATAACGAAGTTGGTTTTTACCATCTGTAGCCGCTTCAAAAATGACTTTTGCCACTACAGTTGCTGGTGAAGCATTTTGAGACATAATCGGCATTGCGTTCATTAATGCTCCCACTATTTTTTGATATTCAGGCATATTTTCATCATTACTAAAATCGAATGATCTTCCTGCAAAATCAGTTGCAATCATTCCTGGCTCTACAATTTTAACCTGTCCACCAAATTGTGCAACTTCATAATGTAAAGATTCAGAAATCCCTTCCACCGCAAATTTAGTTCCATGATACAGGCTTCCCAATGGGAAAGTGATCTTTCCTCCTATTGATGAAATATTAATAATGATTCCTTTTTGATGCGCTCTAAAATGAGGCAGAATAGCCCTGGTAACATCTAATAGTCCAATCACATTGGTATTGAACTGTCGTAATATTTGTTCTCGTTTAAACGACTCTAATGGCCCATATGCGCCATAACCTGCATTGTTCAGCAATACATCAATTGTACCAAAATGGTTAATGCCTAAATGGATTGCCTGATCTATGGAATTCAAATCCAACACATCCATGGGTACTATAAATACATGGTCTAATTGCTTTAGTTCCGAAGCTGAATCAGGATTTCTCATGGTAGCTACCACATTCCATCCTTTAGATTGAAAGTAAAGGGCTGTTGCCTTACCAATACCACTACTTGCACCTGTAATTAAAATGGTCTTTATCATTTTTAATTTATTGTTATGGTGCAAAGATTCAGCTATTCATCAACGCATGAGTTATACAAATTCAGGGTTATTCTAATGCAATTACTGATTCAAGCATTTACTAGAATTGAGGAGAGAAGAGTGTAATATTTATACCATACACAAAGGCAAAAAGCCAAATCAAGCATTTTCCAGATTTTAGGTTGTACTATTTTTAGGTGTTGCAAATTAAACAAGCTAAAATCTGGGGGTAGCGAAGATTTGGCTTTTTGCCTTATGCGTGAATAGATTAATATACCCTCTTCCCTCCTAAATAAGTAGCAGTGACTTTTGTTTTTAAAATATCTTGCTCGGCAACTTTCATTAAGTCTTTATCTAACAAAATAAAGTCAGCTTTCTTACCTACTTCTAAGCTGCCTACTTCCTTCTCTAAGAAACCTGCTTTCGCTGCCCAAATAGTCATACCCTTAATAGTCTCTTCACGAGTAAGCGCATTCTCCATTTGAAATCCTTCTGCTGGATAACCTGCTGCATCCTTGCGAACCACTGCTGCTAAAAATGTTTTGAATGGTGATATTTCTTCTACGGGAAAATCCGTTCCCAATGGTAACCATCCGTTTTGCTTTAATAAGTCTTTGAATGCATACGCTCCTTTCATGCGCTCCTTGCCCAGTCTGGCTTCTGCCCAATACATATCGCTGGTTCCATGAGTGGGTTGTACAGAAGGTACTACGTTTACTTTTCCGAATAAATTGAAATCTTCGGGTGCTACTATTTGAGCGTGTTCAATCCTCCAACGCTTATCATTACCCGGTTGCAAGTATTTGTTGTAAATATTCAAGATTTCTCTGTTGGCACTATCTCCAATAGCGTGGGTACACATTTGAAAATTTGTTTTGCTCAACACTTGTGCTAATGAATCATAGTGAGACTTATTGCGCAATAAAAATCCACCCCATCCTGGTTGATCCGAATAATGTTTTAACAAACAAGCTCCCCTACTACCCAGCGCACCGTCTGCATAAACCTTAAATCCCTTCACAAAAAGTTTATCGGTTTTGTATGGACCTTTTTTTAAGTAGGCTTCATAATTCGCATCTTTATCTGATAACATCACATACAAGCGCATACTCAACTGGTTGTTCTTATGTAAACCATCAATAAAGTCTACGTCTTGATGACTCAGTCCACAATCGGTAATCGTAGTTAGTCCTTGAGCGAAACAATTTTTTTCTGCCGTTTGCAACCAAGTGGTTAATTCTTCTTTTGTTGGGGTGGGCATTTTAGCATTTACTGCTGCATCTCCATTATCAATTAATACACCTGTTAACACACCATTCTTTGTTTCAATTTCTCCTCCTACTACTTTATCTCCTGGCTTTATACCTGCGAGTTCTAGTGCAGCCGCATTCGCGATGGAAGCGTGTCCATCTACCCTTTCAATTAGAACAGGTATATTGGGGAAACGTTGATTCAACAATTCGTTGGTTGGGTATTTTTTACCAGGCCATTTGTTCTGGTCCCATCCACGGCCCTTAATGAATTTTAGCTCTGGATGCTTTTGTGCAAATGCAACAATTAAATCCACTGTTTCTTCCCAAGTTTTGGTATTATATAATTCTACCTGAAACAAGGATGCGCCGTAGCCCATAAAATGTGCGTGAGCATCTATGAATCCGGGATATAGGGCTGCCCCTTTTGCATCTACCACACTGTCTGCCTGGTATTTACCAGTGATAGCATCATTGGTTCCGGTAGCTACAATTTTTCCGTCTTTAATGGCCATTGCTTCTACCACAGTAAATGCAGAATCAACGGTATAAATGACTGCATGATGCACAATGGTGTCCACACGATTGCTGCTACATGCTGTGATAGTTGCAGCTAAAATGAAGAGTAGGAATTTATTCATTTGGGTATTTTAAAATTGATTGATTTGATTCCAAGGAAGTATTGTTTGTTTGGGTTTTATTTCATCTGCCTTGTCACCTCCGTAAATTAATAAAGTATTAGCAGATGGATTGAATTTGTTCCAATGATTGAGTCCCTTGAACATAGTTGCTTCTACTTTTTTAGCTGATTTAATTTCAATTCCAAATTGCTCCTCATTTTTGTCTACCACTAAATCTATTTCGTTTCCGGCACTATCTCTGTAAAAGTAAAGCGGACTAATGATACCTTGATTCAATCGATTTTTTTGAATCTCTGTAATAGCCCAGTTTTCGAATATAGCTCCGTATTGTGGGTGCTTTTTTAATGCAGTTTTATTATGAATGCCTAATAAATAACAGAGTAATCCTGTATCATGAAAATACAGTTTTGGACTTTTTACCATTCTCTTATTTGCATTTACAAACCATGGTTGGAGCATAAAAATCAGGTAACTACTTTCTAATAATCCCATCCACGATTGAATTGTTTTAGTATCAACCCCAGTTTTTTTTGCAATCTCTTCTCTGTTTAATAACTGACCTGCATAATTGGCACATAAAAAAACAAAGCGATTAAATGCGGCTAAATCATTGATATTTTTTAATAAGCGAACATCTCTTTGTACATATGTTTGTACATAACTTTCTAACCAATTAGTAGACTTTAATTGTTCATTCCAGATTTCCGGATAGCCTCCTTTCAGCATTAATTCATCAACAGAATCAACAGAAATATTGCTTTCATTTAGTTCTGCATAGCTCAATGGTAACAAAGACAAATATCCTGCTCTACCTGCTAATGATTGTGAAACCTGTTCTTGAAGCAAAAAATTATTGGACCCTGTTAATATGAACTGACCTCTCTTGGTGTTCTTATCAAGCATTTCCTGCAAAAATCTAAACAGTAATGGAACACGTTGTACTTCATCAAAAATGGCACCGCCAGCATATTTTTTTAAAAAAGCTTCCGGATTCAATTCAAATGCTGCCTGTGTAGTAGGGGTTTCAAAATTCACATAGGGCTTGGACTTAAAGAGTATTTTGCTCAAAGTGGTTTTACCACTCTGCCTAGGCCCCGTGATACACAATGCCCTGAACTGAGTAAGCTTAAATACTGCTTCCGCTTGAATATCTCTTTGAATCAAATTAGCCATTTGCACTATTTTTTTGCGAAAATGGAGCTAAACTCCATAATTGCAAATATATGTAAAAATGGAGTCTAATTCCGGATTTACAAAAAATTGCAAAAATGGAATCTGTTAAAATATCTGTGTTTTGTCGTTTACTTCTGCGTTGGTTACAACAGTGTGGTGTTTTTCTTGTTCGGGTCTATTGAAGAACTTATTTTGGAAAACCAATATGGTAATCACTCCTGTTGAAATAGCCATATCAGCTATGTTAAAGACTGGTCTGAAGAATTCAAATTCTTCTCCTCCTACAATGGGTATCCAAGTTGGATAATGAGAATTCGTGATAATAGGGAAGTACAGCATATCTACTACTTTACCATGAAACAACCCTGCATAACCTCCTCCTGAAGGAAATAATGTGGCAACATTTTGTGTAAACGGATTGCTGGCTTCGAAGATGATGCCATAAAACAAACTATCAATTAAGTTACCGAGTGCACCTGCGTAAATAAGGGCTGCACAAATAAGAAAGCCCTTGTGTTGTTTTTGTCTGATGAAATTACGTATCAGGAATGATCCCCAAATAACTGCCCCTAATCTAAATAAAGTGAGGGCAATTTTGCCGAACTCACCGCCGAATTTCCAACCCCAGGCCATGCCCTCGTTTTCTACAAAATGCAATCTAAACCAGGTGCCCAACACATT
>Ga0207952_1000651_pt1 | contig 22866 bp, 18 predicted proteins | sample SubbioR12Aug_8Ca_FD_184831 | JGI IMG/M metagenome (GOLD analysis project Ga0207952, IMG submission 184831) | Serpentinite rock and fluid subsurface biosphere microbial communities from McLaughlin Reserve, California, USA - CR12Aug_8Ca (SPAdes) | ecosystem: Environmental > Terrestrial > Deep...
TAAAACTAGCCACTTCTTCATGGACAGCTCCAAGCCCTACCAATGACTCCCTGATATTTTCAACAGCACTATCTACGCATGCCACTAAAGCATCAACAACCTGTTCCGCGTCCTCCCGAATAAGATAATCCAGAAGTACAGCCGCCTGAGCAATATCCTTTTCTGACCCACCATTAAAACTCCTATCGGCGCACTGTGAAATAATGAGCTTGTGAATCGCAAATCGAGCTGGAATTGGTAGACTCACAGGGATGGCGTAATTACCGATGACCAGGCCTTTAAATGTCTCTCCACCCAGCAGATAATCAATAAAGCGCAGTGGCTCCGCAGTAACACCAAGATCATCAAAAAACACAGGCTGCTTCGATCTTCTGTCCGCAGTAAAAAAATGGATCTTTGCTTTAGATGACGCAGGCATTCCGGTGTCTTTAAAGAAATTCTTGTCAAACTCCAATGAAATATTAGGCACCGCCGTTCTCTGTTTCGGAATAGCCAGGGAAATAATTTTCTGATCGTCACCAGTGAAGGATGAAATCCCAAGAGCATTGCAGATCGATAAAAAGCCATGCGAGCCGATAACGAAAATGCCTTTCCGGAATAAGTTCGCCAGCTTTGCCATGATTTTAAAGGTGGACGGTTCGATAATTTGCCCTCCAGCACCTTGATATGCAGCGGCGGTTTTTTTCATGCTTTCAATGGCCTGCTTTGCCATGTACTTTCTATTTTCAAGGCTGACAATCAGGGCTTCCGTTTTTTTGTTATCGGCACCCATGTAGATACGAGTGACTTTTCCGTAATTACGACCAACCCAGTACCAATAGACACAGTTCCGCCGAGTTTCTTTTGCAAATGAACCATGAATGCCAGGACAGATCGTAATGCTCTCATTGGCGATAGCTTCTTCGAAAAGATAGCTGTACAGTGAGGTGGTTAGCGCATCTTGTTGGCTCATAATTTGTTGTTCAACAAAGTTTAAAATTGTAGCACAACGAATAGCGGGGCTATACTCTTCGTATAGCTATAGGGAGTCATGCATGTCAAAAGAAATTTTCAGATTTAAAATCCTACATGCTGGCTGGGAGCTCGACAACGAGGGCTGGATTGTCGAACATGAAGATGGCCACAGGGAGTTGAGGACCACTAACCACACTAGCGAGTGTGAAATGCCTTTACGCGAGTTAGAGGAAAAAATAATCGAAACACAAGAATCGCTTGATGGCTTGTTAAAAGCTAAAGCTTTAATGAGTGACTGAAATGACGCCCAGGGAGGCTCTCTTTGATTAAGATGCAGTCTATATTGAAAGTATAGCTGGCTCTTTATTGTATACTTTCTTATGGTGCTGAAACTCCGATCTTTATCTATTGATAACCTATTTTGAATACCCAAATTTATCTCGATTACGCAGCAACAACTCCTATGGCACCAGAAGCAGTAGCATCTATGATGCAATGCTTAACAATGGATGGGGAGTTCGCAAATCCTGCATCCTTACAGCACGAATTTGGCGAACAAGCCAATGCCCTAGTTGAGGAGGCTCGCTCTGAAATTGCACACTTATTAAATTGCAAATCGAAGGATCTAATATTCACATCAGGTGCCACCGAATCGAACAACCTTGCAATCAAAGGGATTGCCCTTAGGTATCAACACAAGGGCAACCATATCATTACATCAGCTAGTGAACATAAAGCTGTATTGGATACCTGCAAATACCTTGAGAGCGTCGGTTTTAACATCACTTATCTAAGACCCGCTCATGATGGGCGCATAAGTCTTGACTGCATTTTGGCAGCCCTCACTGACGAGACTATTCTTGTTTCCCTGATGCAGGTCAACAATGAAACAGGGTTTATCCAAGACATACAACAAATCGCACAAGCCCTAAAAGATAAAGACTTGTTTTTCCATGTTGATGCCGCTCAAAGCGCTGGTAAGATAAAGATTGATCTGACTGAAACACCGATAGATTTGTTATCCCTGTCAGCCCATAAGTTTTATGGCCCAAAAGGCATTGGCTGCTTGTATGTTCGTAACAGAAGACAAACCAATTTAACTCCCTTGATGCATGGCGGCGGACAAGAATACGGCCTGCGCCCTGGCACCTTAGCCACCCATCAAATAGTCGGCATGGCAGCGGCATTTAAAATAGCACATGACGTAATGTTGACTGACTATCAACATGGCCTACGCCAGGCAAAAATGCTAACGGACCAACTCCAACAACTTGAAGGCGTTCATTTCAACGGCGATCAAATCAATAAATTACCCAATATAATCAATGTCAGTTTTGATCAGGTGGGCGCTGATTCTTTACTTATTGCCTTAAGAGATGAACTGGCGATAGCTTCTGGCTCAGCCTGTAATACGGGGGCTATTGAGGCATCTCATGTCCTTAGAGCCATGGGCATAGAAGGTGACAGGCTTTATGGCGCTGTGCGTATCAGTTTTGGTCGCTACACGACTGAATCAGACATCCAACAGGCAGGGCAACACATTTGTGCCGCAGTTACTCATTTAAGACAACTGGCATTGGCGTAAGGTAAAAATATGCTTGGCAAAAAAGTTCTTAACAATGTGTATTGGCACAACAGTTTAACCATTGCCCAACCTGACGATGTGCAACAACAGATCGCCGCAGCAGAGACCTTGGCCAACTTGCAGGCAGGTACCGATTACAATGTTGTGAAATACGACGGTAAAAGCCAGGCACTGTCTTTATTATGGTATCCAGGTTTTTTTATTGATGCTTTTCCTGCCTTGGAAAAAAGCTATCGCATTGACCTGGACACACAACGTGTCGAAAAGCGCAGCTATCATGCCTCATTCAATCCTCCGATTCTGCACCGCAAAGAGTTATTCCTTAGCCAAAATGATCCGCACATCGCGCAGTTTAAAGAACTGACAGCAACTGCCGAACAACTGGGCTTATTCGAAAATCCCATTCGTATCGGCTTTAAACAAGCCTGGAAAAATCTGATTGCCGAAAAAGGCTTTCAACTGGTTAATCATCAATTTGTACCGATTGGCAATTTGGAATCGAATGATGATCTGCCAGATTACGATTCGTTAGCTGGCACGGCTATTTCCAGACATTTAACCGCCCTGTCACGCAGCAATTTGTCGGCACCGATGCAATGTTTGGCTCGACATGGTTTTTTAGACGGGACATTGTCTATATTTGACTACGGTTGCGGTAAAGGTGACGATATTCGCAACTTAACCGCCAACGCCATTCCCGTTTCAGGTTGGGACCCACACTATGCAGCCGATCAGCCCAAAGAATCGGCGAATATTGTTAACTTGGGCTTTGTTATCAATGTCATCGAAAGTTATCAAGAACGACTTGAAGCCTTACGGGGCGCTTATCACTTAACCCAACAGGTCTTGGTGGTCTCGGCGATGCTACTTAATCAAAACGCGTATAAAGGCCAAACGTTTAATGATGGCGTCATCACCCAGCGCAATACTTTCCAGAAATACTTTACCCAAACAGAATTAAAAGAATTTCTAAGCGACACCTTAGACACGGAGGCCATTCCGGTTGCTCCTGGCATCTTTTTTGTCTTTAAAGACCCTGATGCTGAACAACGTTTTTTGCTCAATCGGCAGCGCAGCAACCGGAATGTTTTACGTCTATCGCACCGTTCATCAAATCCCGCTACGCCCAAACTGTCGCGTAATGAGAAAAAATATCTTAATTTTAAGCATCTTATTGATCCGCTTTGGCAACAAACCCTGGAGCTGGGACGATTGCCCGAAAAAAATGAGATCGATAACCTGATAGAACTGACGCAAAGCTTTGGAGCCGTCAGTAAAGCGCTGCACTTTATGCTCGATCAGTTTGATGAAGCACTTTTAGAGCAAGCAAGACAAAACCGTATTGACGATTTGTTAACGTACTTTGCCTTGCAGACTTTTTCTAAACGTAGGGCATACAAACACCTGGAAAGCTTACTGCAAAAAGACATCAAAGCGTTTTTTGGCGATTATAAAAACGCTGTAGAAATAGCGCAATCTGTTTTATTTCAAATCGGCAAAGCTGAACTGATCGCCTCTGCCTGTCTGCAGGCCACAGAACAAGGCTTAGGCTACCTCGATGAAGAGGAAGCCTTGCATCTGCATACCAGCGTTGTGGAACAACTCCCCCCATTGCTGCGTATTTATATTGGGTGCGCGACCGTTCTTTATGGCGACATTGAACAAACCGATTTAATCAAAATCCATAGTCAATCCGGCAAGCTCAGTTTAATGCGTTACGATGATTTTCAACATCAAGCGTTACCGCGTTTACTCGAACGGGTCAAAGTTAACCTGCGCGGACAAACCTTCGATCTCTATCAATATGGCGAAGACTACGAACCCACCTATTTGTATGTAAAATCCCGTTACATCAATGAAGAATTTCCCAACTATGCCGAACAACTTAGCTTTGATGAACACCTGCAAGCCTTAAACCTGTTCGACTTGAGCGGCTATGGCCCCAGGCCCGATGCTTTTCGCGACACACTGGCCAAAGCACGTTGGACGATTGACGGTTTTAACTTGCTACGCAGTCAAACCATTCCAGAACTTGATGAGCCGTGTGGCCAAAACCTGACCTATCGACAACTGATCGAATGTGGCGAAACTCAACAACGACTTGGTCTGGAAAATTGTCCAAAACAGCCAGACAGTTATACCGCACTGTATGATTTAGCCTCGCACATTCTTGATCCGGTAATTGAATATTTCGGCATGATTAGCCTGACTTACGGTTTTTGCTCACATGAGTTAGGCAAACACATTAACAATCGGGTTGCGCCTAAACTGGATCAACATGCCGCCCACGAACTCAACACCAAAAAAAACCTGATCTGCCCGCGCCTGGGTGCAGCCATTGATTTTATAGTCGAAGATGAAAACATGCGAGAAGTCGCCGACTGGGTTGCAGAAAACACGCCATTTGATCGGCTGTATTTCTATGGCGAAGATCGTCCGATTCATGTCAGCTGTGGCCCTGAACAAAAAGGCGAGTATATTGATTTAGTAATGACCGAGACGGGGCGGCAGGTGCCGAGGAAACGGACGTAAATTCAATAAATTTAAGTTTTATTGTTTTTGTTTTACGTAAACAATTAAATTTTGTTGTGGGAGCAACGCCTTCGTCGCGACTAACGATTTCGCTGGTAATTTATCACTTAGGCTGGGATGAACAACGAGCATTTCAGCGTCATGATACTTAAAAAGCTGAGATACGCTATTGCTTCATCCAAGTCTACAGGCCTATTGCACACTTATAATTTCGGTTTTTTAGTTAAAGTGTCAACTTCACTTAATATAGACCAAAGCGGCCTATCATCTGGATCTCGCAACATTTGTATTAAATGAGGCATTCCAGCATTAGCTAATTCTAAACAATAGTTAAACACTGCTCTATGATCTGCTAATATCTCAAATTTTTCTGTAATACCTAATACAGTTAATTGCATATAACTTACACGCTTAATATCCGTGCTAAGTATAGAAGCTACTGTTGCATTATAAGTATCTAGCTCTTTTACAGGTTCTAATTGTTTATTTACAGCAATTAAAAATGCCATAAACCAAAAATCAACTTGCCTTTCAAATGGCACAGACTCAGGTGTCTCTTTGCTGCTTGTTCTGCAGAATTGTTTTACGGTTTCTTGATATTTTTTAGGTATATGTATTTCAAATGAAGCAAATGGATTCGTGGACATGTTTAACCTCGGAATTATTCAATATTTTTTCTTGCACAAATTTCACAAGTCTGACGATGAGTACATGGGCAACGAATAATCCTAGCATCATCGATTTTAGGTTTATTAATTAACATACACGGGTAATGCGCTGGATTAGTTAGTGTATAAACGATACCTGCTTTCGCATCTAATATATTTTCAACACCTTGGATCTCATCATGCGTCAAAAAAAGAATTACTTGTGAACCTTCTTCAAGCGTTTTACTAAGGACTGATTGTTTTACATAGCCAGACATCATACCTAGTGGCGTATCAATAACATTAGGAGCTTTAACCTCACTTACTTTTGTTAAAGCTAAAATAAATGCTAGTGTAATTGCTCTTCTTGAAGCGCCATTCAAATCTTGATCAGGATTTAATTTATGTCCGTTAGGTCCATAAACCAAAATATCAAAATCTTTAGTTAGTTCCGCTTTTGTAATCATTGCAAGGTTATTCGCGTCTGGATCTGAGCCGATCATTTCCAGAAATATTCTATTCATTTCACGACTGACATTTTGAACCTCATCAGTTCTAAGCCGATCAAATACCTTTTCAAAAACAGTTTTAGTCAATCTTGAAAGTTTTAATTTATCAGCTGAATTATCTTTTTTGTCTAATTTACTTTCAACTTTATTGCGATCCATTTCACAATCTGATTTCCTTTCTTTAGCATCTTTAATTTGTCCTGATAAATGCCCTGCTTTAACACGAGCAGTATTTAATTTTTTTGTTAACGAAGATTCGAGTAAACGCAATTCATTAATTTGATCATCTTTAATTTGATCGATTTCGGAGTTTTTTATATCTAATTCTTTTTTAAAACGTTTTTCTTCTGCACACTTATAACTATAATCGTTAAAAAAAGAATCATATTTTTCCATCCATTTATCAGTCACAGAACCATCAAAATTCTCACTTCTTACACTGTAAAATAAGCTACTTGCTGCTTCCTGTAACTCATCAGCACTTCTACTATTTTCAATTTTTAACAGAATTGCTTTATGTCTTTCGCTTCCTTCAGCAGACTCATCATCTAATGCTGCGCCACAAAAACAAGAGGATCGTGTTAAAAGCTCTTCTAGAATTGGTATATTAACTTTAGGCAGTTCCTTTTTTTCATGTAATTTTGTAAGAATATCACGCCCTTTATTTGCAGCATTAGAAATCATAGACGCTGCAAGATCAGTATTTCTCATTAACGATGACAACTGAAGCAAAGCTTTTTTTGCTGCTTCTTGATTTCGCAAAATATGAGATTCACAATTTTTAATATCATTAGCTAGTTTTGATTTATCACCTAACATCAAAATATTATCTACTTGTTTTTTCACACTCAGTAGTTTGCTGTCACCTTCTGATATTTCACTTTCCAGATTATTAAGCTCTTCACTCCAATCAGAAACATCTTCGTCATAGCCATCGATCCTATCATTTAACTCTTCGAGTTTAACGCTGTAATTTGTGTTATCAATTAGCGCTCCAAACTTTTTCGCAGATGAATCCAAGTGTTTAATAGTAGTTTCTAAAACTTGTAAACCTAACAAGGCTTCAACAGCATCTTGCACTCGCTTTCTTTTTACACCTAGCGTTGCGGCTGCCTCAATAAATGACATCGCACTATCACCATCAGTAAAGTAAACATCTTTTAATGCTTCTGGGATACTGTTTTCAATAATTGATTTCACGTTAGAATCAAGTACTCTTTGCGTACCTTGATTAGTTATTTCATTTAAAGTAACAATTTCTGTTTCTCGTTTTACATTCTCTTCGAGTGAGGGATATTCTATGCAGCTTCTCAACAACCGATAATGAATAGATTGTACTTCTTGCTTACCTTTCCCTACAGAAACAACTTGATCAGTTTCAAAGTCAATTTCTACAGAAATTTCCACTTTTCGCTCACCTCTTGATAGAGCATCAGAAGGATAAAGTGGAAATCTTACACCTTTGTTAGGTAAAGCTTTAGAACCATAAAACCCCCAAATTAAAGCAGTTTCAGAGGTTGTTTTTCCTGTTTCATTAGCAGCTCTAATAACTGTTAATGGCTTATTTATATCCCTTGAGAAATCGAGCGACAGATCTTTTAACAATCGAAAATTTTTAAAACGAGCACTAATTAATTTCATTTATTTTTACCATTCCCTGTAAAATCTGATGATGCCAAGTTAATTTCCATCATAATCTCATCAACCATTTTTTGGGTACTTATAGCATCTATACTAGATTCTAATGTATATAATTTATTACTTAATTTAGACAATCTTTCTTTTTGAAATATTGATAAATCAAGCATATTATTAACTTCCTGTTCAATTAAATCTGCCATTTTTTTATAATTAATACTCATCCTGTCTCCATTAACTCCAAAAGTTGATTAATAACATCAGCAGTACCGCCTTTTTCTAATCCATTTTGACTTAGAGAGTCGAAAAACTGCACCCGACTTAATTCTCCTTTAATTAAGTTTTTCAAATCCATATCTATAACACCATTATCATGTGAAGGTAAAACCACAAAGTCATGAATAACAGCTTTATATTTATTTGTTTTAGATGATTGTCTTAAAACACGACCTAATCGTTGAATCCACTGACGTTTTACAGTATTGCTCGCAAGCAAAAATGCTGTTTCTGTTTGAGGGATATTAAAACCTTCATCTAAAACTCGTTTTGAAGTTAAAACCTGTAGTTTATCCGAGCTAAAATCATCAATAATATTTTTTAACTTTTTTTTGTTTACAGTTTCTTCTGCGGTAATTTGATGGAAATTAATATGCCTATTTGTTAGCAATGTATTTACAGATTTAAGTTGCTCTGGATATTTGTCCGTACAAAAAATTAAAGTTCTTTTTACATCATCTTTATTTGATGGAAGAACTTTAGCTAAAACTACAATTTTACCTGCAGCACTTTCAACTATTCTCCGGCGTTTTAAACAGAGTATTTTCCAACGTTCCTTTTCATTTGTGCCATCAGGCAAGTCAAACGCATAACTTAACCGTTTAATTTCATAGGTTAATTCAGCCCATTCACTTTCTTCGCACTCGTCAAGTGTTACTGCATGCACATGATAATCAAAGGGAACTAGACAAATACCAATTGCATTTTCTAATCCAAACTCAAAAACTACACCACCAAAGTAATTAAGTAAAAATTGCGTCCCTTCTTCATCAAATTGACGTTGAAAAGTTGCAGAAAGACCTAGCCGATATTTGAATATATCAGGTGCTACTGTTTGAAAACCAATACTCCCAAGATTATGTACTTCATCGCCAATTAACATTATTGGCGTAGTATTACTTGCCTTATCTAATAACTTTAAAAACCGTTCTGACTTTAATCCGTCATGTGTAGCAATAAGAACTTCACATTTAGAATTACCTAAACGAAGACGTCTAAGGCACTCGTTAAATTGTTGACCTAGTTGATTAGATGGGACATTTTGAAAGTTTATTGGTTCAACACTAAAGAATCGCACATCGTCAGCCCACTGATCTAATAATGCTACAGTGGGAACAGTTATAATAATCAATAATGATTTTTCTTGATTTGCTATAATCGAGGCAGCTATTAAAGCGGTTATTGTCTTTCCTCCACCTGTAGCTATTGCCAAAATACCCAAGCCATTATTTACTAGCCAGGCATCTATAGCATTTCCTTGGTGGGCAAAATTGCCTGTAGTGTAATTAACTGAATAAGGGACTATTAATTTTTGTTGTTTATGAATTGATGATTTTTCATTCTCTACAAAGTTCTTTAATTTGTTAATGAGAAATAAATTTAAATCATTAGTAGGAGCTATTTTATCGTATAGTGCTAACAAGTAATTAATGGTAGCTTTATTAAGCGAAATTGTTTCGAGTCCTTCATAACTACCCTCCCATATTTTCTGAAATGTACTTTCTATTTTATCAACAACGCTTTTAGATGAGGCGCTTTCCCAGGATTTATTAACTGCAATTTGCTCAAAATTTGTTGAAATACCTGCTTGCGTTGCATTTACTGAACCATGTACAGCAACAGTACCAAGTCCAGTTTCAAACAACCAGCATTTTGTATGAAATAATCCTTCATTTTGAATTGCTATTTTAAGGTTAAGTTTTTTTACAGCTATTAGGTAACTTAATGCTTCGACTGATTTAACTTTTAAACTATTTTCTGTTAGCTCAAAATCTGGAAATAAAACTGGAATAAGATTAGCATCAATATCAATTGCCTTTTTAATAGCCTTCAAATCATGTTCTGACAAGTTTGGACTAACAATAAACTGAATTTCATTATTATTAGAATTTAGAAAATAAATTAAAGATTGAGCTAGCTCACTAAGTACACCACTTGAAAAATAACCTGACATGCAGCGAATAGAACTTGAGTTTTGAGAAATTGGCATAAATAACTCTCTATCTAAATCATGCTCAGATGAAAAATATATGCTCTTTAAATTTTCTAAATTCATATTTTTTATAATATAAAAATCATTAAATTATTTTTATCGTAACAGCTAGTAATTTTAAATAAATTAAATGTTTTAATTTAATTTTCTACATAAATCCCCATTTAATTACAATATACAAATCAAACAACCGTCATCTTCATCGTTATCTTCATCATCCAATACAGAATCTAATAAATTTTTAGATCTTTTAGTTTTACAATTACTTAAAGCAAATTTTTCTTTTATTTCATCTTTGCGCGCAAAAACCTCATCTAAGGTTTCACCTTGAGACCATGTATAACGCTTGCCTGTTGCTTCATCATATTTTTCAAACTTTTTAGCAGCCTCAAATAAATCAGGATGATTTTCTTGTAACCCAATCCATTCAATTTTTCGTTGATAAAAACAAAAGTAACAACCTGAACGACTTCGCCAGTCATAATATTTAGGAAGACCAAGACCGGATTCATTAAGAATATTAATAATATCCTCTCGAACTAATCCATCTTCTTTAAATGGGAAACGAGCTTGTATAGTTGGTTTACTAGATAGGTAACCATCTCTTTGAGGTTCATCTGCACGGATTCCGACGTAGCTTATGACCTGATCGTCACCAGCAAAGTCTTCAAATGGTTTAAGTTTTAAATTAATCGTACACCAACGTTGTTGGGCTGACGGCAAATAATCTTTATGTAACTTTAAGTAATAATCAAAATCTCGCCCCGCATTAATACGGATGATTTCTTTACCTAAATAATCCTCCATCAAATTTACAAATGCTAATGTCTCTGGTAATTCAGCACCTGTATCTGCAAAAAAGTACTCCATTTCCGGCACTTTATCGCGCATATAAATAGCCAAGGCAGCACTATCTTTACCTCCAGAGATACCTAATAAATGTCTGATTGGTTTATCATTGTCCATGGCTTTTTATACGTTTATTTAGAATGGAAGGCCTTATTATTTTTGAAAATAAGCTAACCACCAGGTTAACCAACTTCACTAAGGAGTTGTGCAATAATTGCCAGTTTTAATTGTTTGTCGGCCTGATTAAAATCTTTCTGAGCTTTAACTATTGATCTAGCCTGCTCTCTAAGTTGCGAATTTAAATACGCCACTTGATCAGTTTCTCCGTCTTTGTTGACTACCCTAAATACGGTGACTTGAGTGTCTGCATTAGCTTGCAATTGATGCGCACGAACCACTGCTAATTGCTCCAGACGGCCACACAAGTCGATAAGACGATATTCCGCATCCAAGCTATTATTTTGTAGCCATTTATTTGGTGGTACTTTACCGAGAAAAGCGGCAACGGATTCTAACCATGCTTCGTCAGTTTCTTTGTTGTTTTGAAGTCTTATAATAAAAGCTTTAAGACCTTGCAAATCAACAGTGTATTTTTCTAAGCCTGCATATTTTCTGACTATAGTTACTCTAAGATCGGCAAGGTTTAAATCAGCAGATTCTTTAAGAGCTGCGGCTAACTGGTCTTTAAAGTTTTTAAGCAGATTCTCATAGGCTTTGTTTAGAATGTTTAAGTGCCTAACCAGTTCATTTAAAAAATCATTTGGATTATTCTCAGTCAAGTCTGAGCCAACATACGATGGATAACCGCAAGCCAAAGGTAGGGTTTCAAACAATAGCTTCATTGGACTTTGCGTATTCTGAAATGCGTCGCGAACCGCAGTCGTTTGAGGATCTAAAGATTTTGTTGAGAGCGTATATTGAGGTAACAATGTAATGAACTTTGCCAATGGCTTGACGATGTCGAGCAATGTGCTTTCTTCAGGCACTTTACCTATCAACTTTTCCAAATAGCTATTGAACAGGTCAGCCCTTATTCCTGTAAAGTCGAACGCTTCAACTGAGAATAGTTCAGGCCGTTTAGCTAAAATCTCAAAAAGCTCTTGGGTAACCAGTGGGCAGAATACACCGCTTTCATAGAGTGCCAGCGATCTTTGATTCGCCAAATAGTAGGCTATAAAAATTAATGACGACACGCCTTTTTGGACACCATAAGGCGGCTTTTCCATAAGCGCATAAATATCCATCAGCGGCGTTGGGGCAGAACTGCCCGCCAATAACTTTCTGATGCGATCCCAGATCTTTGCAAATTGATATTTATTGTCATCAGACGGGTTAACCAGCTGCCAGACATCGTTCTTTCTGATATGTATGCCTGGTTCTTTAAACACGGCACGGTAAATGGTTTTCTCAGCGGGATATTTATTTCTATCAAAACCGAGATCTTCTAAATGGCTTTGGGATAATAATGCCGCTATCAGTTTATTTTTAGCGCCATTAGCTTGTCCTGAAACCTTGTTGCGATTTACAAGTTCATTTTTAACCCAGGGTGCTTGGTCATATACCGTTTCTAACACTTTGGATAATTGATGTTGTAATGCGCGCCTCGTAGCTAACTCCAAACGTTTGCCTTGCCAGAACCATTGATTCGCTTCGGGTTGCTCAAGATATTGATTCAGCAATTCCAATTCGGTCTGTTTGATAGTGGCTAAACGATCTTTTAATTCCCTTTGCGCAACCGGATCAGATTTAATCTCTGCGCGTTCGGATTGAATGTTTTCTAAGGCAATAGCCTCAGTGACAATGGCTTTAAGTTGAGCTGCGTTATCGCATAAAACGTAAATATTTAATGGATTGCTGTGCTTTTTAACAAGGCTCTCAAAATTGACAGTATCGTCTTGACTCTCAGATAAGAAAAAGAGAATTCTGGGCTGATCGGTGTTTTTGTGAAAATCCTGCTTGGTTGCTGCGTCGATGTAAAAAGGACTAAACACACGCAATGTGGCATTTTGGATCGAATATTTCCTGGCGACTACAGGTGGTAACTTGTTTCGATGCGTGAGTGTTTCCGCTAAATTGAAACGCCCTAACTGCTGAATAGTTTCTTGCAAGACCACTTCAAGGTCAAAATCACTGCCTTCCCATATCCGATATTCGGAACTGAATTGTCGATAGTTGATGATGGACTTGTTTTGTAGGTTAGTGAGTAATTGATCAACATCAACGGACGTTGGAAAGCACAAAGTTAATAATTCTTTACTCGCTTTGAACCCCGCCTGACTCCCTATGATATTAAACAGGCCGATGGTTTTTACCGCTTGGCTTTCTAAATCATCAGCATCACCTAAGCGCTCAATGGCGGTAATGACCTCGGCCCAACGTCTGTGGGTGATATGGTCTGTGGTTGATGAGGGCTGATTTTGTATGAAATATTCAAAAATTTCCCAAGGCAAAATCCAATCACCTACATGTTTTAATCGTTGAATGCCGTGTTTAAAACCAAAATATTCCTGACTGCCCAGGTAACTAAATAAGGTTCTTTCGTTTTGAGCAACTTTTTGGCAGAGTGTCGGTAAGATTAACGCTGCAATAGGATGTAACGGATAACACTGGCTTAGAATCTCTATGGCGGGCAAAATATTAAGCCCAGGAAATAATGCATTTTGCTGATTTAAAATATCAACAATATATGTAGTTTGATGTTTTATGTCTTGAAGCTGTTTTGTTGTCAGATGGTTTCGAAACGCAGCGGCAATGACGCGTAAGGTTTGTTCTGCTGACTCAAGGAACGGAATACTTTCAAAACGCCCTTGTACTTTTACCCATTCGTTTTTCAGGTTTGCACCCAGGCCTTTTGAATACTGCTCAAAAGCCTGGTGCATCAACACCAACAAGAGAATGTTGGCTTCTCCACCGTCATAAGCAACTTCGGCAAGTGCTTGTAGTAAGAAAATATCGTTTGCCCCTAGGTGTCGGGCTTCGTACTCCAAAAACTTACCTAATTCATCAATGACGATGAGTATGCCTTTACCTGATTTTTTACTGACGGCCTGTTGTAGTTTTTTCAGCAAATCTATGATTATGGAAGTTGTTAATTGTTCACGTCTTGCTTGATCGATTTCCTGAACAATTGCAGGTGTTTTTTTACCTTTCCAGAAACAAAGGGCCGACTGATAGAGAGCTTCTACAAATCGTTTGCTTAAAGACTCTGGGCTACCTGTTAATAGTACGATGCAATAGGCATTAGAGCCATTCGTATGTGCAGTGATTTTATCAGCAACCGATGGGTTATAGCGCTGCAAAATATCTTCTGCCTTTAAGTTTGTCTCAAGCTCTTGGTCTTCCAGCAAATGCGATAAAAAAACAGCGAAGGAGGATTTCCCCGACCCATAAGGACCTACCAGTGACCAAGCTCTTGGAGCAGATTTTTTATTGAATGTTTCAGCAATCTTGTCTAGCGTTTGTATAGCTCGTGAAGTTGGAATATAAGCGTTGAGGATATCACTCGAATTTGCATCTCTTTCCAAATTAATGGAACGTGTGTAATGCGTGTCCAGTTGAATTATCTTGTCCATGTCGTCAGTCTTCATGCAGTTGGTTGATAATGGTCACGCAGAAAGTCTAACGATGAAACGCTATTATCTTTTCTAAACAATTGATTAAGCCCAGCTGTTTCGTTGATTTGAAAAACATTCGGATACGCTGCAACCAGATTTTCTAACTTTGCTAATAATGCGTTTTCTGTAAGCCTAAACACGCCACCAATAGCAATCCCATGATTTTGACCGTACATCAGATCATTTATGGGAAGTGATTCAACACGTCGTTGATTTAACACTTCGTTAGTCGCGTAGCCAATCAAACTAATCGGTAGATTAGGTTGTGCACTTGCAAAAGAGCGGTAAGAATGTGAACCTTCAGCAGCCATAACCAAATTCAATGACGTTAACGGTGCATCCAATCCATCTTCAATCTCTGACTTTGCAGTTAACTTCGGTGAACTGTACATTCTCAAAATCATTGCAATTTCTTGCTTAACGGTTTTCTCTGAATGTTTACCTGATAAATTGATCCTGACAAAATCAGCCAAAGCTTCTGAGGCTTCCTCGTTAGTAAATTCTGATTTATGAAAACAGTTAAAGAACCAATACCACGCACTCGCTAATTCAGGATTAGTAGCCAGTAACCAGTGGATTAGCCAAATAGTCGCTTCATCTTCAAGATACGGGTCCCAGCCGCCCTCGGAAAAAATAGCATTGCCTAGGGCTGAGGCAACCAAGCCATCTGATGAATCTTGGAGTATTGTTGTTGCTCGCAACCAATATCTGATTGAGTTAACCATGTTTTTTCCAACACCCAACTCAATAGTTGATTCATCTGATGAAAAAATAGCATGATTTTTATTAAACGCCTGAAATCCCTTAGTTAACCAAGAGTAGCGTAGCGCAAAAGTCTCATGGCGACCAAATGAGGATCTTTTTTCATTAAAAAATTTTAGTGAACTTCCCATGTTTCCATTTGTGATAAGTTTAAGTGGTCAAAATGCTTTGGTATTTTAAAATCGAAATAATATACAGTCATTTATTGAACTACGTACAAATACTTAATTGTTAAGCGAAAATGTCTTTTTCTTGTAAAGAAAAGCTTACAGACTGTGAAGTTACAAACAATGAAATAATCTTTAAATGTTAAATATCCTTATGATATTTAACATTTAAAAATAGAAAATAATTCTTATAAAACATCAGCTAGTCCATTAAAGACTGCTTTCTGTTTCATGAGAACTCCCGCTGGACCTAGTTTACGGTACTTGTGTGACAATTCGTAAATTGTCACAATTTCTCAGGCAAACATGCAATCCATCAACAAAGGATCAAATTCTACGCTATGAGCATTGATTGCTAAGATGAATGACTGAACCCATTTATAGAGCTTTGGGCTGTCGTATAACACTTCGACATCAATATCAGCGCGATGGTAAATACGCTTTTGGGTTAACTTGGTGGCTTTCATCACCGCATCTTTGCCACTGTATTTTTCTAGTTTTTTTAGAAAAGCTTTAGCCCGTTTTTCTTCATTTTTAAACAGCTGCATGAACACGATATGATCATACAAAGGTTGGGAATTGGTTAATAGCAGGCACATACACAAGGGTTTTAATATCTTCATCCGTTGATAATAAAAACGGGCCATACGCAGTCTTTGTTTTGTAGTCAACAAGTCGTCTGTTTTCGATTTGCCCAGGGCATTTTTAATGAGTCCCGCCAAATCCAAATCGCTTTTGGCCTGATTGGCCAATACTGAAACAATTACAATATTGTCAGGGCAATAGCCGCGCGTATTGTCGATGCGATCAATAGACCAGTCCGTGTCATTGTTTTCTGCAAAGGTAAAGGGAAGCTCTGTTATAGGGCAACAGCCGTTGGTTTGTGCCAACTGTATTTGTAAATCTTTTACCGAGATGGTCACTTCCAGCCCTTTAACCAAAGCCCGATCACGCAACGTCATCAGTTTTCGCTCATAGAGGTCAGGTTTTTTTTGGGTGACTTGCTGGTGTTTGGCCGCCTCATAGCCATAGCGAATTTGCTGGCGGTGGTTATCCTGAAAGCGCGAGATATCTAAGGGTAAATCGAAGCGGTAATGATCGAAACCAATTTCAAAGGCTAAACTTGACATAAATACCTCGTAAACTTATTTAGGACTGCTTTCGTCAGACGTGTTTTTTGCTGACACCGGAATTAGTTTACGGTTTGACCCTTACAGAATGTGTAAGGGTCAAATAAGGAGCATATAAAATATGATTTCGGCGTATTTTACCTTCAGCCCTGTTTAGGTAAATGCTCCTTGTTTACGTAGTTCCTCGTATCAAACAATCAGCATCGTCATTTACCGTCGGCAAGATTTAAAGTTAAAAACGGCCTTGATCATGTTCATAGTCAGGATGATATACACCTGCCGGAATGCCTTTGGGAGGCTGGAAAGCCATATAATTAGCTTGACGCGCTAACGGCAGATAGTCTGTTACCAGTGCTGTAATGGCTGCCGAAACCACCATAGTAATGGGATCGCTTCCTCCAGAACTTTGCACATAAGGCTGTTTGTTTTCCCATAAAACAAGACCCGTTTTTGTATCCTTTAAAATATATTCCATTTCAACTACGACTGATGATGCTAATACTAGATATTTAGTGCTCCAATCTTTTATAGTCACAAACAACACGGCATCTGCACCAAATAACTCAAAAAAGCGATTGGGTGGTAATTGATGTATATGACCAGCTTCAACTAAACCAAAATCACGCAAAATCAAATCAGTCAAATACACAGGGAAAACGTAGTAACCCCTTTCAGCTAGTGGTCGCGTAATGGATGTAATGAATACGGATGAAGCGGTGACTTCAGGTGATTCATTAACAACCGGAACAACGACAATAGATCGTGGACGATGCGCATAAAAAGCATCAAGGTTGTTTTTTGGCTGTGTAACGCAACCCATTAATGAAGATGTTGCCAACACTATTAAGCACAATAGTTTCATTGCTGGTCACCATTCTTCGTAGGTTCGTTATTTTTAGTAGGCTCGGCGCTTTTTAATTGCCCAGAATTCTTTTGTTGATTTACCCGATCAATGAGCTTGGTCATAAGTAAAGAGGATTCAGGATATAGTTTTTTCTCTTTATCAAAAAAATTAATCGCTCCACTTTTGTCCCCACGTTTATAAAGCATAAAGCCGTAATCTGCATATAATCCAGGAGGAACACGCTGATTGGTTTTTTGGGCTTCCGCAAAAGATTCCTGTAAATGAGCTTCCGTATGTCCACTATCATTTGCCACATAACGCTCATAAAGACTATCCTCATACTCGCCCCAATAGAAAAGCCCTGGTTTCGCACAACCTTCCAGCAACAAGGTAGAAAATATAAAACAACAAAAAATCAACCGCGATACGAATTTTAAATCACATCTAAACATAAGTTTTTACCTGCTTCCCTGGTATGTAAGGTTACTGATTTCTTTTGTGACGGGCATCCAGTGTCGCGACAATGTTCTTAATCATATTGACTATCGCAGCATCGATAGCTTTGCCTTCCAGGGTAGAATCAAATCCGGCAGTACCACCGAAACCCAAAGTACTTGATGCTGATAAAGATGCTTCTCCAGATCCTTCTTGACTATAAAATGCTTCGCCTGTTTTAGGATCAACAAGTCGAATCACTACTCTCGCTCGTGCGCGTTGAGTCTTTTCTTTTCCTAATAACCAAATACCACCCGTAGTGTCTCTACCTAATTCAGCAACGGAACCCATAATAAGTGCATCTACGCCCTTAATATTCTGCTTAAATTCTTGCTCCGTAGCCCCCATCAAGTTTGCCTCCTCTTTAAGCTTTCCTATATCTTGCCGCTCCATGACATTAAACCTTTGCGTTGCCATAAGATGTCTAGACAATAAATCAGAGGCTTGTTTTCCTATCCTGTCTCCGGACTGATCAGTAAACAAACCGCTTCCGTAAACCGATTCATTGGTAAATCGTGAAATAGCGATATTCATTCGCTCAGAAGTTGGTAACGGTGCGGCTAGAATTTGAGGCCCTCGATCTTCTACACCTTCATTAATAGTATGGCTCACACAGGCTATAAGATTGATTGATAATAGAACAAGCAAGATAGGTGTTATTTTTTTCATGAGATTTTCTATTGATTAGAATTTTAATAAAACCTTCACCAAAGACATAAAACCCTCTTGAAAACAATATTCAAGTAGATTTTAAATATAAGACAAGGCGAGATAATCAAGAAAGGTAAAGCAGAGGCATCTATCAGAATAGTCCATTACCAATCAGTCCATAAACCAAATAATAGCACCACTTAAACCTCAGGCAGCTAATTTCTGCTGATTTATTCTTCAACAAGGCTTCTCAGAGCATAGCCAAAAGACTACGAAAAAACAGGCAGTATTTGAAGGCTAATTGAAGTGGTAATGTTCAAAATATATATTCCAAATACTAAACCTGACACAATTACCTCGTAAACTACTCTATGGTTACTTTCGCCACACGGCTCTTTTTCTGACTCCGGAGTTAGCTTACACATACACCCTAACAAAATGTGTAAGGGTTGAACTATTGAAAATAGATTGACGGCAATCCACAGTTTTTTATTGCCAGCAATAATATTGAACGCTGTAATTAAGGAGGTTTATTTTGTCTGATCAAAAATCACAAGCAATTGTTCAGCGACGACTACTGGCATTGGAATCCATCCGACGGTTGAGTGGTCGCTCAGAACGATGGATTACTGTTTCTGAAATAGTTCAGGATTTAAAAGAACAAGGGTATGCCGTTGAAGTTCACAGCATTCGTCGGGACTTAAAATCCTTACTGGAAACTTATCAACAGCTTGAGTGCAACGACAATAGTAACCTGACAGGAGAATCGGTTAATGGCTTGGCTCATGGCTACCGCTGGTCAGGTAAAGACAATCAGGCTAACGGCGGCATAACCTTACCCGAAGCTTTATCATTAGTAATGGTTGAACGATATCTCAGTCAATCCTTACCCGTATTGCTAACACGCTCGCTGCACGACATCTTCAACAAAGCTCATCAGACACTGGAATTGCACAAAAAAAGCCAAGTTACCCAATGGCCAGAAAAGTTTTGTGTAATCCAACCCGCCCAACCTTTGATTCCGCCAGAACTCAGCCACGAAATCTTGGTAGTCGTACATGAAGCGTTATTAAATGAAAAACAGTTGCAGGTAACCTATAAAGCTACCATTCGAGCTGATGCAAAAGAAAAAGAATACCGATTACATCCCCTAGGCTTAATACAGCGCGGCCCAGTCACTTATCTTGCCGCGATGACTAATGATTATGAAGACGTGTATTTATACGCCTTACACAGGATGAAAGTCGCTCAACTATTAGAGCAAGATTGCCGCCATAAACCGGCATTTAATTTAGCTCATTTTGCAGAAAAACAGGGACACTTTGGTTCCGCTGATACTATCCATTTTAAAGCACGGATCTGCGATCATCTGGGGTTAATGCTCGAAGAAACTCGTTTAAGTGAAAATCAAATAATAAGCCCGAATAATGATTCAGGGTTTAGAGAAATTACCGCCGACATTTCCAATACTTGGCAATTGCGATGGTGGATTTTAGGAGAATGTGATCGTATTGAAGTTCTGGAACCTGAAGAGTTAAGGCTACAAATTACTGAGTCACTTATAAGATGCAATCAATATTATGTACCGGAAGAGGAAAATAATGATCAGCGACAGTCAAAAAATCGAAATCGCTAAAAGATTTGCCGAACAGCACCCAACACCATTTGCCGCCTGGACGCCTGACTATGATTACGAGTCAGATGATGATCGTTTTTTAGCTGTGTATGACCACCTCATTTTCGGCGTGTACGGCGATTGTTATGGGCTAAACGCAGTGTATGATGAAGATAACTTGATTCAAGAAGCCACTGAATTTGAAGTTGCGGTTGAGCAATTTGAATCAAAAAATGAAGATAGAGAAGTGTTCTTTTTTGAAAAAACGAATGAACTGACAGGGATGCGTAAATTCATTGAAGAGCATGGTAAGCATGGGGATTGGTAGCCTGCTCTATGATCTCATATTTAACTTTGTACAGGTCGTGGGAGTCGGCTACCGACCTATTCTTTCGTCTGGAGTCTATGTTTAATGGCTTATTATAAGGTTTTCGTATGCACTACATAATGCTAGATACTTGCGTATTGCTGGATATAGCAACTAAAAAGAATGACCTGCCTGTTGTATCGGCTTTAGAGCAGTTAACGGCAAATGATATGATTACTTTGGTCTTTCCTGATCTTGTGATAGCTGAATTTAACAGGAACAAAAAAGATGTTGCAAATAAGACAAGACAAAGATTTTCCCAGGAGTTTAAAAAAGTTAAAGAAATCTTAACTGAATTTGGCGGAGAGAAAAAAGAACAGGCAATAGAGGTTATAAATGAGGTGAGCAGCCGTCTCCCGCTATTGTCAGAAGCAAACTACACGACAATCTCCAGAGTTGAAAAGTTAATCGAGAAATCTTTACAATTAATAATTTCTGACAACGCCAAGCTTAGAGCAGTCCAAAGAGGCATAGACAAAAAAGCGCCTTTCCATATCAGCAAAAACTCAATGGCCGATGCTGTAATCATTGAGGAGTTCATAGAGTTTGTTTTAGGTCATCAATCAGATGACAATACTTTCATTTTTGTCACGCATAACCACAGCGATTTTTCATCAAAAGATCATCGCAAACCGCATGAAGACTTTGGTGATATATTCCAGCAAGATAATGTTCTTTACTTTAATAACACACCAGCGGCAATTGCGACTGTAGATGAAGAAATTCTGTCAGACATTCAATTTGAATACGACTTTACTGAAGAAACTCGAGGACTTCAGGAGATTCTTTCTGCTATGGACGAGCTGGTTGATAAAATCTGGTACAACAGGTGTTACTGTAACCTACTTTATGGAGTTGAAAATGGAGATATTCGTATCGTTCCTGATGGTACTCAGGAATACGGTAATGGGGTTGTACACGATAGCATCTGGAAGGGGGCTTTGGAATCTGCTCAGCGAGTTGAAGAAAAGTATGAAGACACAGGTCCATGGACTGATTTCGAATGGGGAATGCTAAACGGCAAATTATCAACACTCAGGTGGATGCTCGGTGATGAATGGGATATGCTTGATACTTAATGAGTTGTTTTTTCTGAGCAGCCAACGCCTTACGATTTCGATTCTTGCTTTCGAAGGGTTGCACTTGGCCGTCCACTGCCTTTCAGTAGCCTGCTTTAAGATGAATTAACGCCCCACCTTTCCCACCCTGCTGAACCAAAAATCTATCCAGCTGATTCGCAAACGCCTGTATATCGCGTGAATTCAACACCGAAGGTCCACCCGTATCAACTCCGCTAGAGCGCAACGTATCCATGAAATCGCGCATGTTTAACAGCTCCTTGACATTGTCCTCAGTATAGCGCTCACCCCGTGGATTTATTGCATGACCGCCTTTGGTAACCACTTCATAAGCCAGCGGAATATCGCCGGTAATCACTAAATCACCAATACATAATTTTTTGACGATTTCATTATCAGCTACATCGAAACCGGATCTTACCTGTAAAAACTTAATATAGCGCGACGGCGGAGTTGGTAGATACTGGTTGGCCACCAGAGTGATGGTGATTCCAGTGCGTTCCGCCACTCGATATAAAATGTCTTTGATCGCCTTAGGGCAGGCGTCCGCATCAACCCATATTTGCATTGGATTACCAGTAAACCCCGATTAACAGAAACATCCCAATCACCATAAATCTCATCAGCCACATTTTTAATGAATACTGACTATAGTGATGCACAATCTCTTTAATCTTATTAGTTCCGACTTGATCTTGCATGTATGTTTTTTGCTGCATTGCCCCCTCCTTAGTTTGAAATAATGATTGGTTAATGGGAGCGATAACTACGCATTTGCCCAACCAACACCCCCTGTATCTCTACCTGCTCAGGACTATATGACATAGCCTCCATGGTGACATTGGCGGGCAACAGCAACACTTTATCCTGCGACTGCTCAATATATTTTAAAGTTGCTTCCGATCCTTCTATTAATGCCACCACGATCTCACCGTTGCTTGCATAACTGCGTTGCTCGATGACCACCCAGTCACCATCATAAATACCCGCTTCAATCATTGAGTCGCCCTTAACTTGTAGAACATAGCAGGGGTTATCGCTTTTTAGCATTTCAGGAACAGCTACGTAATTGATGTTCTCCAGTGCTTCAATTGGTTTACCGGCAGCAATCCTACCGACAAACGGTAAAGCATGCTCACAAGCAACGTAATCACGTTGT
>Ga0207952_1000652_pt1 | contig 22849 bp, 16 predicted proteins | sample SubbioR12Aug_8Ca_FD_184831 | JGI IMG/M metagenome (GOLD analysis project Ga0207952, IMG submission 184831) | Serpentinite rock and fluid subsurface biosphere microbial communities from McLaughlin Reserve, California, USA - CR12Aug_8Ca (SPAdes) | ecosystem: Environmental > Terrestrial > Deep...
AAACGCCTCATCAGGCCTATTACGACTTGCTGCCAATCGTTAAAAAGGCAGCCTAACCAACAGCAGGGATTTCACTTTAATTTTGGATTCTACTGTTCATACGATTGGGGCCACTTCTCAACAACGAGAAGCCGGATCGCGATTATTTTCTTTTGGGGGCGGGCATTTCGATGGTCTTACCCTATGGAATACAGCCTTTTGCAAACTTTGAAGCCATGTTAGGCCACAGTTATCTTAACAACTATGTGGGATCGATTGGTGCCCGCATGGAGTTTTAGGGGGATTCTTAACGTCGGCACATCCTAAATATTCGCCCCTCATTCAACTTAAAATTATCCAACTACCTTCAATTCCACAGCGGGGTTTTGTCCCGTTATGCCGCGCCGAGCACCGGAGGGTTTGAGCGGATCAGCCATGATCGGCTCGGGGTGACGGGATTTCGCCCGCCACCTCTGCCACACCACCGGACATGCGGTTTTCCGCATCCGGCGGTGGAACCCAGTGACTTTATGTTGTCACGAAATTTGATGGAATCCATAATCTCCATCGTTTCAACCTTACATTATTAAGGGTCGTAGGCTGGGTAGAGCAACGCGAAACCCAGCAAATGTTTTGAATTAGAAAACTTATCAGCTTCTAAGCTGGGTTTCATTATCATTCAACCCAGCCTACTTCTGCAAACCCAGCATCGGCTTACTATCAAATTTCGGACATTAATAAAACCGGAGCGGCTGGCCCCTAACCTACGCTGAATAGTTACCCGAATTTTACGAATTCTGACATCTTGTATAAGAATTGCGAGATCTTTTCAATAACCATGGGACCTAACATCAGGCTTTCGGTCATAAATTTGTCATACAAGCGTAATATGCTTTGAGCAATCATTCGCCGCACTTTTTGCCATGACATCGCTTATGCAATCCGCAACCGACCGGCCGCCGCTTTACCTTTCCGTGCTGCACGAAAACGTGGCGGGGCGCGGCCGCGTGAAAATTCCCGGCTTGTATCGCAATGAGCAGTTACGGGAAGAATTGGAAGCCTATGTGCTGGGATTGGATGACGTGCGTTCGGTGCGCGCCAGCACATTGACCGGCAATCTGATAATCGAATATGCCAGCCAGCAGGAGCTGGAAAACTATTTGCGGGGTATCGTACGTTTTCTGGAAGCGGAACTCGGACAACCGGTTTTACGGCGCAGCGAAGGGATAGACAGGCCCGGCAAAACCGCAAAGCTTAAAAAGCCCGCCGCCAAAGCCAAAAAAGAAATATCCGCCGATGAGCAAGGCTATCAAGCCCAGGCACAGCATTTTTGGCATACCCTGCCGCACGGTAGAGTGCTGGAAATTCTGGACAGCGCCGAGGACGGCTTGCCGGCCAATGCGGTTTCCCAGCGATTGGCTCGGTTTGGGCCTAATTCGCTGGTTCATTACAGAAACCGCTCACCCTTGCAGATGGTATTGCAGCAATTCGCTTCGGCGCCTGTCGCCATGCTGGGCGTTTCCGCGGCGATATCCATTGCCACGGGCGGTTTGGCCGATGCGGCGGTGATTGCGGTCGTGGTCGCCATCAACGCAGTGATCGGCTATTTCACCGAAAAATCCGCCGAGGAAACCATCAGCGCCTTGGGGCAGTTGACGCCCGATACGGCAACCGTGATTCGCGCCGGCAAAACCCTCGAGATTCCGCTGCATGAAGTGGTGATCGGCGATGTGCTGCGGTTAGCGCCCGGCGCCTACATTCCGGCCGATGCGCGTTTGCTGAACAGCAACCGGCTGAGTATCGACGAGTCGCCGCTGACCGGGGAAAGCCTGCCGGTTTCCAAGAATTTTGCCTTCAGCTGCCAGAACGAAACCGCGCTGGCGGACCGCCTGAACATGGTGTACATGGGAACCATGGTGACTGGCGGCAACGGCAAGGCGGTGGTGGTATCGACCGGGCGCTACACGGAAATCGGCAAGATTCAGGAGTTGGTCGGCGAAGCTCGGCCGCCGGAAACGCCTATGCAAAAACAAATCGACACCATGGGCATGCAACTGGCGCTGTTCAGCTCCGGCGTTTGTGCGTTGGTATTTGCGGTCGGCTTGGTACGCGGCCGGCCCCTGCTGGAAATGTTGATGTCGGCCATTTCCCTGGCCGTGGCGGCGGTGCCGGAAGGTTTGCCGGCGGTTGCCACCACCACCTTGGCGTTGGGCATCAAGGATATGCAGCGGCATAAAGTGCTGATACGCCAGCTGCCGGCGGTGGAAAACCTGGGCTCCGTGCAGGTGATATGTCTGGATAAAACCGGCACGCTGACGCTGAACAAAATGAGCGCTGTTGCCGTGCATGGATTGGAAACGGTTCTGCAAGTCCAGCAAGGCCGGTTTTTACACGGCGAGGAAGCGGTCGACCTTTATGCGCTTAACCCGGCATTCAAACGCATGATGGAAGTGTTGGTGCTGTGTAACGAATCCAAGCCCGCGGAACACGGGCAGGGATTGATCGGGTCTCCGACCGAAAACGCCCTGATGCAACTGGCGATGGATGCCGGCGAAGATGTGCGGGATTTGCGCGGGCGATATCCTCTGCTAAAAACCGACTATCGCGCCGAAGACCGACCTTACATGGTGACCGTGCACATGGCGGTTGATGGCGATTATTTGGTGGCCGTCAAGGGCAGCCCGCTGGCCATGTTGGATTTGTGCAAATGGCATGAGACTTGTGACGGCTTGCAACCCTTGAGCGACGAGGCCAGGGAGAAAATTCTGGTCGGCAACGAACGTTTGGGAGCGGATTCGCTACGGGTATTGGGTGTCGCTTACCGGCTGATGGACGAACTGTCCGACGACAGTGCCGCCGATTTGATCTGGCTGGGTTTGGTCGGCATGGAAGACATGATGCGTCCCGGCATGGCGGAGCTGATGCAAGAATTCCACGACGCCGGCATAGCCACGGTGATGATCACCGGCGACCAAAGCGCGACGGCTTATTCAGTAGGCAGGCGGCTGGGATTGAAAGGCGAAAACGAGCCGCTGGAAATGGTCGACTCGGTGCATCTGGAAAAACTCAATCCGCAGGTGTTGGCCGGTCTGGTCAATACCACCTCGATATTCTCCCGCGTCAGTCCGGCGCATAAATTGCGCATAGTCGAGGCCTTGCAGCTAAACGGCAAAGTGGTGGCGATGACCGGCGACGGTATCAACGATGGCCCGGCCTTGAAAGCCGCCAATGTCGGCGTGACCCTGGGCGACAAAGGCAGCGATGTGGCCCGCTCGATTGCCGACGTGGTGTTGGAAGAGGACGATTTGTCGACCATGATAACCGCCATTCGCCAAGGCAGAACCATTTACGATAATATCCGCAAGAGCCTGCATTTCCTGTTATCCACCAACCTCAGCGAAATAGAAGTCATGTTGGTCAGCGCGATGATAGGCGGCGCGGAAATATTGAACCCCATGCAATTGTTATGGATTAATCTGATTACCGATATTTTCCCGGGCTTGGCATTGGCGTTGGAACCGCCGGAAGGCAACGTGCTGAAACGCCCGCCGCGCGACCCCAACCAGCCCATCGTTTCGCCCAAGGACTATGCGAAACTGTTGCGCGAATCCAGCGTAATCAGCGCCGGCGCCTTGGGTGTTTACGGCTACAGCCTGTTACGGTACGGCATGGGGCCGAAAGCCAGTACCAACGCCTTCATGTCGTTAACCTTGGGCCAGTTGCTGCAAGCTTACAGTTGCCGTTCCGAGCAGACCTCGATTTTTAATCCGCAAAACCGCGAATCCAACCGTTATCTGGATAACGCAATCGGTTTTTCGGTGCTGTTGCAAATTCTGGCGGTCACGGTGCCTGCTCTGCGCGGTTTGTTGCGCCTGGCGCCGGTCGGTCCGGTTGACCTGCTGGCTATTTTGGCGGGAGCCGGTTTGCCGCTGGTTGTTAATGAATCCGCAAAAATCTCCAATAAACGCAATCCAGTTCGAGAGGACGCCGCATGATCAGCGATTTCGTATTCAACTCCCAATCGGTAACCGCCGGCCATCCGGATCGTATGTGCGATATCGTCAGCGATGCGATCATCGACGCATTTTTGCGTCAGGACCCGACTTCCCGCATCACCGCCGAATGCGCGCTATCGCGCAACATTCTGTTTCTGGCGGCCCGCTACGCCAGCGACGCAGTGGTCGATATTCCGGAAACCGCGCGCAAAGTCATCGAGAACATCGGCTATTGGCCGGAAGACTTCAACGCGGCGGACTGCACGGTGGTGACCAGCTTGATCGAACAGCAAAAGTCGTCGCGCGAGACCGATTTTTCGGCGCTGGAAGACGACGAAATCGAGCAGATCACCGTGTCGCACCAATCCACCTTGTTCGGCTACGCCTGCCGCCACACGCCGGAACTGATGCCGCTGCCGATCACGCTGGCCAATGCGCTGGCGCGGCGCTTGCATTTGGTTTGGGACACTTTGGACTACATATCGCCCGATTGCACCACCCAGGTTGGCGTGGAGTTCGTCGATAACCAACCCAAACGCATTCACAGCATTACTTTGATCATAGGCTGCGATAATCCCGATAAAACGCCCACGCAAATGGCCATGGAAGAAGATTTGCGCCACCATGTGATCGCGCCGGTATTTGCCCAAGCGCCGCTGCAGCCGGACAACCTGACCAAAATAGTCATCAATCCCAGCGGGCCTTTCGTGCGTAGCGGGCCGGCCGCGCATTCCGGCATGACCGGGCGGAAAAGCGACAGCGACACCTACGGCAGTTTTGCCCGCCATAGCGGCGCGGCCTTGAGCGGCAAATCGCCGTCCCGTATCGATAGGGTCGGGGTGTATGCGGCACGGCACGCGGCAAAAAATATCGTGGCCGCGGGTTTGGCGGAACAATGCGAGGTACAACTGAGTTACAGCATCGGCCATGCCGGCCCGGTCAGCGTATTGTTGAATACCCAGGGTACCGGCAAGTTGGACGATCACGAAATTCGTAAACGCCTGCTCAGGCATTTCGATTTCCGTTTGGGCGCCATCGTGCGCGATTTCAATCTGCGCCAGCTGCCGGCCCTGCATAACGGGGTTTTTTATCAACGGCTGCCGGCCATCGGCCATTTCGGCGAACACGGCTTGGTTCTGCCATGGGAAAATACCGATAAAGCCGCGCTGTTGACGTAATAGCGCGGTCTTATTCAGTCGAACAGTTTTTCGTTCTTCTTGTTCAACAGCTGTATGGCCCGCCATAAAAAGGTGCTGGCCGGAGCCATGATATGGCCCTTGGCCGCCTCGTGAATGGTCAGGCCCATGAAGGCAACAAACAACACCGAGCGCACGTCGATGCGGCCGGCGCTTAAGTCGGCCAGTTTGTGGTCCAGTTGCGATGCCACCAGCGAAGACAAACCGGCGACAGAGGCATGCTCGACGGCCGGCAGATCGGGATCGTCTTGCGCCACTAAAGCGAATAGCCCCGCGTTGGCGGCAAATGTAGCGATGTCGCTGAAGGGCGCGGAACCGTGTTGAATCAACAGGCTGGCCGCTTGCGGGTTAAGTTGCAACTGGGTAATGGCTTCGCAGTCCGCAAACGCTTCGGCTACCGCCTCGAAGTAGGCCTCGTCGTTTCGCTTTTGCGGAATTTTTAGCCGCACCCGCCCCGCCAGTTGATGCTTGATATAGGCTTTAGGTAAAAGTATTTGCGCCATCATGCTTCGTCGCTGTTAGATTTGATAACGACCTCTGTATCATCGACATGGGCTGTCCGGGCCTTGCGTTCCTGCTTCAATTCCGCTTTAACTTCGGCCAGCATATCGTCGAATTCCTCATTGGCTTCGGCCATGACTTCCCGGCCTTTTTCCAGCAATACCAGCCCCGATTTGATGGCGGCTCTGGCGGTGGGGCGGCTGGCGCGCACGATGGCCGGCAATGCCGGTACAATCACCGTTGCGGCGATAGCCGCGCCCAAGCCTATGGCAATACCCAGCGGGGTGCCGTTTTTTACAAGATCGTCGAGTTTGGGCATATTCAACTTCCTAACAGAATATAAGGGTTTTAAAAGCGGACGGGGTTAAAACCGTCCGTAGCGGTTGTCATCTTGCCATACGCAAACTTATTATTCTTCACGCCGAATATTACAGCTATATGACAAACGATCTTGCGCTCCGTTCAGGCCACACGCTTATAGTCATGGTGCGATCATCGGAAGTTCAGGCCTATCCGGCAGGAAATAGCAGAACAAGGCCATCAGCAAATAAACGCTCAGGAGTTGGACGCCCTTAAACCAGTTGGATTTGCCGTCGGCGCCGATCATGGAAAAAATCATAACGGGGAGCATGACTATCATGATGCCGGCATTTCCCACCACCAGATTAAGCGGTCTGGGAGCAATGTAATAGCTGCTGAGCATCAGTACGGGCGCCACAAACAGCGCAATCTGAATGCTGCTGCCCACGGCGATGCCCAGGGTTAAGTCAAGTTTGTTTTTCTTTGCCATGGTTACGGCCGCCACGCTCTCCGGGGCACCGCCGATCAAGGCGATAATGATCACGCCGATGAAAGCTTTCGACATGCCAAAGTGCCTTGCCGTTTCCTCGACGTTACCTACCAATACTTCGCTCATCAAAGCCAATATCACCGATGCTAGCAGCAATACAGTTATCGCCGAAAATAGCGGCCACTGTTCGGTTTCCGGCGCCTGGACTTCCTCGGTTTTTTTAGGCAGATAATAATGCGGATGGGTTTTCAACATAAATAACAGATTAAAGCCGTAAGTGATCAATAAAACCACAGCCACGCCGGCATTGAGCGCCATTTCCTGTTTGTAGGTATCGGATGAAATGAAGTTATCGAAAACGCTGGGCACCACAATGCTGATGGCGGCGATCATCAGCACCGATCGTTCGACGCGCGCGCCTCGTCGATTAAATTTTTGTTCCTGGTTGCATATTCCACCGACCAACAAGGACAAACCGAGTACAAACAAGAGGTTGGTGAGAATAACGCCGACGATGGACGCCTTTACCATATCCAGCAGGCCTGCCTTTAGGGCAATCAGCGAGATAATCAATTCCGGTGCGTTGCCGAAAGTGGCGTTTAGCAAACCGCCGACGGCCTCCCCAACCCGGAAGGCTATCTGCTCGGTTGATTCGATCATCAGGCCCGCCAGCGGGATGATGGCCAATGCCGCGCAAGAAAATTTAATATCCGCGGCCATTTCAGCACCCAAGTGTTGCAGATACCAAGTCAATGGTATAAACGGCAGCAGCCAATAGATCGGGTTTCTGCATAAATTTGTCATGACAAGGGCGCTATATTTTGGGTAGGGCAATAGTGGGTTTCGAACAGCCGTTTAACGGCATGGCGTGTGTTAATAGTCATGCGAAATTCAATCGCCGGCCGCCAAATTGCGTTACATCGGCAACGGTAGAATGCCTCCCCATGCAATTGCAAAGGGAACAAGCGAAGCGCTAATTTTCGGCGCGCGCTATTATTTTTGGCGATAGCGGGCCGTGCGTTCCAGCAATAACCCCGCGTGATAAGCGGCATCCGTGGTTTGTTCGAGAACCCCCAGAATTTCGGTCCAGTTACTCTCTTCGATCAGGGAAAGCACCAGCACGCGGCGCTGTTTTTTTCGCCACTCGTGATAAATTAAGTCGGCATTTTCCTCGTTGGTCTTGAGCGCCTTGCAGCAAGCTCTCATGCTTGCCAGGTCGATGTCCGGGTACCGAGCCACCTGCGATTGCAATGTTTCTATCATCGACATCAAGGCCGATAGAATCTCCTGCGCCGCATTCTCTATCTGCCTCGGATGGCAAATATCGATCAGTCGCGCGGTATTGTTAATGCCGTCGACGATATCGTCCAAGCGCTTGACCAGTTGTTCGGTGATATGGATATATTCTGAGTAGGTCAGCAATTCCAGACCGCCGTATGCTTCGGCCGTTAATTTATCCCCCTTCTCCTCCAGCTGTTTGACTTTGGCGATGTATTGGTCGGGCTCCTCAAGATTCAAGAACAGCTCGCTCAGGACGTTGCCGCACTCGATGGTGTTATCGAGGTGTTCCTTGAATATGGTTTCCAGGGGGCGGGAAAGGGGTCTATCAAGAGTATCGGCGGTCATAGTATCCTCGTAGGCTTTATAAAAACGGTGTTGTCCGGGGGGAATAGCGTTGTCTGATTTTTATTGATGCATGACCCTAAGGGCGATTGTGTCGGGCACCGGTTATCAAGCGATGGCGCGTGCCGAAAGAACGCCTTTTATTGAGATAAGGCGGGCAAGCAGTTCCGGCGAAATCCGCTCATTGATGTCAATTAATGTAAACGCATAATTACCGCGTGACTTATTCAACATATCCACGATATTGATGTTGTTCTCCGCCAGAATTGCCGTGATCTGGCTGACCATGCCGGGTATGTTTTCGTTCGCAATCGCAAGCCGAAAATGTTCGTTGCGGGATAAATGAATATCCGGAAAATTAACCGCGCAGCGAATAGTGCCGTTTTCAAGGAAATCGCGCACCTGTTCGCAAACCATCCGCGCGCAATTTTCTTCGGCTTCCTTGGTCGATGCGCCCAAATGCGGTAATACGATGGCGCGCGGGCGATTCAACAAGGCTGGCGACGGAAAGTCGGAAACATAAGCGCGCAGCATGGCGGTATCGAGTGCGGCCAGGAGCGCGGCTTCATCGACAATTTCGGCGCGGGAGAAATTCAGCAAGGTGGCATTGGGCTTCATCTTGCCGATACGTATGTCGTCCATAAGATGCCGGGTTTGATCGTTCAGCGAGACATGCAGGCTGACAAAATCTGAACGGGATAATAATTCGTTTAAGCTATCGGCCGGAATGGCATCCGACGACAGCCGCCATGCATTTTCCAGCGTCATTTGCGGGTCGAATCCCACGACGTTCAATCCGAGCGCCCGGGCAACATTGCTGACTTTGACGCCAATTGCGCCCAGCCCGACGACGCCCAAGGTCTTGCCGGCCAGTTCAATGCCGGAGAAACGGCACTTGGACTGCTCGACGCGCGCATCCAGTCCGCCATCTTCATCCTTAAGGCCGTTGACGAAAGCCAAGGCTTCCGGAATATGGCGCGCCGCCATTAACAGACCGGCAATCGTCAACTCGGTCACGGCATTGGCATTGGCGCCCGGCGCATTGAAAACCGGAACGCCCCGCGTTGACAGTTTATCGACCGGAATATTGTTTACGCCCGAACCCGCTCTGCCCACGGCTTTAACCGTATCGGGAATGACGACATTGTGTAAGTTTTGCGAACGCAGCAGGATTGCATCGGGATATTCAATCTCGTAACGAGCGCTTGAAAGCTTTTCCAGCCCGATAGGCGATAGGTTGTTATAGGTTTTAATCTTGAATTTTTCCTCGTTGCCCTCTGAGGAAACCGTTATGTGTTCAGCAAGCCGCATGTTCAAGCCGCTTTGATTTGTATCCATTTTCGATGTCGGTCATGGTGGTGAATTTTAATCTCGGCCGAATTGCGCAAAACCGTGTAAATGGGCGATTTGGTAATAACGGCATCGGTTTTTATGAAACCTCCTCAGCCGCCCGCCTATTTAATCCCATGCGGGAAAGCTATACCGATCAGGTTACAGCTTTATGAAATGCCGCGGGCTACAAGCGCCGAAATTAACTCTCGGCAGTAATCGGCGCCAATTTCCAGATGTCGCGGTTGTATTCCGCAATCGTGCGGTCGCTGGAAAATTTACCGCTGGCGGCGGTATTGAGTATGCTCATCCGCGTCCATTGTTCGGGGTCGCGCCAGAGCTGCTCCACCCGTTTTTGCGTATCTATGTAGCCGCGAAAATCCGCTAACGTTAACCAAGGGTCTTGCGGGCTTTTCAAGGAGGCAAGGATGTCGTCGAAAATACCGGGTTCGAATTGGTTGAAATGACCGCATTCCAGCAAATGCATGACCCGTTGCAAATCGCTGTCCTGTTCGATAAGCCGCCGCGGATTGTAATGGGCATGGGTTGCCTCCACTTCGGCGGCCGTCAAGCCGAATAAAAAGAAATTTTCCGCGCCGACCTCGTCCCGAATCTCGATATTGGCCCCATCCAAGGTACCGATGGTAAGGGCGCCGTTCATCATGAATTTCATGTTACCGGTCCCGGAGGCTTCCTTGCCGGCGGTGGAAATTTGCTCGGACAAATCCGTGCCCGGGCAAATTTTTTCCATGGCCGAGGCCCGGTAGTTGGGCAGAAATGCCAGTTTCAATTGCTTGCCGACTTGCACATCGTTATTGATGACGTTCGCCACATTGTTGATCAGCTTGATGATACGCTTGGCCATGGCATAACCGGGCGCGGCTTTGCCGCCGATCAGCACGCAACGCGCTACCCAATTTTGGGTGTCGCCGCGCTTGATGCGGTCGTATAAGTGAATGACATGCAGTATGTTCAGCACCTGTCGTTTGTACTCGTGTATGCGTTTTACCTGTACATCGAACATAGCGTCGGCATCGATATCGATTTGCAATTCCTGCTGTTTTAGATCGATTAATTTTTGTTTATTAAACTGCTTGATTTGCCGCCACTGTGTTCTGAATGCCGGATCATCGGCATAGGACTTGAGTTTTGCCAGATGCGACAGGTCGGTGATCCAGCCGTCGCCTATGGTGGAGGTAATCAGTTTCGCCAATTCGGGATTGCAGCCCGCAAGCCAGCGCCGCGGGGTGACGCCATTGGTTTTGTTATTGAATTTCTCCGGCCACAAGGCATAAAAGTCCTGGAACAGGCCTTGTTTGAGCAGATCGGAGTGTAGCGCCGCCACGCCGTTGACCGAAAAGCTGCCTATGATGGCCAGGTAGGCCATGCGCACGTATTGTACCGAGCCTTCTTCAATGATGGACATACGGGCCTGACGCGGTTTGTCTCCCGGCCAACGCGCGGACACCTCGGCCATGAAGTCGGCATTGATGGCGAAGATGATGTCTAACAGGCGCGGCAATAGCTGGCGCATCAAGGGGACCGACCACTTTTCCAAGGCTTCCGGCAGCAGGGTGTGGTTGGTGTAGGCCATGGTTTGGCGGGTAATTTGCCAGGCATTTTTCCAGGATAACCCGTATATATCGACCAGTAATCGCATCAATTCGGCAACGGCGATACTGGGATGGGTGTCGTTGAGTTGAAAACAGTTTTTTTCCGCGAATTTGGAAAAATCGCGGCCGTGGCGGCCTACCCAGTGCGCCAGTACGTCCTGCAGGCTGGCGGATGCCAGCAGATATTGTTGTTGCAGACGCAGGGCCTTGCCGTTTTCATTGGCATCGTTGGGATACAGCACCATGGTGATATTTTCCGCGGTATTTTTTTGCGCCACGGCTTCGGCGTAATCGCCGGCATTGAATTCCTGCAGATTAAAGTCTTCCGTTGCCATGGCTTTCCAGAGCCGCAGGGTGTTGACGGTATCGTTCTTGTAACCGGGCACCGGCGTATCGTAGGGCATGGCCAACACATCCCGGGTATCGACCCAGCAGATGCGTTTGTGTCCGTTTTCGTCTATATGTGTTTCGGTACGGCCGCCGAACTTGATGCGGGTGATGTATTCCGGGCGTTCGATTTCCCAGACGTTGCCGTTACGCAACCAATGATCGGGCTTTTCCACCTGTTCGCCGTTGACGATCTCCTGAATGAACATGCCGTATTCGTAGCGCAAGCCATAACCGGTCACCGGTAGATTCAAGGTCGCGCAACTGTCGATGAAACAGGCCGCCAACCGCCCCAGGCCGCCGTTGCCTAAACCGGCATCGGGCTCGGCGTCGACGAGTTCTTCCATTACCAAGCCCAAATCGTAGAGACCCTTGGCCACTTCGTTATCCACGCCCAGGTTCATCACCGCGTTGCTCAAACGCCGGCCAAGCAAAAATTCCATCGACAAATAAAACGCATTCTTGCCGTCTTGATTGCGCTGCAAATTGTAGGTGCGTTTCCAGCGTTCGACCATGCGATCGCTGATAGCCAAGGAAATGGCTTTGTAGGCATATTCCGGTGAGCGGCAATGTTCGTCCCGGCCCAAACGGTGGCTGTAGTAATGCTTGAAGTCATGCGTGATGTGCTCTTTATCCATGCCGAGCATGGGCAGCAGGGTTATGTCCGGTTTCGGATGGCTGATACGGAAGACTTTATGTGATGACATGTTTATTGCGTTGACTTGCGTACTAAAAAGAAGAATTCTTGTGTAATCGAGCGGCGGGAACCTATACCAAACTCCGCCCTCATAGGCTTAGCACGCTATACCGAATAGATTACAGTTGTATGACAGTTTTTAATGCGACACAGAACGGGCGTAAAAATTAACCAGGCCGAGAACAAGGTGACAAAAGTCATGCAAAATTGCTAACTTGTGCTTTATATACAGATAGCCGTGCGGAAGGTTTATTTGTAATGTTGCCGGGCGTTCTTCCGGCATATATTCGGCAACGTTCGAAATTGATCCGCGGTCGCTTAAAAGGGTGAACACACATGAAAATTGAAAAAATCAAACCGGCAAGGAAAAAAGTTGCGTTGGATGTTCGGACTTACGATGGTTTAAACGAGTTTTCCAGAACCAACGACATCAAGCCGCAAGCCATGCTGGCGGCATTGGTTGAGACCATGTTAGGCAATCGGGCGCTGGCGGACAAGGTGATAGACATCACGCTCAGCAAAGCGGCTGACGAAGCCACGGACGATAACGCGGAAATGATTTTCAACAGTTGCTACGACCGCTATTGCCGGAAGCAATCGTGCGACACGTATTGCAAAGCCAACGTCCTTAGGCAATGGGCAAGGGCCAAAGCTTTGCTGGAAAAATAATTTGAATTGCATCGAGTTGGGGCCAAGGGTTTCGTCAAGAATAACATCCCCGTATTTTCGGTGATTGTTGCCGGATAGGAGGGGCTTTAGCCCCTATCAAGCGCTCCTACAAAGGCAATATATTTCGGTAAGTTGTTTCCAACCCTAGCCTAAGCCGGCGATGTTTTTTTAAGACTGTCGGTTAATGGCCTTCATAAGGCCAACTCTTCAATCTCCTGGCCAGCAGGAGGCGGCCGCTTGCCCCCCTCCCCTAATGCCAAAAAACAGCAGGCAAAAAAAAGGGGCTTGCACAGCCCCTTTTCCCTCGCTATCCGAAAACCCTTATTTGGCGGCGTCGGCGAATTTGTTGAATGCTTCCACCCGTTGTTTGCCCAGATTGACCAAGTCGATACCGTTATCGACGATCATTTGGATCAAGCCTGGAGTGTTGTAAACGATTTTACCCAGGTAGGCCACCACGGGCACGGCGACGATGGCGCCAAACAAAGTACCGATGCCGAACACGTTCAGGAACTTGGTCATCAGTACAACCATATCCAGCGGCAACAGAATCATGGTGCCGAAATATACCAGCACGATGAAAGTAAACAGGACGAACACTACAAACTGCAGCAACCTTACCAAAGCAACATTTAGGTTTTTCATGGTTTATTTTTCTCGGGGTCAATTAAATAATCTTTGTGCGGCGGCGGGTTTGATAGGCAAACAATTTCAGTCGCAAACCGGCCGGCATTATAAAATAAAACCCCTACGCTTACTCAACTTTTTGGCGCGTGGATTACCTGCGTCAGGCTTCTTCGCTGGGTTCGACGTCGATACGGTAAACCGTGGGTTTATCGATGAACAAAGGATGAATCAAGGCGCCCACCGCGAAACCGCCCAAATGCGCCCACCAGGCGGAACTGCCGCCCAGGCCGGGAAACATGGCCGCGGTACTGATCTCCTGCAATTGCAAAATCACCCACACGCCCAGAAAGGCGATGGCGGGTATTTCGAAAAACAGCGGAAAAAACAAAATCGGCACCATGATAACTACCCTGGCATAGGGAAAACGGAAAAAATACGCCCCCAACACTCCGGCTATCGCTCCGGACGCCCCCACCACCGGCACCACCAGATTTTGCGAAAAATACCATTGAATGTAGGTCGCCAGTAAGCCGCATATCAGATAAAAAGCCGCAAACCGCTTGTGCCCCATCAAGTCTTCGATGTTATCGGCGAAGATCCACATGAACATCATGTTGACCAGCAAATGCACCCAGCCGCCATGCAGAAACAAACTGCTTAAAAACGAAAAATAATAATCCGGCGGCAAACCGAAATGCTTGGACCAGGTTGGGTTGGTGTAACGCAACGGCACCATGCCGTACTTATACAAAAAATGCTGCGCCATGGCGTCCGGCATCAGCAGCATCAAAAGATAAACCCCGATGCAAACCGCCATGATGCCCCAAGTGACATAGGGCGTAGTGTTGCATGGTATCGAATCTCTAATCGGTATCATTTGAGCGTCCTTTGGATTTAAAACATCTTTATGAGCCTTTTCAAAACATTTCGTTCCATTGCTTTTCCAGGCGTTGCACCGAAACCGGGAATGCGGTTTTCAGTTGCTGGGCAAACACCGAGACGCGCAATTCTTCCAACCCCCAGCGGAACGTTTCGCGCTCCGGCATGGGCTGGCCGGTTTTCAGCCGTTTTTCGACATGCTGCCAATACCGCTGCCATAAGCGCTGCAGGCCCTGCACATCGGCCGAATCCGGCTTCTGCTTGTCCAATCTAAAAGCGATGGCTTTTAAATATCGCGGCATGGCTTGCAACTGCGCCAACGGGGTGTAACGAATAAAGCCGCTGTACAACAGCAAACTTAGCTGATTTTCCACGTCCTGCTTTAAAGCGGGAACTATGCCCGGCTGTTTTAACTGCCGGCCGATGTCTTGGTAGTGTGCCATGATTTCCGCGACTTGCTTGCCGGCTTGGTTGCCGACGCCGATCAGACTGGATTTTTTATCCGCCAAGCGGGCGTCGAAGGTCTGCCGGCCGCGAATCTCCCCGGTCTCCACAAACGCGCTGCTGAAAATCAAAAACAACAGATCGTTTTTAAATTCGCCGCCGCGGGCCTTTAAAATCGGGTGCTTGGGCAACTGGTTATAAGCCAGTTGCAAAGCCGCCGGCACGCCGTTATTTTTCAAGATGTATTGCGCATCCTTGCGGCACTGCAATTGGAACAACTTGGTCAAGCCTTCGAAATGCGCCTGCTCGGCCTTTTGTTGGGTTTCCAGGATTTTCACGCCCACCGTCTCGCCTTCGTCGACAATGGCCGGATAGCCGATAAAACTTTGCCCCTTCTGCATGAATTGCATGGTATCGGGCAAATCGTCGAAAACCCAGGCGATGCAGCCGGTGTGATGCATTTCTTCCCGCGCCAGCTTATCGAAACTGTCGCCGGCCTTGACGGCATGTTCCGCCTGCAATTTGGCCAGATTGCGGCCATAGCCGAGCGCCCCGCCCTTATCGTCCACTACCCGGAAATTCATTTTCAGATGGTCCGGCAACGTGTCCGGCTGCCACTCGTTCAGCGGAATGGCTTCGCCAGTCAATTTACGCAGCCGATTGCTCAGCCATTCGTACAACGAGCCCTTGAAATCCGGCTCGATTTCCAGACAAGCCTTGGCGGTATTCGGCACCGGCACGAAAGATTTACGCAAATGCTTGGGCAGCGACTTGATCAAGGCCGTGACTTTTTCCTCCAGCATGCCCGGCACCAACCAGTCGAACGGCATTTGCCGAATCTGGTTAAGCTGATGCACAGGGATGATGGCGGTGACGCCGTCCTCGTCGTGACCGGGCTCGAAACGGTAATGCAGCTCGATAGTCAAATCGCCGAGCTTTTTGCTATCCGGAAAATCCCAGTCGTTGATCTGATTCTCATCGGTGCGGGTTAAATCTTCCTTGGTCAAAAACAAAATCTTCGGATCGTCGCGTTCGACCTTTTTGCGCCATTGGTCCAGGGAGATGCCGCTGACGATCTCGGCCGGCAGTTTCTTGTCGTAAAACTGGTACAGCCATTCCTCGTCCTCGACCAAATCCACCCGCCGACCCTTGTGCTGGATGTAGCCCACCTCCTCCAGCAGCTTTTCGTTGGCCTTGAAGAACGGCGCGTTGGAATGGTAATCCTGGTTCACCAGCGCATGGCGGATGAACATCTCCCGCGCAGCCTTCGGATCGACGTTTTCGTAAGGCACTTTGCGCTTGGCCTGTAAGGTCAAACCGTACAACAAGGTACGCTCGAACACGCCGCAGCGGCCTGCGCTTTTTTCCCAATGCGGATCGTAGTAATTGCGTTTGACCAAGTGCTGGGCGCAGGCCTCTATCCATTCCGGCTCGATCTTGGCGACGGTGCGGGCGTAGACCTTGCTGGTCTCGACCTGCTCGGCGGCCATGATCCATTTCGGCCGCGCCTTATGCTGGCCGGAACCGGGGAAGATGAAAAACTTCAGGCCGCGCGCGCCCAGATATTCGTATTGCTCGTGCCTGAAGCCGATGTTGGACAACAAGCCCGGCAGCAATGCCATGTGAATCTGCTCGTAATTGGCCGGATTGCCGCTGGTTTTCAAGCCCAAATCGCCGCGCGCCACTTGCATGATCTGGGTATGGATGTCGTGCCATTCCCGCATGCGGATATACGACAGAAAATTGTCCTGGCAATACTTGCGCAGCTTGCTGTTGGTCAAATGTTTCTTCTGTTCCTCGAAGGCGTTCCACAGATTCAGCAGGGTCAGAAAATCCGAATCCTCGGCCTTGAACTGCGCATGTTTGGCTTCGGCCTGCGGCAATTTATCGGCCGGCTTGTCGCGCGGGTCCTGAATGCTCAAGGCCGAAACGATAATCGCCACCTCGTGCAAGGAACCCAAATCCGCCGCCGCCAACAGCATCCGCGCCAGTTTCGGATCGGTCGGAATCTTCGCCAGCCGCCGTCCGGTGTCGGTCAGGTTGCCTTGCTTGTCCAAGGCGTCGACTTCGAACAACGAATTCTTGCCGTCGCGGATCATTTTCTCGTCCGGCGGCTCGACGAACGGAAAATCTTCGATGTCGCCCAGCTTCAAGGAAGCCATCTGCAAAATCACCGACGACAGATTGGTGCGCAGGATTTCCGGTTCGGTAAACTCGGGGCGAGCCAGATAATCTTCCTTGGAATATAACCTGATGCAAATACCCTCGGCCACCCGGCCGCAGCGGCCGGCGCGTTGATTGGCGCTGGCCTGCGAAATGCGTTCTATCGGCAACCTTTGAATCTTGCTGCGGTGGCTGTAGCGGCTGATGCGGGCATGGCCGGAATCGATCACGCAACGGATGCCGGGCACGGTCAACGACGTTTCGGCGACGTTGGTCGCCAGCACGATGCGCGGCTTGTTGCCGCTGGGTTTAAACACCCGCTCCTGCTCGGCCACGCTGAGTTTGGAATACAGCGGCAACACCTCGTAACGGGCATTATTGTGCGATTTGCGCAGGGATTCGGTGGTCTCGCGGATTTCGTGCTCGCCGCTTAAAAAGATCAAAATGTCGCCGCGCATATCCCGGTACAACTCGTCCACTGCGTCCAAGATGGCTTGCTGCAAATCGGCGGAAGTTTCGTCGTCTTCCTCTATCAATTCGATGGGCCGGTAGCGCACATCCACCGGATAAGTGCGACCCGAAACATTGACGATGGGAGCATTATTGAAATGCTTGGCGAAACGTTCCGGGTCGATGGTGGCGGAAGTAATCACCACTTTCAAATCCGGCCGCTTCGGCAACAGCCAGCGCAGATAGCCCATTAGAAAATCGATATTCAGGCTGCGTTCGTGCGCCTCGTCGATAATGATGGTGTCGTATTGATTCAGATATTGGTCGTTCTGCGACTCGGCCAGCAGGATGCCGTCGGTCATCAGTTTAACCAGCGAATTGGGATGAGTCTGGTCGTGAAAGCGCACCTTGTAACCCACCGCCTGACCGATGTTTTGGCCCAGCTCTTCGGCAATGCGATCCGCCACGGTGCGGGCGGCAATACGCCGGGGCTGGGTGTGGCCGATCAAGCCCTTCACGCCACGGCCCAGTTCCAGACAAATCTTCGGCAACTGCGTGGTCTTGCCGGAACCGGTCTCGCCGCAAACGATGGTGACTTGGTTATTCTTGATCAGTTCGGCAATCTCGTCCTTCTTGCCGCTGACGGGCAGGTCGGGATAATTGATCACCGGCACGGAAGCCCTTCTTTGGTTGCAGCGGCTCACCGAACGCTCTATCTTATCGGCCAATTGCTGAACTTGCCCAGACACATCCTTGCCTTTCCCCACCTCGCCGCGCAGCCGGTCGAGTTGGCGTTTAAAGCCGTGCCGATCGATGCTCATGCAGTCGTGGAGATCTTTGGCGAGTTGTTTCAGGGTGTCGTGAACGGACATGGGGCGGCGAATATCGTAAAAAAGGCTGGCATTATAAGGTGTGGGAGGCGGTTTTACATTGGCTTGTCTATCCAGACGGCCAGGTAGATACTGTTATCCAAGTCAAGCCAAATGAATAGCTGAATCGAACGGCTTGGCGGATTTTAAGACTCCGAAAGCAACATGAATCAACTTACGCATCATGGCCCCGATAATCAGCTTATTGGGTTTACCTGCACTGGCCAAGCGGTTTCTGAATTGCTTTCCCCAGTTCGTTTTATACAGCGTCACCATGGCGGGCATGTACATTGCCTTTCGCAAGAAAGAGTGACCAATTTTGGAGAGTTTGGGTTTGCCCTTAATGCTACTGCCCGATTCATATTGCCGAGGATCGAGCCCGGCAAAAGCGGCTGCCTGCCGACTATTGGCGAAGCGCGAGGTATCGGCATAGAACGCCAGGATGATGGCACTGGTACGCTCACCGATACCGGGAATACTGTCGAGCAATTCGCGTTGTTGCTTGAGATCGGGATGGTGATCGATATGTTCATTGATGGCATCGATCAATTGCCGAATCGCGGTATCCAGCCAGTCAAGATGCTGTTGGATGTCTTCGCGTACCGCCTCCCGAGCTACCTGCAAGCGGTTGCTTTCTTGGGTGCGCATGGTTTGTAAGGCGTCCAGGCGTAACACGAGTGCACGTAGTGTCACTTCGGCCTCGCTACGCGGTTGCCAAACAGGCGGTTGGCGCTCGGCGCAGAAATCGGCGATGAGCTTGGCATCGATCGTATCGGTTTTACTGCGGGTGAGCCTTGAAGCGCCATAGGCCTTAATTTGCGCCGGATTGACAACGCTGACGGTTAAGCCGGTGATCGCTAGATGTTGGGCAACCTCTTCCCAATAAATGCCGGTGGCTTCCATGCAGACATGTATGGATTCGGCTTTGTGAGCCGTCAACCACGTTAATAACGTCGCGAAGCCTTCGAGCGAATTGGGAACCGCTTTGGCGCGAAACTTTCCGTTGGGTAATCGTAGTGCACAATCCAATTTGGCCTTAGCCACATCGATACCCAGATAAAAATGGAACATGAAAACCTCAAATGATCTACCTTGTAAATGCTGGCTGCCGGAAACCGGGCCGAAGAGACTGTTCGATCGTTGATCGAGGGCGGGTCACTGCTGCAATGATCTACGCGAGGGATTTAGAAATCCAAGCTCCGATACGGCATCCAGTGACCCAAACCTGAGGTGCCCCTCAGGTGTGTTTTCATGATGTATTATCCTTTGAAAAGCACGGTTGAATAATACAAGCTCCGATAGTGCAACGTAATCGTAGGCATGACGATTCAATGCTTTCCCAGCATTCGTACGATTACGCTACGCTAATCGTATCTACGCGGGCTAAAGGGCAGTAGAGAATAATCGTTTAATCCGTTAGAATTTCGGCGCCACACCGGTTGCGAAGCCGGGCCGGAAAATCACGGAGCTTGGGGAAGGAAGCTGGCCGGATTGCGAAATCCTGACGCAACCGGCAGTCTTCGTTGGTTTGCGTCGTTTAACAAAACACGCAATGACCTTTAGGGTCAAGGAAACAACGTGACAACACCATGTTCAAGCAAGCTAATTATCCCTATTATTTCCGGCAGTTTGTTGTTGCTTGCCAATAGCACGGCAAAGGCAGCGGATGCATATCTGATGTACAGTTACTCAGGGGGAGCGGGGGCGCAGCCATCCGGTGGTACCCTATTTAGTTCTCCTGGATCTGCTGTAACGATTTATTCGAACCAAACTCAATTTCTTGCCGATTCTGCCAGTGACTCAGCTGCCGGAGATCTCCCAAACATCACTTTCCCCGATTACGTGGGACCCACTACTTCAACTCAGTCGGCTACAGCCGCTATCCAAGGCTCGTTTAATTTCAATTATTTGAGTGCGCGAGCGTCTAGTTCGGCAGCTAAGACCGTTGGGCGCTATACGTGGAGCACCTCGGATCCCCGTGTGCCGGGGCCGCAGGAAGCGTATAACGACAATTATGCCGGCGGGTCGGCAGGCGTTAGTCAGACGCTTTCTGATCAACTGACCATCGTCTCAACCGAATTACAGATAGGCGCTCCGGTGGAACTGGTGGTGGATTGGTCGTTGGATGCCTTATTATCCATAACCGGCGCTCAAAGCGATGCATTCGACAATGCTAGTATAACGATGGAGGTGTCGACGCTACTTGGAGGTGCGCCTCGGCAACAATTTGATTATTGGAATAATGGCGCAGAAGCACATTCCAGTGGGAGCTTCACTGTGGAGGCAATAGTCGGTCAGGTGATCCCCTTCGGGGCACAATTATCCGCGCTGACTACTAGCTACGCGTTGAATACCAATGTGTTTGGTGGACCAAATATTTCGTCATTTGCCGACGCCACCGCTAACTTCGCATTGCGCGTCATTACGCCGGGTGCCGGTTATAGCGCCGCCAGCGGCAATGTCTACGCCACCTCGCTTGCCGCCGTGCCTGTGCCTTCGGCGGCTTGGCTGTTTGCTAGCGGACTATTGGGCTTGTTTGGCCTGAAACGTCGGCGCTAAGTTTAAAAACATGCAAAGCCGATTGCGCAGATGAGCCTTTATTGCTTCTATCAATCGGCACTTTATTACATTCATTTGATTTACGGACGATTTAAGGAAACTAACTTATGAAACACGGAAAAATTTTGCTGGCAGTTGGCACACTATTTAGCTTGAACTCACAAGCGGCCTTGTATGATCGCGGGAATGGCTTGGTATATGACGATGTGTTGAATGCCACCTGGAGTAAAGATACCAACTTGTTGAAAACTCTAGCAAACGCCTCTGGAAATTCGATCAATTATTTACAGCAAATTATTACCGCTAGTAACGGAAAAGTTTACGATGGTTACAATGGCGGAGACCATACACTAACCTTAAACGACTTTGGCGTACATCCGAATGGCAATGTCGTTTCGATGACATGGTGGGGTGCGCATGGATTTATTGATTATTTGAACAGCACAAATTATCAAGGCTATAACAATTGGCGTTTGCCAAGTTTAAGCCCAATTAACGGTACTAATTTCAATACAAATTCATCTTACAACGGCGCAACTGATGCTGGATACAACATCACTAGCCCAACGTCAGAATTATCTTATATGTGGCATATTAATCTCCATTTGCCGGATAGCTATTTGCCTAATGGCCAATTGAACCCAGCCTGGACAAATACGACGGGATATTTCCTCAATTTTGCAGATGCAGCCAACGCTAACGCCAGCGATAGTTTTACTTTTGGCGGCAATCAAAAATTCTGGACTGAGTTAGTGCCAAATCCTAATGCAAAGCCATCTATGTTCTATATCTTCTATGGTGCTCAGACGATTAACGAATCTGAAAGTAGCCCCGGTGTTGGCGCATGGATCGTCAGATCGGGAGATGTTGCGCCAGTACCTGTTCCTGGCGCAATATGGTTATTCAGCAGTGGCCTATTGGGCGTGCTTGGATTGAAACGCCGTAACGCTTAATCGTTGCTTTGGTTCCCAAGTTTACCTAGTTCCCAAGCTCCAGCTTCACCTGGCTCCCAAACTCCGGCTTGGGAGCTTGATCTTCCATCAAGCCGCCAAGCCCGGCATAATTGGCCGGGGGCGACCCTGGTTCCCACGCGCCGCGTGGAAACCCAGACCTTCCGCGCTGCGGTGAAGTTGTGCCGCAGCGCGGCCAAGCCCGGCATTCCAACGCAGCGCATAGGAACGAGACATCCCCACTGTAATTCTATCGTGAACCCGTTCCCTCAAATCCACGCCACGACCAGCCCCGGCTCGTAGCACCACACTTCGGCAAAACGGTTCAATCGGGTTTCCTCGAAGGCGAACCAGCTATCGCGCAATTCAGGGTAATCCAGCAGCGCATCCTTGAAGCGCCGGAACGGCTTGCGGCCGTTGAGCGCGGCTTGCAATGCCTCGGCTTCCGGGCTGTCGCCTAGTTCATCGACAAAGTCTTCCATGATTTGGAAAGCATCGCGAGAAGCCATGGCCTCAATCGGCAGATAACGCGGATTGTCTTCCAGATCGTCCGGCATTTCATCGACGCCATCGTTATTGCGCCATAACTCGCCGGTTTCCTTGTCCAGAAACCAAGCCTCATCCCAATCCCCGGCATTCGAGGTCAAGGCGAGGATGAAGTCCTTCCGATTGATCTTTAATGCAGCCATGTAAATCCCTGGATAGTTTTACTCCGGTTCCCACGCGCCGCGTGGGAAGGAGATCATTGACAAAGAATTCAATCTACCGGCAACCAAGCATAAATCGCCCCTAATCCGCCTCGAACAAATGGTATTGGTTTTTACCCTTCATTTTGGCTTGATACATGGCTTGGTCGGCCTGGCGCAATAGCTGGTCGGCGTCGATATCCCCGGCTTGCGGATAAAAGCTCACCCCCAAACTGGCCGATACCCGCATGACCGATTCGCCGAAAGTTACCGGTTGCGAGGCCGCCGTCAACAAACGCGACAATAGCGGCAAACAGGCCTCCGTATCCGGCAAATCCACCAGTACCGCCACGAACTCGTCGCCGCCCAACCGCGCCAGCGTATCGCTTTCCCGCAGGGTCTGTTTCATGCGGCCGGCCAAGGCTGTCAACAATTCGTCGCCC
>Ga0207952_1000653_pt1 | contig 22802 bp, 16 predicted proteins | sample SubbioR12Aug_8Ca_FD_184831 | JGI IMG/M metagenome (GOLD analysis project Ga0207952, IMG submission 184831) | Serpentinite rock and fluid subsurface biosphere microbial communities from McLaughlin Reserve, California, USA - CR12Aug_8Ca (SPAdes) | ecosystem: Environmental > Terrestrial > Deep...
CCGCGCCGAGGCGCGTGCGGAACGCCGCGAGCAGCGGGCGCACGAGATCCGTCTGAAGGAGATGGAGATCGAGGCGCGGCGCCCTCGGAATGAGAGGGGCGCGAAGCCTATTCCCGAAATGCACGCTTCTGACGTGCATCCGCCGGCACCCGGCGAGACCGAATCCGCCGCTCCGATCAACGACTTGCCGGCCGTTCCGGCGGACATCGCACCTCCACAGGTCGTGGAGGCAACGCAGCCCGCTCACCCAAGGGCGGAGGTTACTCCGCCCGACTTTCCCCCTCACGGGGGCGAGGAGCCCGACAAGAAAAATGCTCATGTTCCTCTCCTCCTCGGGGGAGAGGCTAGGTGAGGGGGCGTGTGCTAGAACGCGGGAAATAGCGGAGGATTCAATGGTCGCCAGCATCGGGCATTTCGTCGGCAACAAGCTCACGGCGGGCACGAGCGGCCGCACCGGCGACGTCACCAACCCGGCGACCGGCGAGGTAACGGCCAAGGTGGCTTTCGCGACCTCGGCCGAGGTCGACGCGGCCGTGGCGGTCGCCAAGAAGGCGCAGGCGGCCTGGGCCGCGACGCCGCCGCTCCGCCGCCAGCGCGTGATGTTCAACCTGAAAACCCTGGTCGAGAAGCGCACCGACGATCTGGCCCGGCTGATGTCGCTCGAGCACGGCAAGACCTTCGACGATGCCAAGGGCGAAGTGGGCCGCGGCCTCGAGGTGATCGAGTTCTCCTGCGGCATCGCCCATCACATGAAGGGCGATTTCACCGAGCAGGTCGCCTCCGACATGGATTCGTGGTCGATCCGCCAGCCGATGGGCGTGGTGGCGGGCATCACGCCGTTCAACTTCCCGATCATGATCCCGTGCTGGATGGGCGCCATGGCGGTGGCCTGCGGCAACGCCTTCATTTTGAAGCCGTCGGAGAAGGATCCCTCGGCGCCGATGCTGCTGGCCGAATTGTTCGCCGAGGCGGGCGCGCCCGCCGGCATCTTCCAGGTGGTGAACGGCGACAAGGCGGCGGTCGATGCGCTGCTCGTTCATCCCGACGTGCCGGCAATCTCCTTCGTGGGCTCGACCGCGATCGGCCAGTACGTCTATCACACGGGCACGCAGCAGAATAAGCGCGTGCAGGCGCTGTGCGGCGCCAAGAACCACATGGTGATCATGCCCGACGCCGATCTCGACCAGGCGACCGACGCGCTGATCGGCGCGGGTTATGGCGCCGCCGGCGAGCGCTGCATGGCGATCTCGGTCGCGGTCGCGGTGGGCGATGTCGGTGACAAATTGATGGCCAAGCTTGCGCCTCGCGTCGCCGCGCTCAAGGTTGGTCCGGGACTCGATCCGCAGTCTGAAATGGGCCCGCTGGTCACGCGCCAGCACCGCGACAAGGTGATGGGCTATGTCGATCAGGGCGTGAAGGAAGGCGCCAAGCTGGTGGTCGACGGCCGCGGGCTGAAACTGCAGGGCTACGAGAACGGCAACTTCATGGGCGGCTGCCTGTTCGACAACGTGACGACCGACATGACGATCTACAAGGACGAGATTTTTGGGCCGGTGCTCTCGGTGGTGCGGTCCAAGAGCTTCGACGAGGCGATCAAGATGGTGAACGACCACGCCTACGGCAACGGCACGGCGATCTTCACCCGCGACGGCGATGCCGCCCGCGCCTTCGCGAGCGGCGTGCAGATCGGCATGATCGGCATCAACGTGCCGATCCCGGTGCCGGTGGCCTATCACAGCTTCGGCGGCTGGAAGGCGTCGATCTTCGGCGACCACGGCATCTACGGCATGGAGGGCGTGCGCTTCTACACCAAGCTGAAGACCATCACGGCGCGCTGGCCGACCGGCATCCGCTCCGGCGCGGAGTTTGCATTCAAGGCCCGCAACTAGGTAGCTGTCAGGTAGCGATATGGCCGAACCCTTTCCCCTCGAACCCTCGCTGTGGGCTGCGACGGCGCCCGCCGCGGCCGCGACACCCGCGCTCCGGGAGTCCGTCACGGCGGACGTCTGCATTGTGGGCGCGGGCTATGCCGGCCTCTCGACGGCGCTGCACCTGGCCGAGCGCGGCATCAAGTCGGTGGTGCTGGAGGCCAAGGAGCCTGGCTTCGGCGGCTCGGGCCGCAACGGCGGACAGGTGATCCCGGGGCTGAAGTTCGATCCCGACGAGCTCGAGACCATGTACGGATCTAAGCGGGGACCGCGCCTCGTCGACTTCGTCAGCCGGACCGCCGACCTCGTCTGGGAGCTGATCGACAAGCACAAGATGGACGTGCCCAACACGCGCAATGGCTGGATCCAGAGCGCCATTTCAAGCAAGGCGGTCGGGCCGATCGAGGCGCGTGCTGCGCAATGGCAGAAGCGCGGCGCCCCGGTCGAGGTGCTCGACGGCCGCGAGACCGCACGGCACATCGGCCACGATCAGTACCTCGGCTCCTGGATCGATCGCCGCGGCGGCGTGGTGCAGCCGCTCGCCTATGCGAGGGGCCTCGCCCGTGCAGCACTTGCGGCTGGCGTTTCGATCCACGGCAACACGCCGGCCATCAGCCTGGTGCGCGAGAACGGAAAATGGATCGTCGGCACCGCGCAAGGTGCTGCCGTCACGGCGGACCGCGTGGTGTTGGCGACCAACGGCTATACCGGCGATCTCTGGCCGCATCTGCGCCAGACCATCATCGCCGCCAATTCCTTCCAGGTCGCAACCAAACCGCTGTCGGACAATGTCCTGAAGTCGATCCTGCCCGGCGGCCAGTCGACGTCCGATTCGCGCCGCATCGGGCTCTACTACCGCCTTGATCACACCGGTCGCTTCCTGATGGGCGGCCGCGGGCCGATGCGCGAGCCCAAGGGCGTCGAGGACTGGGCCCATATCGAGACGATGATGGAGAAGATGTTCCCGCAGCTGAAAGGCGCCGGCATCGATTTCCGCTGGGGCGGCCGCGTGGCGGTGACGCGCGATCACCTGCCCCATCTGCACGAACCCGCCCCCGGCCTGCTGATCGACATCGGCTGCATGGGGCGCGGCGTGGCGCTGCAAACGGCGATGGGACGCGCGATGGCGACCTATATCGCTTCGGGCGACCCGATGGCGCTGCCGCTGCCGCCGGACAAAGTGAGGCCGCTGCCGTTCCACGGCCTGAACAAGCTCTACTTCCAGGCTTTCGTCACCTGGTATCGCTTCCTCGACCAGCGGGACGCCAGGTCCGCGTAAGGTGCGCACCTGAAGAGCCCTCTTCCCTGGATCGGCCTTGCGCTCGCAGCAGTGCTCTGCGGCAGCTGCGCGGTCACGCCGCTTGGCATCCTGGCCTCGGTGGGGGCGTCGGCCGGCACCAACTACGCCATGAACACCTGGTTCAGCGGCAACAAACTCAAGGGCGACGCGAAGGCGGCCTACGAGCGCGCGCCGCCCTGCGCCAGCATGAGCCACGGCGTGCAGAACGGCCGCGCCGTCACGCTGGTGCGCGACGCGGCCTGGTTCAACTTCTACGAAGCCGCCAACGGCCGCCGCCTCGTGCCATCGCCCGGCCAGGGGCTGGTGATGGTCGATTACGAGATCACCAACCGCAGCAACACGGACATCATCGTGACGCCGCGCCGGCTCACGGTGACCAACGCCCAGGGCCAGCTGTTCAACGAGAAGGCGGGCGTCGGCGGCATGCAGACCGACGAGGCGACACCCGATGAGGGCGCGATCCTGCCGGCCGGACAATCGTGGAGCATGGTGTCGGTGTTCGACGTGCCGCCGGGCGACTATGCGCTGATGGTGCCGAACGGCCGCACCGAGACCGATCCCGAGCCGACCTGGGTCGACGGCTGCCGCATCCCGCCGCCGGCCTAGGCGCGGGCATCCTCGATCATCATCTGGGCCGCCTTGTCGGCGATCATGATGGTGGGGGTGTTGGTGTTGCCCGAGGTGATGGTGGGCATCACCGAGGCGTCGACCACGCGCAGTCCTTCGAGGCCAAAGACGCGAAGGCGTGCGTCGACCACCGCGGTCGGATCGGAGGGCAGGCCCATCTTGGCCGTGCCGATCGGATGGAAGATGGTGGTGCCAATGTCGCCGGCGGCCTTTGCCAGCGAGGCCTCATCGTCGCCGACGCCCGGCCCCGGCAGGTACTCCTCGGGCCGGTAAGCCTGCAGCGCCGGCTGCTTCATCAGACGGCGCGTGACGCGGATCGCATCGGCCGCCACGCGCCGGTCCTCCGGGGTGGCGAGGTAGTTGGGGGCGATCAGCGGCTTGGCCGCGGGATCGGCCGAGCTGAGCCGGATCGTGCCGCGCGAGGTCGGGCGCAGGTTGCAGGCGCTCACCGTGATGGCCGGGAAGCGGTGCAGCGGCTCGCCGAACTTGTCGAGCGACAGCGGCTGGACATGGAACTCGATGTTGGCCCGCTCGTGGTCGGACGAGGACATGGTGAAGATGCCGAGCTGCGAGGGCGCCATGGTGAGCGGGCCGGTCTGGAACAGCGCGTATTGCAGCCCCATCAGCGCGCGGCCCAGCAGCGAATGGTAGGTCGTGTTGAGCGTCTTTACGTCATGGACCTTGAAGATGGCGCGCTGCTGCAGATGGTCCTGCAGGTTGCGGCCGACGCCCTGGCGATCGAGCACCGGCGCGATGCCGTGCTCGCCCAGCCACTCGGCCGGGCCGACGCCGGAGAGCTGCAGGATCTGCGGCGAGCCGACGGCGCCGGCCGCGAGGATGATCTCGCCCCTGGCCCGCGCCTCGACGGTCTGGCCGTTCTGGCGGAAGCGCACGCCCACGGCGCGCCTGCCCTCGAACAGCACCTTCTCGACCAGCACGCCGGTTTCCAGACGCAGGTTCGGCCGGCCGAGCACCGGCTTCAGGAACGCCTTCGCCGCGGACACGCGCAGCCCGCGCTTCTGGTTGACGTGGAAATAGCCCACGCCGTTGTTGTCGCCGGTATTGAAGTCGGACGTCCGGGGAATGCCCATCTCGGCCGCCGCCGCGACGACGGCGTCGAGCACGTCCCACTTCACGCGCATCTCCTCGACGCGCCACTCGCCCGAGCCGCCATGATGCTCGGTGTCGCCGAGGAAGTGCCCGTCGAGCTTCTTGAACACCGGCAGCACGTCGTCCCAGCCCCAACCGTTGAGGCCGAGCTGGCGCCAATGGTCGTAGTCGCCGGCCTGGCCGCGCATCGAGATCATGCCGTTGATCGCCGAGCAGCCGCCGATCACCTTGCCGCGCGGATAGTTGAGCGCGCGGCCGTTCAGCCCCGGCTCCTTCTCGGTCTGGAACATCCAGTCGGCGCGCGGGTTGCCCATGGCAAAGAGATAGCCGACCGGGATGTGGAACCAGATCCAGTTGTCGCGGCCGCCCGCCTCGAGCACCAGCACGCGCGATTTCGGGTCCGCCGACAGCCGGTTGGCGAGCACGCACCCGGCCGAGCCCGCGCCCACGACGATGTAGTCATAATCTCCTGTCATCGTTCGACCCGTAGCACACATGCCGACCCGCGAAACAGCAGACGATTATTGGGGGCATTGCCGAGTCCGCTTGACGGCGCGCATACTTCATCCAGCAGACCCAAGGGAGCGACGCCATGCAGTACAAGCGCATTTCGGCCGACAGCCATCTCGATCTGCCCTGGATGCCGCCCGACCTGTTCACGTCGATGGCGCCGCGCGAGATGAAGGATCGCATGCCATTCGTCACCGATACCGACGATGGCCCGAAATGGATGTCCAAGAGCGGCGCCAGCTTCGGCTTCAAGAACGGCGTCGGCCCGGCCGGCTCGAAGTTCGTGCCCGGCAAGCATCACCGCGTCGACATCATGGCCGAGACCGGCCTCTACTCCGACGGCGCCAAGGACATCCGCCGCATCTCCGATCCACACCTGCGCATCAAGGATCTCGACCGCGACGGCGTCGATGCCGAGGTGATCTACGGCATCCTGGGGGCCGCCAGCCGGCTCAACGACCGCGAAGCCGGCAACCAGATGCTGACGATCTACAACGACTGGCTAAAAGATTTCTGCAGCCACTATCCCGACCGGCACATCGGCCTCGCCTGCCTGCCCTACGGCGACATCGACGCCGCGGTGAAGGAGATCCATCGCGTCGCCAAGATGGGCATCAAGGGCCTGGAGCTTTCCTGCTCGTGGGACATGGAGCCGATGTGGCATCCGATGTGGGAGCCGCTGTGGAAGGCGGTGAACGACGTCCAGCTGCCGCTGCACTTCCACACCTTCCCGGCGGTGCCGCCCAACATGATCGAGAAGCATCCCGGCCGCGTCGGCCGCTCGGTGTTCTTCACCATCGTCTCGGGTTTCCAGATGAACCTGGTGAACATCCTGGCCGCCATCATCGGCGCCAATGTGCTCGAGCGTTACCCCAACGTCCGCATCGCCTTCGGCGAGTCGGGCTCGGGCTGGATCCCCTATGCGCTCGACCGCATGGACTTCGAGTGGGAGGATCGTTTCACCGACCTCGGCCTCAAGATGAAGCCGTCGGACTACTGGCGCCGCCAGTGCAAGGCCACGTTCCAGTTCGACCGCATCGGCGCCAAGCTGATCGACGACATGGGCGCGGAAAGCCTGATGTGGGGCTCCGACTACCCGCACGGCGACGGCGTGTGGCCGCACTCCGACAAGTACATCAAGGAACAGTTCGCCGACGTCCCGGCCGAGCAGGTCAAGATGATCACCTGCACCAACGCCGGGAAGTTCTACGGGCTGATCAACTAGACGAGGTCGCTCTTCGACACGGTGTGGCGGAGAGCGAAGACCTCGCCCTCGGGCGCGTGCCGGGCACGCGCCGCCTGGGCGGCCTCGACCGACCAGAAGAAGGCGACCAGCGCCCGTTCGATCTGACGGTCGGGCGCAGTGCGCAGATCCTTCTCCGCCGTATGGGCCTGGCCGAGGTTGGCGTGGCCGGCCAGCAGATCGACGCGCGCCGTCTCGAGCCCCGCCAGGGTGTCGAAGGGCGCGGTGTTGGCAACGGTCATGCGCAAGGTCAGCGCCGCCGCGCCGATGCCGTCGCCCCAGCGCTGCTCGACCGTGCAGACGGTGCGCCAGGTGTCGCGGAACTTCGGGAAGATGGCGCGGCTCATCTCGGTGGGATTGCCGAGGCGCGCATAGTACTCGGCGCTCTCGAACGCAGCCGCCGTCTCGGCATCGTAGAACAGGAGATAGCGGCCCGGGGTATCGACGCCCTTGAACCGGGAGCCGCGCAGCCAGCCGGGACAGCCGACGCGTTCCTGGACATGCTCATGGCTGTGCCAGTGTTCGAAGAGAGTGTCGTCGGCGGAATCGATATCGACCCACAGGGCAAGCGCTGCCTGCCCGCCGCTCATCTCAAGAAAATGCCTTGAAGGTGATGAGCGTAAATGTGTCCTTCACGCCGCCCAGCGTCTGGATCCTGCTGGTGACGAAATGGCCGATGTCGGTCTTGTCGTCGAGATAGCACTTCATCAGGAGGTCGTACTGGCCGGAGGTCGAATAGACCTCCGACACCTGCTCGACAGCGACGGCGTCGTCGGCGACCTCGTAGGCTTTGCCGAGCTCGCACTTCACCATGACAAAAATGGTCTGCATCGACAGCTATTCTAGCGCGACGGGCGCGCCAGAAAAGCCGGCACGTGATCGCCGAGACCCTTGGGCGCAGGACCGCCGTCGTCGCGATCGCGCCGCGGCTCCGAACGCCGTTCGTGGCTGCGCTCGGGACGACGTTCAGAATGGCGCTCGGCCCGCGGCTCGCGGGGCGCATGCTCACGCGGCGCATGTTCGCGCTCGGGACGGCGCTCGCGCGGAGCCCGTTCCGGCCGCGGCTCGCGGGCAGCCGGCACCTCGGCGGCCGCCTGCGGCTCGGCAGATACTTCGGGACGGGGTTCACGATGTTCGCGGGGCGCGCGCGGTTCGCGGCGCGGGCCGCGCGGCTTGTCGCCGGCACTGGCGCCGCCGCTGCTGCGACCGGGGCGACCGCCACGACCGCCGCGGCCACGACGACGTCCGTCGCCGGCTTCCAGCGTCGCGGTCTCGAGGCCGGGTACTTCGATGCGCGGGATGGTGGTGCCAATCAGCTTCTCGATGGCCTCGATCAGCCCGCCCTCGAACGGCGCGGCGAGCGTGAAGGAATGGCCGATCTTGCCGGCGCGGCCGGTGCGGCCGATGCGGTGCACGTAGTCTTCGGGCGAGAACGGCACGTCGTAATTGAACACATGGCTCATGTCGACAATGTCGAGGCCGCGCGCGGCGACGTCAGAGGCGACGAGGATCTGGATGTCGCCGGCCTTGAACTTCTCGAGCGTCTCGGTACGCGCCGGCTGGCTCATGTCGCCGTGCAGGGCGCCGGCATTGAGGCCGTGCTTCTTCAGCGTCGTGTGCAGCGTCGCGACGTCGCGCTTGCGGTTGCAGAACACGATCGCGTTCTTCACGTCCTGGCTCTTGATCAGGGCGAGCAGCGCTTCGCGCTTGTCGTCCTCGGGAACGACGATCAGTCCCTGGACGATGGTGGTGCTGGCCGAGGCCGGCGGCGAGACGGTGACTTCCCTCGGATTGCTGAGGAAGCGGTCGGCCAGCCGCTTGATCTCCGGCGGCATGGTGGCCGAGAAGAACAGCGTCTGGCGAAGCTGCGGCAGGGTGGCGACGATGCGCTCGACGTCGGGGATGAACCCCATGTCGAGCATGCGGTCGGCTTCGTCGATCACCAGAATCTTGACGTCATTCAGCAAAATGCCGCCACGCTCGAAGTGATCGAGCAGGCGGCCCGGGGTGGCGATCAGCACGTCGACGCCGCGCTCCAGCGCACGTTCCTGATCGGGGAAACTCACGCCGCCGATCAGCAGCGCCATGTTGAGCTTGTTGTACTTGCCGTACGTCTCGAAGTTTTCGGCCACCTGGGCGGCCAATTCACGCGTCGGCTCCAGGATGAGCGTCCGCGGCATGCGCGCCTTGGCGCGACCCTGCGAGAGAATATCGATCATCGGCAGGACGAAGGAGGCGGTCTTTCCGGTGCCCGTCTGGGCGCATCCGAGGACGTCGCGGCCCATCAGGACGATGGGAATGGCCTTTTCCTGGATGGGGGTGGGCGTCGTGTAGCCCTTGTCGGCGACTGCCTGCAGTACCGGGGCGCTCAGCCCCAAACTCTCAAAACTCATTTAATTTCCGTGGTTTAGCCCATTCTATCCGCTGGACTTTGGAGCGGTCTCATAAGGCTCGTGGATCGGGCCGGACCGCTGGCGGCACTCATATGAGGCTTGGAAGGTCCCAAGTCAACGTGCGGCAGGTCAAGGGCAGCCTCCCATTCCGGTCAGGCCTTGAGCTCGATTTCCACGAAAACGAACTCGAAATCATTGGGATTTATGACGTCGTGCTCGACCCCAATGGGGCGGGCGTAGGAGACGCCGGCCCGCAGCGGCGCCGGGACCGTCGTCTTGCCGTCGTGGATATGCAGCTCGCCCGTGGTCACTGGGACCACCACGTAATCATGGTTGTGGCGGTGCCAGCCGGTGTGGCCGCCGGGCGGGAAGCGCCATTCGGTGACGATCACCCGGTCGTTCTCGACCTGGACGGAGGGCTTGGCGAGAGGGCGTTCTTTTTCGGTCATGATCGAAAGCTAATGGCCACCCGGACTTTTGTCAGGTGACAGGGCGGCGCACCTTGATAGGGTGCATATGCACTTAAATTGCGGAGTCCTGCCCTGTCCTCCACCGCCGCCGTCGCCGGGCCCGCAAGGGCCGTCCACCCTCTCCTGACTGCGCCCATCGGCCCCAGCCTGGTGAAGCTTGCCGGCCCGACCACCGTCGTGATGGTGGCCCAGACCTTCGTTGCTATCGCCGAGACCTTCATCTTCGGCCGGCTCGGCACCGAGGCCCTGGCGGGTTTCGCGTTGGTCTTCCCGCTCATGATGATGATGACGATGATGGCGGCCGGCGGCATGGGCGGCGGCGTGGCAGCCGCGATGGCCCGCACGCTGGGCGCCGGCCGGCGCGACGATGCGCGGGCGCTGGTGCTGCATGCGCTGATCCTGGGCGCGGTGCTGGCGCTCGTGTTCACCCTGCTCGCCTGGACCGTGGCCCCCGCCCTCTACCGGCTGCTGGGCGGCGAGGGCCGCGCGCTCGACCACGCCGTCACCTACTCCAATGTCCTGTTCTCGGGCGCGATCGCCATCTGGGCCAACTTCTTCCTGTCGGCGCTGTTGCGTGGCGGCGGCGATGCGGCCACGCCCGGCCGCTATATGCTGCTGTCGTCGATCGCCCAGGTGCCGCTCTCCTACGTGCTGGCCCTGGGCATCGGCGATTGGCCGGGCCTCGGCATGGCAGGCCCCGCGATCTCCTCTCTTCTGACCTCGACCGTGTCGGCGCTGCTGCAGGCGCGCGCCCTGTGGGGCGGCAAGCTGGGCTTCGTCCCCGGGTTGGACGGCCTGGCGCTCCAAGGCCGACTGTTCTGGGACATCTTGAAAGTCGGCCTGATCGCTTCCTTCTCGGCCTTCACCGCCAACCTCACCGCCATGCTGGTGACGGGCCTGGTCGGCCGCTTCGGTGTCGCGGCACTGGCGGGCTACGGCATCGGCGTGCGGCTGGAATTCATGCTGGTGCCGCTGGCCTTCGGCATCGGCTCCGGCCTCACAACGATCGTGGGCATCGCGGCCGGCGCCAACGATTGGCGGCGCGCCGTGCGGGCAGCCTGGATCGGCAGTCTTGTTGCCGGCCTCGGCATCGGCGCCTTCGGCTGGATCGTGGCGCTCGTGCCGGAGGGCTGGGCGCGGCTCTTCACCAACGACCCCGAGGTGATCGCCGCCACCGTGGCCTACATCACGCGCGTGGCGCCGTTCTATTGCCTGTTCGGCGTCGGCATGACGCTCTCCTTTGCCAGCCAAGGCGCCAACCGCATGACGGCACCCTTCCTGGCCGGCATCAGTCGCCTGGTCGTGGCGACGCTGGGCGGCTGGTCTGCCATCGAAATCCTGGGCTGGGGGCTGGAGGGTGTCTTCACCGCCATCGCCGTCGGCATGGTGGTCTTCGGTACGCTGATCGCCGGGCCGCTGCTTGTGCATCCCTGGCGCGGTCGGGCGTGATATATTTTCCTCCCCACGCGGGAGGACGCCCATGCAAAGTACCGGGCAACGCAGCGGCACGATCTCGACCTGGAACCGCAACCCGGCGGATGAAGAGGCGATGGGCGCCGCCCATGCGCCGATCTGGCGGCGCATGATCGACGTTTCCGTTCCCGACGACCTTCGCGACGCGTCCGTGCTCGACTATGGCTGCAACCAGGGTGGCTTCCTGCGCATGCTGTACGACCGCCATCCGTTCCGCGCCGGCGTCGGCCTCGACATCGCCCGCGAATCGGTGGCCCGTGCCGAGCTGCTGAAACGCCAGCGCCCGATCGAATACCGCGCCGGCGACAGCGCCGCCGCGCTCGGCCGCACCTTCGACTTCGCCTTCAGTCACGAGGTGCTCTACCTGCTGCCCGATCTTGCCGCACATGCCGCCGACATCAAGGCGGCCCTGCGCCCCGGCGGCGCCTATGTAGCCGCCATGGGCTGCCACACCGACAGCGCGGTGTGGCCCCGGTGGCGCAAAGCGATTGCCGAGACCTCGTCGATCCCGATCTACGATCACTCCCTCGACCGCGTGGCGAAGATCTTCTCGGAGACCGGCTTCACCGTCTCGGTCCGGCCGCTGGCGCTCGACGCCTTCATGCCGGTGACGGTGGGCAGCGAGTATTTCCCCAAGATCGTCGACCAGCTCCGCTACTACAGCCAGGACAAGGTGTTGTTCCGATTTGTGAGATCGCCGTAACGCCAAGCCGTCGTCTCGACCGAAGCCTTGCGCAGCGAGGCGAAGTGGAGAGACCAGGCCTCCACAAAAAGCTGCATACTGTAGAGAGAAGGCCCCTCGGCTTCGCTCGGGGCGACGGAAGGTGAGTTAGCGCGCGCCGAGCTTCTTAAGAGACCGGTCGATCCAGAGTGCACCAATCTTTTCCTGAGTGCCGTTTTGGCGGAGCCGCTGGCGCAGATTGGCGAAGTCGACCTGATCGATCTCCTGGTCCTGGTTGAAGCAGGAGAACACCACCGTCTCCTTGCCCGTCACCGGATCCTTGTGGAGCTGCAGGCACTGGGCGCAGATCTCCTTCATCATGCATTGCATGGGCGAGTTGATCGATGCCAGCGCGCGGTGCTGGGCCTTGAGATAGGGCTTCAGCACGGCGTGACGGGCGAGCCGCACGGCGTTCATCATGCCGTCGGAGCCGATGGCCACGATGCGGTCGGCGTCGCTGAACGGGATCGGCTGCGGGCCGAGCTCGCCCGAGGCGTACTGGCGCATCGCTTCCACGATGTTGGTGACGACGGACTTGTCCTGCGGCCGGTCGACCGAGAAGCCCGGCGCCTCGTCGCAGCTCCAGACGACGACGTCGGCCGCGGCCTCGATCTCTTCCACCTTGTAGCGGTCGCTCACCTTCTTGTAGCCAGCGAAGTAGAGCACCTTGCTGCCGGCCTTGCGGAAGGCCTGGCCGATCGAGAACAGCACGGCATTGCCGAGACCGCCGCCCGCCAGCACCACGGTCTCGCCCGGTTCGATCTCGGTCGGCGTGCCGGTCGGACCCATGACGATCACCGGCTCGCCAGGCTCGAGCAGGACGCAGAGGTCGGACGAGCCGCCCATCTCCAGGGTGATCAGCGACAAGAGGCCCTTGTCCTTGTCGACCCAGGCGCCGGTCAGCGCCAGGCCTTCCATGGTGAGCAGCGTGCCCTCGACCTTCTTCGAACGCGCCTCGTAGTTCTGCAGGCGATAGAACTGGCCCGGCTCGAAGTTGCGGGCGGCGGCCGGCGCCTCGACGATGACTTCGACGATGGTGGGCGTCAGCCGATCGACGCGCACGACCCTGGCGCGCCAGTCGCGGTTGGCCTCGGCCAGGATTTCTACCGGCGAACGCGTCGGTGCCGGCAATTTCTCCATCGTCCGGGTCAGCACCGGATAACCCTGCTTGGCGCCGCCCATCGCCTTCACGACATTGCCGGCGAACGAGGGATGCAGGTCGCCGAAGAACGACATGCTGCGGCCATCACCGTGGCGATACATCAGCACGCGCACGTCGGCGGGCTTGCAGTTGCGTTCCGGCGTGGCGGGGTTGCCCTCCTCGTCCAAGGCGCGGAAATACTTGCCGTCGATGAAGGCGTGCGTCGCGTCCTCGCGCGCCAGCACGGTGTTGGGCTGCGTACCGGCCGCGACCAGGATGGTGCGTGCCGGCAAGGTCGCCTCGATCTTCGTGCCGTTCTGCTCACCCGCTACCTTCAGCGCCTTGGCATGGCCATTGGTGTCGACCTCGACGGCGACCGGCGAGAGGCCTTCGACGAAGCGAATGTCCTCCTCCAGCGCCTTGAACACTTCCTCGTGGTTGAGCGTATAGGACGGCGAGTCGATCAGGCGGCGGCGATAGACCAGCGAGACGCCGCCCCAGCCGTTGACCAATTTGGCGATGTCGGGGTCGCGGCCCTCGCGTGCCGCCGTCGCGCGCTCGGCGCGGATGGCCTGGGCATGGCTCAGGAACTCCTGCGCGATCTCGCGTTCCTCATCGTTCCAGGCGGCACTCACGGCGGCCTCGCCGCGCTCGGCCACCAGCGTCTCGTGCCGCGCCAGAAACTTCTCGACCTGCAGTGGATAGTAGGCGAGCGATTCGGTGGCGGTGTCGATGCCGGTCAGGCCGCCGCCGATCACGATCACCGGCAGGCGGATCTGCAGGTTGGCGATGGAATCCTTCTTGGCCGCACCGGTGAGCTGCAGCGCCATCAGGAAGTCCGAGGCCGCGCGCACGCCGCGGGCGAGACCATTGGGCAGGTCGAGCACGGTGGGCTTGCCGGCGCCGGCGCAGAGCGCGACATGGTCGAAGCCCATGGCCAGCGCGCTCTCGACCGTCACCGTGCCGCCGAAGCGAACGCCGCCGAACATCGAAAACTGGCCGCGGCGCTCGATCAACAGCCGCACCATTTTCAGGTAGTTCTTGTCCCAGCGCACGGTGATGCCGTATTCGGCGACGCCGCCGAAGCCGGCCATCGCGCGTCCACCCAAATCCTCGCGCAGGCTGGCGACATCCTGGACGGCGGCAAACGGCACACGCGCGCCGTCGGCCAGCACGCCCGACTGCTCGGGCGGCAACGGCTCGATCTTGAGGCCGTCGATCGCCACCACCGTGTGGCCGTCGTTCATCAGGTGATGGGCGAGATTGAAACCCGCCGGACCGAGGCCGACCACCAGCACGGTGCGGCCGGTCGACGGACGCGGGATCGGACGGCGCAGGTTGAGCGGATTCCAGCGCGTCAGCAGCGAATAGATCTCGAAGCCCCACGGCAGGCCAAGCACGTCCTTCAGCGTCCGGGTCTCGATCTGCGGGATGTCGACCGGTTCCTGCTTCTGATAGATGCAGGCCTTCATGCAGTCGTTGCAGATGCGGTGCCCGGTGGCGGCAACCAGCGGGTTGTCGACGATAGCCATCGCCAGCGCGCCGACGGAGAAGCCCTCTGCCTTCAGAAGGTTCATCTCCGAGATCTTTTCCTCGAGCGGGCAGCCCGCCAGGGTCACGCCGAACGGCGACTTCTGGAAGACGCCGGTCTTGCGGTCCTTCAGTCCACGCGAGCAGCTGTCCTTGCCCTGGTTGTGGCACCAGATGCAGTAGTTGGTGTGATCGAGCGCGCGGACGAGATCGAAGCCCTCGTCGGTCAGTGCAAAGCCCTCGCGATGGCGCAGCATCGGCCGCGGCAGCTTCATCCGCGTCACGCCATCGACCACCTCGGTCTCGATCGGCACCAGATGCTCGGGATCGATCTTGTGGGGCACCTTGAACAGCGGCCCGTCGCGATGGCGCTTCTTGCCCTCGGGATTGTGCAGCGCCCAGGCGGCGTAGCGGACGAGCGCCTCGATTTCGGGCGTCGGCGTTTCCACCTTGAATTCCGCACCGACGAGCTCGCGGACCCTGAGCGCGAAGGCGAGCTCCCAGTCTTCCAGTCCCTCGGCAAAATTTGCCGCGAGTTTGACCTCCGCCGTGACGCTGCCGCCGTCGAGCGCTGCCGCCGCATCGGGCTTGATGGCGCGTGTCACATAGCGTTGCACGAACAGCCGCTTGCAATCGTAGAGCGGCGCCAGCCTGGTGTGACGGCCGCGCAGCTCGGCAACCGGCGCTGCGACGCCGAACAGCGTGCCGACGAAATCCTCGAGTGGCCGAGCGAGTTCGATCAGCAGGTTCGACTCGTCTTTCAGCGCAAGCTCGTCCGGCGCCATCCGCGCCGCCATCAGGCGCGCGTGCAGACCCGCATCGACACCCTGCAGCCAGGCGGCGAAGGCAGCGTCGAGGCGGCTAAGACCGTCGCGGTCGTAGAGATCGTTGAAGCTGAGCCCGTGCGTGAGGACGGGAGTCAGCCGGGGCGCGTTCATTGCCAAATATCCAGATGGAGCGAGGGGTATTTTGTTCGTAGGCGAACCGATTAGCCGGGGCAGCCCGGGAGCGCAAGACGCGCCGCAACTTCGCGACATTTATGCCTGATGACGGGGCCTCCGGGTTCGCGCATGGTCCGCCATCCATGCAACCCGCTCCTGCTTCCGTGCGCAACTGGCTGATCGTCGTTGCCGCGATGATTCTTTTCATGATCGTGATCGGCGCGCTCACGCGGCTCACCGAATCGGGGCTGTCGATGGTCGAGTGGCGGCCGGTCACCGGCTGGCTGCCGCCGCTTTCCGACGCCGCCTGGAACGCTGAACTGGAGAAGTATCTTTCCTCACCGCAGGGAAGATTGACCAATCGTGGTTTCAATGTCGTCGAATTCAGAGAGATCTTCTGGCTCGAATACATTCACCGACTGTGGGGCCGGCTGATCGGCGTCGTCTTCGCGGCGCCGCTCGTCTGGTTCTGGGGACGGGGTCGGCTCACACCGCATCTGAAGCCGCGCCTGCTGGCGCTGCTGGTGCTGGGCGGCCTGCAGGGCGCGCTGGGCTGGGCGATGGTCGCCTCGGGCCTGATCGACCGCCCGGCGGTCAGCCACTACCGGCTCGCCGCCCATCTCCTGCTCGCCGTCGCGCTCTATGCGTATACGGTCTGGCTGATTCTCGAGCTGGGGCCGCAGGCGGCGCGGCGCGACGATGCCGAGACCTTGCGCATGGCGACGGCACTGATTGCCTTCCTCTTCGTCGTGCTCACCTGGGGCGCGCTGATGGCCGGCCTCAGGGCGGGAACGGCGCACAGCACTTTCCCCACCATGTCGGGCCACTGGATTCCGCCCGGTCTGTTTGACCTGGCACCCTGGTGGATCAACCCGTTCGAGAACGGCACGACGATCCAGTTCATCCATCGCTGGCTGGCCAAGCTCCTGGTACTGGGCGTGCTGATTCTTGCCTGGCGCGTGCGGCGCCCGGAAACGCTCGCCGCCGCGGCGATGGCGGTGGTGCAGCTCGGCCTCGGAATCGCCACGATTCTGAGTGGAATCAACATCTTCCTGGCAACAGCGCATCAGGTGGGCGCAGTGCTTCTGCTGACAAGTTTGATCGTGATCCGCCACCGCGCAACGCCTTCTCGGCAGCGCCCGGTCTCGGCTATGGTCAGGGGATGATCGGCAAGCTCAACTGGCCCAAACCGCTTGCAGCCGCGCCGTCGCTGGTGAAGCGACCCGTCGTCCTGGCCGGGATGGCGATCCTGATGCTGGGCGCCGCGGCGACGGCAGCGTGGCTGACGCAGCGGCCGGAAACGGCGCCGCCGGCGGCCGCCCCCGCGGTCACGCCCGCAGCTCCTGTGGTCCTGCAGGACCCGCCGCCGCCACCCGAACCCACCAGTGCCGATTTTGCCCGCAGCGAGCCGCCGCCGGCCGCATCGACACCTGCCGCATCGACACCTGCCGCGTCGACACCTGCCGCCGAGCCGGCCAAGCCGGCCGATTGGGCGGCAGTGCCGATCGACGAGTTGCGCACCCGGGCCAACGCCAACGAAACCCCCGCGATGGAGGAACTGGCGCGTCGACTGGTCCAGGGCGCGGGGGTGACCAAGGACCAGCAGGCCGGCGCCGGCTGGCTGCTGCGCGCGGCCAAGAACGGCTCGACGCAATCGGCGTTCAATGTCGCGGTGATGTACGAGCGCGGTTTCGTGGTCGAGCGTGACTCGACAAAGGCCATCGAATGGTACCGCAAGGCGGTCGCGGCCAACCTGGCGATGGCCAAGCACAACCTCGCCCTGCTGCTGCGCGACGGCAAGGGCGCGCCGCGCGACGGCAAGGCAGCCGTCGAACTGCTGCGTTCGGCGGCGCGCCAGGGCATGTCGGCGTCGATGTTCACGCTGGGCGACATATACGAACGTGGCGACGCGGCGCCGAAGGATGCGCCGACGGCGATGGCATGGTTCGCCATCACCGCCGAATTCGAGCGCCAGACCAATCGCGGCACCGAGACGGTGCTGGCCAAGACCGCGACCCAGCGCACGCAGACCCTGCAACGGATCCTGACGCCGACCGAGCTCGAACGCGCTCAGCAGCTGGGGCAGAGCGAGTTCAAGCAGATCGTCGAGGCGCTGTCGCCGCCCAAGCCACCACCGCCCGCAGCCGCGCCACCGGTCGAGACGGCGGCAGCGCCGCCGCCTGCCGACGTCGATTCGCCGGGCTGGCCCGCGGCGGCCACCGATCAGGTCCGCGTCATCCAGCAGGCGTTGGTCGATCTCAAGTTCCTGCACGACAAGCCGGATGGAGCCATTGGTCCGTTGACCCGCGCCGCCATCCGCGCCTTCCAGCGCAGCATCGCCATGCGTGAGACTGGCGAGCCGACCCGGGATGTCTATGCCGCGCTGAGAGACTCGCTCGCCAGCCGCGACGTGGTGGCCAATTCGCCGTTGCCGCTGCCGGCGAAAGTCGAGCCGCCGAAGCCGGAGACGCCGACCGTCGAGCTGCCGAAGATCGAGTTGCCCAAAGTCGACATCGCGAAGGCCGGGCCACCCAGGCCGGCGAAGGCTGAAGCGCCGAAACCCGAACCCGAGAAGGCGGAGGCATCCCGACCACCCGAACCGGCGAAAATCGATCCGCCCAAACCTCCCTTGCCGAAGATCGAAACCGAAAAGCCCGTACAGGCCCCGGTAACGGCTACGGCGGAACCGCCCAGGGCCGCAGCGGTCATCGACGTCGGCCGGCCGGAGCCCGCGCCGCTGCCACCGACATCGGCCGACATCGCCGGCACGACGCCTAAAGAAGTGGCCAAGAGCGAGACGCCCAAACCGGATCCGGACGCCTGGCCGGCAGCGCCTGTCGAGCAGGTGAAGGTGGTTCAGCAGCTGCTGCGCGATCTCAATTTCTCGCGCGACGCCCCCGACGGCATCAACGGGCCCGGCACGCGCGCCGCGATTCGCGACTACGAGCGGGCAGCCGGCCTCAACGTGACGGGCGAGCCGAGCAAGGTGCTGTTCGAGTCGCTGAAGGAATTGCGCCTCCTCACGAGGCCAAAGTCCAACTGACCTCGGGCGCTCAGCCGGAGACCACGAGCCCGGCGTGCCGCCACCAGCCGGCCGGCAGATGCGTCGCCGCCCGGGCTGCCGCCTCGACGGTATCGTAGAGGGCAAAGCAGGTGGCGCCGCTACCGCTCATCGCCGCGTAGCGAGCATCGTCGGTCCGGCGCAGCGCGTCCAGCACGTCGGCGATCGCCGGGCAGAGCGAGATCGCGGCATCGGTGAGATCGTTGCCGCGCGCGGACAGCGCGCCTACGAGCGCGGCCAGATCCGGCCAGGACGACGGCACGGGCCTTGCCACCGAGAATGCACCACGACGCGCGGCAAAGACGTCCGAAGTGGCGAGCGGCGTGCCGGGATTGACCAGCAGAATGGCGCAGGGCGGCAGCGGCGGCGCCGGCCGCAGGATCTCGCCCACACCCGACGCCAGCGCGGCGCGGCCGGCCAGGCACATCGGGACGTCAGCGCCGAGCTCGGCTGCGAGATCGAACAGCTCCTCCTCGGGCATCGCCACCCGCCACAACTCGACCAGCGCGCGCAACGTCGCCGCGGCATCGGCCGAGCCGCCGCCCAACCCGGCCGCGACGGGAATGCGCTTGGTGAGGCGCAACGCGGCACGCGGCGAGACGCCGGCGCGGTCGGCCAGCCGGCGTGCAGCCCTCAGCACGAGGTTGTCCGTTTCGCCGGCGATGCCGCCGGCCTCGGGGCCTTCGAGGGCGAGCGACAGGCCATTAGACGGCCCGACCTCCAGCGTGTCGGCGAGGTCGGTGAAGGCGACCAGCGAGTCGAGCAGGTGGTAGCCGTCGGCACGACGGCCGACGACGTTCAGCCAGAGATTGACCTTGGCGCGGGCAAGACGCATCAGGCCGGTCCCGACGAAGGCGCCGCGGGATCAGCCGCCCTGCTTGGGGGCGGCGGGCTTTTCGTAGACGGTCGGCTTGTCGTTGCTCGCATTGAGGCCGTTGGCGAGCTTGTCCTTGATCACCGGCACGCGATCCTTGTCCGGCTTCTGGTTGAGCGAACGCTCCCATTCGAAGCGCGCCTCGCGCTTGCGGCCGACGTGCCAGTAGGCATCACCCAGGTGCTCGGTGATGGTAGCGTCGTCGCCCTTCTGTTCGCTCGCCCGCTCCAGCCATTCGACGGCCTTGTCGAACTGGCCGGTCCGGTAGAATGCCCAGCCGACGCTGTCGGTGATCGCGCCGTCGTCGGGGCGCAGCGCCGTGGCCTGCATCAGCATCTTCATGCCTTCATCGAGATGAAGACCCTGATCGACCCAGCTGTAGCCCAGATAATTAAGGACATGCGGCTGCTCGGGCGACAGCTCGAGCGCCTTCTTCATGTCGGCTTCCGCCTTCGGCCACTGCTTCGTTCGCTCGAGCACGATGCCGCGGCCGAAAAACACCGGCCAATGCCGTTCGTCGATCTTGCGCAACCGTGAGATCGCGGTGTCGTAGGCGGCAACGGCGTCGGCGTAGCGTTCCCGGCCGCGCTGCAGGTCGGCCAGCGTGAGCGCCGCGTCGATGCGGTCGGGCTTTTCCGCAATCAGCGTCTTCAGGCGGCTGACCGCCTGGTCGTAGCGGTCGAGCTGGGCGTCGAGCGCCGCCATCCTGAGGCGCGCCTGCCACGACAGCGGCGAGAGCGGGCCGATCTTGGCCAGCGCCGCGATGGCCTTGGGGATCTGCTGGAACTGCTCGTAGAGGTTGGAGATCATCAGCCAGGAGAAGTCGTGGTCCGGCTTCAGGTTGACGGCGAGCTGGTCGAAGATCAGCGCAAGGTCGGCGCGCTGGTTGCGCGGATCGGCGGCCAAGATGCCGCCGATATCGAACAGGATCTCGGCGATGCCCGACGCCGGCGATGGCGGCTTGGGAGCCGGCGCGTTGGCTGCGAGCAGGCTGTCCATCACCACGGCGTCGCTGTACTTCTCGCCGTAGGTCTTGAGGAGCTCGCGCGCCTCGTCGACCTTGCCGAGCCGGCGCAGCCCGTCGGCTGCGGCCAGCGTGGTGCGCAAGCCGTTGCGGTCGAGGGACGACGCGCGGCGATACTTCGACTCCGCCGCCGCCCGGTCGCCCGCCAGCTCGTCGATCTGCGCCTCGATGATCAGCGCCGGCGACTCGGAGCGCTCGCCGGCCGCGGGCTTGAGCTTGGCGAGATATGAGCGTGCCGCGGAGAAATCCTTCTCGCCGGCCTTGAGCCAGGCCATCACGTAGTCGCGCAACACGCCGAGCTGGTTTTCCGAGCCGATGCGGCCGAGCTGCTGCTCGGCGGCCTTGTAGTCGCCCTTCTTGATCGACTGGACCGCAAGCACGAGATTGCCGAAGCCGTCGCCGGGTCGCGTCGCCAGCACCTGAGGCGCGAGCTGCGCGGCGGCATCGATGCGGCCGGCATACATGCGCATGCGGAAGGCGGAATAGATCAGCTCGGGATCGGTCGGGGCCAGCGCAAGTGCTGCGTCCATCTGATCGGCGGCGGCGTCGTAGTCGTGATCCTGCTCGGCCACGCGCCCGGCGAGATAGCGGCCGTCGAGCGTGGCCGCGATCTGGCGGCCGCGCTGGGGTTGGATTTGCGGCAGCGTCTTGACTTGGGGCGTCCCGCCCTGTTGGGCATCGACGGTCGCCGGAAGCGCGAGCAGCAGCGCGGCCGGAAGCAGCGTGAGGAGTGTGCGTCGCATACCTGTCACATGTTGGGGTAATTGGGACCGCCGCCACCTTCGGGCACAGCCCAATCGATGTTCTGCGCCGGGTCCTTGATGTCGCATGTCTTGCAGTGCACGCAATTCTGCGCGTTGATCTGGAAGCGCGGCTGACCGTTGTCCGCCGTCACAACCTCATAAACGCCGGCCGGACAGTAGCGTTGCGCGGGCTCCGCATAGAGCGGCAGGTTGACGGCGATCGGGATCGACGGATCGCGCAACTTCAGGTGAACCGGCTGATCCTCCTCGTGGTTGGTGTTCGAGAGAAACACCGAGGAGAGCTTGTCGAAGGAGATCACGCCGTCCGGCTTGGGATACTGAATCGGCTGGAATTCGCTCGCCGGCCGCAAGGTCTCGTGATCGGCCTTCTTGTGATGGAAGGTCCAGGGCAGGCGGATGCCGAGATCGTGCACCCACATGTCGAAGCCGCCATAGACCGTCCCGAGCATCGTGCCCCAGCTCAGCGCCGGCTTGACGTTGCGTACCTTGTCGAGATCCTTCCAGATCCATGACGCCTTCACCTTCACCGGATAGGCGATCAACTCGTCGCTGCCGGTCTTGCCTGCCGCCAGCGCCTCGAACGCCGCCTCCGCCGCGAGCATGCCGCTCTTGATGGCGTTGTGGCTGCCCTTGATGCGCGGCAGGTTGACGAAGCCCGCCGAGCAGCCGATCAGCGCGCCGCCCGGAAAGGTGAGCTTCGGCACCGACTGCAGGCCACCCTCGTTGATGGCGCGCGCGCCGTAGGACAGCCGCTTGCCGCCCTGCAGATACCTGGCAACCTCGGGATGCGTCTTGAAGCGCTGGAACTCGTCGAACGGCGACAGATAGGGATTGTCGTAGCTGAGATGCACCACGAAGCCGATCGACACCAGATTGTCGCCGAAGTGGTACATGAACGAGCCGCCGGCCCCGCCGTTCTCCGACAGCGGCCAGCCCTGAGAGTGAACGACCAGACCCTTCTTGAACTTGGCCGGATCGACCTGCCACAGCTCCTTCAACCCGATGCCGAATTTCTGCGGATCGACGCCGTCGCGCAGGTCGAACTTCGACATCAGCATCTTCGATAGCGATCCACGCGCGCCTTCGGCGATCAGCGTGTACTTGGCGTGCAGCTCCATGCCCGGCGTGTAGCTGGCCTTGTGCTCGCCGGTCTTGGACACGCCCATGTCGCCGGTGGCGACGCCCTTCACCGAACCGTCTTCGTTGTACAGCACCTCGGCAGCGGCGAAGCCGGGATAGATCTCGACGCCCAGCGCCTCGGCCTGCTGGCCGAGCCAGCGACAGACGTCGCCCAGGCTGACGATGTAGTTGCCGTGGTTGTTCATCAGCCGCGGCATCAGGAAATTGGGGAAGCGGTAGGAACTGCCCTTGGTCAGGAACAGGAACTGGTCGTCGCTGACCTGGGTCTCGAGCGGCGCGCCCTTCTCCTTCCAGTCGGGGATGAGTTCGTTGAGGCCGACCGGGTCGACCACGGCGCCCGACAAGATATGGGCGCCGATCTCCGAGCCCTTCTCGAGCAGGCAGACGGAGACCTCGTGATTGCGCTCGGCCGCGAGCTGTTTTAGGCGGATCGCCGCCGACAGTCCGGCCGGACCGCCACCCACGATCACCACGTCGTATTCCATCGCCTCGCGCGTCATGCCGGTCTCGCTCTGCAATGCCTTTTCCAGATGGACGCGCCGCCGGCCGGCG
>Ga0207952_1000654_pt1 | contig 22796 bp, 18 predicted proteins | sample SubbioR12Aug_8Ca_FD_184831 | JGI IMG/M metagenome (GOLD analysis project Ga0207952, IMG submission 184831) | Serpentinite rock and fluid subsurface biosphere microbial communities from McLaughlin Reserve, California, USA - CR12Aug_8Ca (SPAdes) | ecosystem: Environmental > Terrestrial > Deep...
AGTGCTCCATGGTCGTCCCCAGTGATGCTTGGAGCAGGCTAATCCCTGACTCCGTCACACCATCAGTCTGAGGGACGACCACCCAACCCGCGAGGGGCCGGCCCGTTACCCCATCTAGAACGTCTGCCTCACGCCCACGATCTGGCTGAGGCAGAGGCCGACATGCTCGGCGGTGTCGGGGGACAGGCCCTCGACCTCGATCTCGACCGAGAGCTGATCGTCGGCGGCTTGGGCGAAGACGCGGGCCGGCACGAGGCCGCGCTTGGCCAAAAGCTCGAGCGCGCGTGGCAGCACGCCGGGCTCCGCGTCGGCTTCAAAACAGTATCGGACGGTGGAATTGCTACGCTTGAGAGCGAGGACGCCAAGTGACGTGGTGGACATCGGACGATTCCCTGGATGAATAATGGGCGAACGCAGCTACGCAGCGGTTTGCGGTGCAAACCGTGGTGCTAATTCGCCGTCCAAGGAGGTCCATGCGGGCCATACCGGCACTATAGCGCCGGAGCCGGGCGGCGCGCTAGGTTCACGGCAACAACCCGCCGGGAAGGAAACAAAAATGCGTTCGACGCCCATCTACGAGGTCCATGCTGTCAAATATGCCCACCTCCCGCGCAAGGCATGGGAAGTGCAGATCACCCCCGACCCGCACGACGCCGACTTCCCGATGGACTATTTCGTCTGGGTGGCGATCCCGCTGGACGAGAGCGGCCACCGCACCATCGGCGGCAAGCCGATCGTGATCGACACCGGCTTCAACACCACCATCGGCAAGCAGCGCGGCCGCGAGGTGAAGAAGAATCCCGCCGACCTGCTGACCGAAGTCGGCGTCGACGCCAAGACCGTCGAGGACGTCATCATCACCCACCTGCATTATGACCACGTCGGCAACTGGGACCGCTTTCCCAAGGCGCGCTTTCACCTCCAGGACAAGGAGATGAACTTCGCGACCGGCCGGCACATGTGCAAGGACCCGTTCCGCCACGCCTACGAAGTCGAGGACGTCGTCGGCATGGTGCGCGCCGTCTACGGCAAGCGCGTGGTCTTCCACGACGGCGACGAGGAGATCCAGCCCGGCCTCTCGGTGCACCTGATCGGCGGCCACACCGCCGGAATCCAGTCGGTGCGCGTGATGACCAGGAACGGCTGGCTCGTGCTCGCCTCCGACGCCAGCCACTATTTCTGGGGCATCAACAACGACAAGCTGTTCGCCATCGTCTACTCGGTGGCCGACATGCTGGCGGGCTACGACAAATTGAAGAAGCTGGCCGACGGCCGCATCGACATGGTGATCCCCGGCCACGACGCCGAGGTCATGAAGCGCTACCCGGCGTCGCGGAAGGGCCTCGAGGGCGTGAGCGTGCGGCTCGACTGACCCCCTCCGGCCTGCGGCCACCTCCCCCGCTTCGCGGGGGAGGAGAATGATCTTGCCACCTCCTCCCCCGTCTGCGGGGGAGGTGCCCCGAAGGGGCGGAGGGGGTCAGAAGACGGCGGTCACTTCTTCTCGATGTTCCACAGTGCCAGCGACGGCGTTTGCAGCAGGCCGTTGATGTTGGTGCGGATGGCCGTCGGCGTCGTGAACTGGCCGAGCGGCACATGCGTGGGATACTCCAGCACGCGCAGTTGCACGGCCTCAGCGATCTGCTTCTGCTTGGCCGGATCGGTCTCCTTGGCGTAGGCGTCGCGCAGCTTTTCCAGCTCGGCGTCGCACGGCCAGCCGAACGTCGCCTTGTCGCACGAGGCGTTGAGGAACGCCGCCGACACCGGGTTCAGCACGTCGGTGGCACCCCAAGAGGTGAAGAAGGCGCCCCAGCCGCCCTTGTCCGGCGGGTCCTTCTTGGCGCGGCGCGTCACCAGGGTCTGCCAATCCATCGGCTGCAGGTCGACCTTGAGGCCGGTCTTCTCGAGTTCGGCCTTGGCGACGGTGGCGAGGTTGTTGTGTCCCGACGTGTCGGTCTGGTGCAGGAACACCACCGGCGTGCCGTCGTAGCCCGCCTCAGTGAGCAGCGCCTTGGCCTTGGCGACGTTGCCCGAGATCTTGTCGTCCCAGCCCTTGGTCGATTCCAGCGGCGAGCCGCAGGGGAACAGCGACTTGCACTCCTTGTAGTAGGCCGGGTTGCCGACATTGGCCTCGAGGAACTCCTTCTGCGACAGCGCATAGAGCACGGCCTGGCGCACCTTGGGATTGTCGAACGGCTTGAACATCACGTTGAAGCGCATGGCGTACTGCCGGCCCGCCGTGTTGACGACCATGACCTTGACGTTCTTGTCCTTGGCCAAAAGCGGCAGCAGGTCGGGCGGCACGATCTCGACCAGGTCGACTTCGCCGTTGATCAAGGCATTCACCTGGGTCGAGGTGTCGGGCAGCGTCAGCCATTCGACCCGGTCAACCTTGGCGGCCTTGCCGCCGGCGAGGCCCGAGGCCGGCTCGTTGCGCGGCTTGTACTTGGGATTCTTGACGTAGACCGCCCTCTCGCCGGCTCGCCACTCGTCCTTCTTGAAGATGAAGGGGCCGGAGCCGATCGAGTCGGTGATCTGTGCGTTGGGATCGGCGGACGCCACCGCCTTGGGCATCATGAAGGGCACGTTCGAACTCGACTTGCCGAGCGATTGGAGCACCAGCCCGTAGGGCTCCTTCAGCACCATCTTGATGGTCTTGGTATCGGGTGCGGAGAGGTCGGTGACGACGCTCATCAGCTTCTGGCCCATCGAATCCTTGGCGCCCCAGCGCTTGATCGAAGCGACGCAATCCTCGGCGGTCACCGGCTTGCCGTCGTGCCACTCGAGGCCGTCGCGGAGCGTGAAGGTCCAGGTGAGCTTGTCGGGCGAGACCTCCCATTTGTCGACCATCTGCGGCTTGACCTCGAGCTTGCCGTCGAGCGCGAACAGCGTGTCATAGATCATGTAGCCGTGGTGGGTGGAGATCAGCGCCGTCGTCCAGACCGGATCGACGATCTTGAGGTCTGAATGCAGCGCCACCTTGAGCGTGGTTTGCGCCGCGGCGGGCGCCGCAAGCGCGGCGACGGCGGCAAGCGTGCAGACGACACGACGACCGATCTTCAACATGGCAATCCCCTCCTGGCTTCCCCGCCGGCAAGCAACACTAGAAACACAAGCAACAATAGGGCCGTCAGCCGCCCTGCGCGACCTCCAGCAGGGCCTGCCACTCGGTCAACTTCACGCGAGGCCGGCCTTCGGCATGGCCGGCGGCGGTTTCCGCCTTGTCGATGCGATGCCAGCCGTCGGCGTCGATGCAGAGCGGCAGCGGATCCGGCCCGCTCTTGGGATCGCGCTCCTTCAGCCACGCCGCGACCTCCTTGGCGACGGCATGGCTGTCGGCGCGGTTGGTCGGGATCGTGCCGCTGGGCCCGCGCTTGGCCCAGCCGACCGCGAACACGCCCTCGGCCTTGGGGTAGTCCTCGCCGGTATAGCCGATGCAGGTGATGGCGAGATCGACCGGCAACTTGCCCGTCGTGAGTTCCAGTTCGCCGGGACGAAAGGCAACCGGCGCCGCATTGAACCGGAAATGCACCGTGACCGGTTTGCCGCCGGGCTTGTTATGGGCAAAGCCCTTCAGGATCTCGAGGTTCTTGGCCTTGCGCAGCCGCTCGGGCGTCGAATCCGTCGCCGGCGGGTGACCTTCGAGTGCCGCGGCATCGGCTACCGACACTGCCCGCGCGAGACGGCCCATCTCGGCCAGTTCGTTGCTGGTGAAGGAGGCGTGCTCCGGTCCACGCCGGCCGATCACATGGATGTCGGTGAGCGGCGCGGCGGCGATCGCCGCGGCCGCCGTGGGCACGATGTCGCTTTTGGCCATCTCCTCGGCGCTCTTGGCCAGCAGGCGGGCAACGTCGAGGGCCACGTTGCCGTTGCCGATCACCGCCACGCGCCGGACCTGGGAGAGATCGGGGCCCTGGCGGAAATCGGGATGGCCGTTCAGCCAGGCCACGAACCGCCACGAACCCCAGACCTGCGGCTGCTCCTCGCCCGGGATGCCGAGCTTGCGGTCGATCACCATGCCGGTGGCGACAATCACCGCGTCATATCCCGTCCGAACCTCGTCCCAGGAGAGGTCGCGGCCGATCTCGATATTGCCGGCGAACCGCACGTCGGGCTGGGCCAGAAGCCGGTCGAACTGGCGGGTGACCGCCTTGGTGCCCTGGTGGTCCGGTGCGACACCGGCCCGCACCAGCCCATGGGGCGTCGGCAGCCGGTCGATCAGGTCGATGTGAAGGTCGGGATTGGCGCGTAAAAGCCCGTCAGCGGCATAGAAGCCGGAGGGGCCGGCGCCCACGATGGCAACCCTGTGAGTCATGGCGGCTCGCTTAGCATATGATGGTGGTCGAGTTGAAGGTGAGGCCGATGGCAAGAAAGTACGGACATCTGACGCAACTGGGCCGCCCCGCGGCATTGCCGCCATCGCCCGACAAGGCAGTGCTGGAGACGGTGCCCAATGCCAACCCGCGCGATCTCTATCTCGTGCGTTTCACGGCGCCGGAATTCACCACCCTCTGCCCGATGACCGGCCAGCCCGACTTCGCCCATCTGGTGATCGACTACGCGCCCAAGGCGAAGCTGATCGAGAGCAAGTCGCTGAAACTCTATCTCGGCAGCTTCCGCAACCATGCCGACTTTCACGAAGCCTGCACGCTCGCCATCGGCCGGCGCCTGGCCAAGGTGCTGGCGCCGCGTTGGCTCAGGATCGGCGGCTACTGGTATCCGCGCGGCGGCATGCCGATCGACGTCTTCTGGCAGACCGGCCAGCCGCCCAAGGGACTGTGGCTGCCCGATCCGGGCGTCGCCCCTTATCGCGGCCGGGGATAGTCGGGGGCGATAGTGGCCCGGCTTCCGCCGACACCGAAACGACCGCCGCGACAGGCGACGCCGCTCGAGCTGCGCAATGCCATCCGCGACGAGGCGCTCCGGCTGGGCTTCGATGCCGTGGGCTTCGCCGCCGCGACGCTCGCGCCCGAGGCGCGGGCCGAGCGTCTCGCGCAGCTCCAGCAGTTCGTGGAACTGGGCTTCCAGGGCGACATGGGCTGGCTGGGCGAGCGCACGCCGGAGCGCGTCGATCCGGCAACGTTGTGGCCCGGCGCAAGAACCGTCGTCTCGGTGGCGATGAACTACGGACCGACGCACGATCCGCGCACGCTTCAGGACGAACCCGCGCTGGGCGCGATCTCGGTCTATGCCCAGGGCCGCGACTATCACGAGGTGATGAAGACCAAGCTGAAGGCGCTGGGCCGCTTCATCTGGGACAACTACCGCCATTCCATAAAAGTCTTCGTCGACACCGCACCGCTGATGGAAAAGCAGGCGGCGCAGGCCGTTGGCCACGGCTGGCAGGGCAAGCACACCAATCTCGTGTCGCGCCGCTTCGGTTCGTGGCTGTTCCTGGGCGAACTGCTGCTCTCGGCCGAGCTGCCGACGGACGCGGCCGAGAGCGACCATTGCGGCCAGTGCCGCGCCTGCCTCGATGCCTGTCCGACGGCGGCCTTCCCGGCGCCCTACAAGCTCGACGCCAGGCGCTGCATCTCCTACCTCACGATCGAGCACGAGGGCCCTATCGACCGCGAATTCCGTACCGCCCTCGGCAACCGCATCTATGGCTGCGACGACTGCCTGGCCGCCTGTCCCTGGAACAAGTTCGCGAAGACGGCCCAGGAAGCAGCCTTCCTGCCGCGCCCCGAACTCGCCGCGCCGACGCTGGTGGCGCTGGCGGCGCTCGACGATGCCGCCTTCCGCCGGCGCTTCGCCGGCACCGCCATCAAGCGCATCGGCCGCGACCGTTTCGTGAGGAACGTCGCCTATGCGCTGGGCAACAGCGGCGCGCGGGAAACGGCGCTGCCCGCCGTCGAACGGCTGCTCGTCGACCCCTCGCCGCTGGTGCGCGGCGCCGCCGTCTGGGCGCTCGCGCAACTGGCGCCCGGCGATTTCGCACATCGGGGCAGCACGACGACGGAGAGCGACGACAGCGTACGCGCCGAGTGGTCAGCGGCGTTCGCGAAAAAATGCCCGCAGTAGCTCGGCCGCCTCGACCTCGCCCACGCCGGGATAGAGCTCGGGCCGGTGATGGCAGGTCGGCTGATCGAAGATGCGCGGTCCGTGCTCGACGCCGCCGCCCTTGGGGTCCGACGCGCCCCAGTAGACGCGCCGCAGGCGCGCGAAGGAAATCGCCTGGGCGCACATCGGACAGGGCTCCAGGGTGACATAGAGATCGCAACCGACCAGTCGCGGCGAGCCGAGTTTTTGGGCCGCCGCGCGGATCGCCAGCAACTCGGCATGCGCGGTGGGATCGCGATCGGCCTCGCAGCGGTTGCCCGCCTCGGCCAGCACGACACCATCCGGCCCCACGATCACGCAGCCGATCGGCACCTCGCCCCGCTCTGCGGCTGCGCGCGCCGCGCCCAGCGCGCGTTCCATGGGGGAGGTTCTTGCCGGGGCGCTCATTAGGGGGAAAATAGCGGCAAGAAGAGCGGCGCGATACGGGAGGAATGGCCATGCGTTTCAGCTTCACGTCGGAGCAGGACGAATTTCGCACCAGCCTGCGGCGCGCCCTGGAGTCGCGCTCACCGGCCAAGGAAGTGCGGCGTCAGATGGCGACCGAGCAGGGCTTCGACCGCGAAGGCTGGCAGAAGCTCAACCGGGAAATGGGCCTGACGGCTGTCCACATCCCCGAAGCCTATGGTGGTAGCGGCTTCGGCTATGGCGAACTCGGCATCGTGCTGGAGGAAATGGGCCGCAGCCTCCTGTGTGCGCCGTTTTTCTCGACGGCGGTGCTGGCCACGACGGCGATCCTGAACGCCGGCACCGAGGCTGAGAAGAAGGCGCTGCTGTCGAAAATCGCCTCGGGCGACGTCACCGCCACATTGGCATTTTCCGAAGACAGCGGCCTGAATGACGCCGCCAGTGTCGCCATGACGGCAACGCCGTCGGGTAGCGGCTACAGGCTCGACGGCACCAAGAGCTTCGTGCTCGATGGTCACACCGCCGATTTGATCGTCGTGCTGGCGCGCAAACCCGGCAGCAAGGGTGACGATGGTCTCTCCTTTTTCACCGTCGACGGCACGGCGGCCGGCCTCGTGCGGCGGCCGCTAAAGACCATGGACGAAACCCGCAAGCTCGCCCGCCTGATCTTCAAAGATGTCGAGGCCAAGCTCCTCGGCAGCGAAGGCAAAGCGGCTGCCGCCTTTGCCAGGACCATGCAGCAGACCATCGTCTGCCTCGCCAACGAGATGGTGGGCGGCGCCGAGCGGCTGCGCGAAGACGCGCTCGACTATGTGAAGATGCGCATGCAGTTCGGCCGCTCCATCGCCTCGTTCCAGACCACCAAGAACAAGGCGGCCGACATGCTGGTCGACGTCGAAATGGCCAAGTCCGCCGCCTACTATGCCGCCGCCGCCCTTGACGAGGGCGACGAAGACATGCCGGCCATCGCCTCGCTCGCCAAGGCGACGGCGGCCGAGGCCTATCTGCAGACGGCGATCCACGCCGTGCAGATGCATGGCGGCATCGGCTTCACCTGGGACAACGACACCCACCTCTGGTTCAAGCGCGCCAAGAGCTCGGAGATCCTGTTCGGCGACGCGAACTATCATCGCGAGCTGATGATGCAGGCCTGGGCGTAGGGAGATCACCATGACCGATCCCACCGAAGACTCCGTCCGCGCCGAAGTCCGCGCCTGGCTCGCTGCCGACTGGAAGCCCGAGTATGGCCTCGTCGAATGGCGTCTCAAGCTCTGTGAATCCGGCTGGGGCGCGCCGCATTGGCCGAAGCAATGGTACGGCCGCGGCCTGCCGGTGAAGTTCAACTCGGTGGTCGACGAGGAGTTTGCCCGCGCCGGCGCCGTTGGCGTCGCCAAGGCCGGCATCCGCACCCTGGCCGCCGCCACGATCCTGGACCACGGCAGCGACCTGCATAAGGAGAAGTTCCTCAAGCGAATCCTGACGGGCGAGGACACCTGGTGCCAGCTCTTCAGCGAACCGGGCAGCGGCTCGGACATGGCGGGCGCCGTCACGCGCGCCGACCGGCAGGGCAACAAGTGGGTGATCAACGGCCAGAAGGTCTGGACCACCAGCGCACACAAGGCGCACTGGGGTCTGCTGCTGGCACGCGCCAACTGGGATGTGCCCAAGCACAAGGGCCTGGCCTACTTCGTCCTCGACATGAAGCAGCCCGGCGTCCAGGTCCATCCACTGAAGCAGATGAACAATCACGCCTCGTTCAACCAGGTGTTCTTCACCGACGCCATCGTCGAACCGGAATTCCTCGTCTCCGAAGTCGGTGATGGCTGGACGGTGGCGACCACGACCCTGATGCATGAGCGCCGCGGCGCCGACGGCTTGCGATCGTGGGCGCAGGCCTCGCAGAAGAAGGGCCGCATCTATGAGGAGGAGCGGGCCGAGATCGCGACTACGATGGAGCCCTACAAGTGGTATCCGCAGCGTGCCGGCCGAGTCGACCTCGTGATGCAGCGCGCCCGCGAGACCGGCAAGATCAATGACCCGGTCATCCGCCAGGAGATCGCCAAGCTTCTCAGCCTCTCGAAGGCGGCGGAATGGACGGCGCGGCGCGCCCGGGCAGCGCAGGACCAGGGCAAGCCGCAGGGCCCCGAAGGTTCGCTGGGCAAGCTGGTGTCGAGCCACGTCGCGCGCCAGGCAGCGCGAGTGCACACCTATATCACCGGCTCTGACGCGCTGCTGAGCGGCGCCGACAGCCCGATGGCGGGCGTGATCGCCGAGATCCTGGTCTCGGTACCGGCGACCTCGATCGCCGGTGGCACCGACGAGATCCAGCGCAACATCATCTCCGAGCGCGTCCTGAAGATGCCCAAGGAGACTAGCGTCGATACGTCCAAGCCGTTCAAGGACGTGCCGAGGAATACCGTGTCGTCCTCGTCGTAACGCCAAAGCGCGGGGGATACCCCGCGCGAAGCGGGCGCTGCGAAGTGGTGGTTGCTTGGTCGGCCCGTCGACACTGGCATGTCGCTTGCTTAGAGTATTGTGGAGCGAAACCGAGCGGTCGTTATGAGCATCCACGTCGCGCTGCATCATCGAACGACCTACCGCTACGACCGGCCCGTGGCCCTCGGTCCACAGGTCGTGCGGCTGCGTCCGGCGCCGCATTCGCGCACGCCGGTGCTGTCCTATTCGCTGAAAGTGACGCCGGCCGAGCACTTCATCAACTGGCAGCAGGACCCGCAGGGCAACCACCTGGCGCGGCTGGTGTTTCCGGAGAAGACCGACAGGTTCGAGATCGTGGTCGATCTCGTGGCCGACATGTCGGTCAACAATCCCTTCGACTTCTTCCTCGAGCCCGAAGCCGAGACCTGGCCCTTCGCCTACGATCCGTCGCTCGCTGAGGAGATCGCGCCGTTCCGCAAACTGGAACCGCCGGGGCCGCTACTCAAGGCATGGCTGGCCAAGGTCAGCGCCAAGGAGATGCGCACCGTCGATTTCATCGTCGCGCTCAACGCGCGACTGCAAAAGGAGATCGGCTACATCGTGCGGCTGGAGCCGGGTGTGCAGACCTGCGAGCAGACGCTGGCACGCGCCAAGGGTTCGTGCCGCGACACCGGCTGGCTGCTGGTCACCATCATGCGCCACCTGGGTTTCGCTGCGCGCTTCGCCTCGGGTTACCTGATCCAGCTCGTTGCCGACGAGAAGCCACTCGACGGACCCGAGGGCCCGACGCACGATTTCACCGACCTCCATGCCTGGTGCGAGATCTACCTCCCCGGCGCCGGCTGGATTGGCCTCGATCCGACCTCCGGCCTGCTGACGGGCGAAGGCCATATTCCGCTCGCCTGCACGCCCGAGCCGTCGAGCGCGGCGCCGATCGAGGGCGCGGTCGAGGAGTCCGACGTCGAATTCGTCCACGACATGACCGTGCGGCGCGTACGCGAGACACCGCGCACGACCAAGCCCTACACCGACGCGCAATGGACCACGCTGCTGAAAGTCGGCGAGGCGATCGAAAGCGATATCGCCAATAGCGACGTGCGGCTCACCATGGGCGGAGAGCCGACGTTCGTGTCCGTCGACGACATGGACGGCGCGGAATGGAACACGCTCGCCCTCGGGCCGGAGAAGCGCCGGCTGGCGGGCGTGCTGTTCCGCAAGCTCGCGGGTCGCTTTGCTAAAAAGCCGCTGCTGCATTTCGGCCAGGGCAAATGGTATCCCGGTGAGCAGCTGCCGCGCTGGGCGCTCGGCTGCTTCTGGCGCAAGGACGGCCAGCCGATCTGGCGCGATCCCCATCTCACCGCCGTCGAATCCAAGCCGGTCGGCGCGACGCCTGAGGCGGCGCAGCGTTTCGCACTCGCCATCGCCGAACGGCTGCAGCTCAACCCCGGCTATCTCTTCCCGGCCTTCGAGGACACCTGGTATTACCTGTGGCGCGAGCGGCGCCTGCCCAGCAACGTCGCGGTCGACGCCGCCAAGGTGAAAGACCCGCTGGAGCGCGAACGGCTGGCGCGGGTCTTCGAGAAGGGTCTTGAGGGGGCGGCGGGTTACGTGCTGCCGATCGCGCGCGAACAGGGGCGGCCGCAGAATGGGAACGGGCATGGCAATGGACACGGGAGTCGCTGGCGCAGCGGGCCGTGGTTCCTGCGCTCGGAGAAATGCTACCTCATTCCCGGCGACTCGGCACTGGGTTACCGCCTGCCGCTCGATTCATTACCTTGGGCCGCCGCGGCCGATACGGATTTCATCGCCCCGCCCGATCCGATGGCGCCCTATCCCGACCTGCCGCCGCTCGACACCTTCCGCCGCGCCCCGGTGCTGCGCCGCCAGGAACGCGGCATCGCGCCTGACACCAATGGCGACGGCGATGCGCGCCGCGAAGCCTGGCGCCGCGCGCTGGCACCCGACCTCGCCGCCCGGCCCGGCGTCGGCGCCTCGGCCGGCGCCATCGTGCGCACGGCGATGTCGTTCGAGCCGCGCGACGGACACCTCTATGTCTTCATGCCGCCGGTCGAGCGCACCGAGGATTATCTCGATCTGGTGGCGGCGGTCGAGGACACCGCCGAGGAACTCGGCCAGCCGGTCTTCATCGAAGGCTATCCGCCGCCCGGCGGCGATTCGCGGCTGCTGAACTTCAGCGTCACCCCCGATCCCGGCGTGATCGAGGTCAACATCCATCCCTCGGCGAGCTGGCCCGAGCTCGTGGAGCGCACCGAGATCGTCTACGAGGAAGCGCGCACAACGCGGCTGGGCGCGCAGAAATTCATGATCGACGGGCGCCACACCGGCACCGGCGGCGGCAATCATTTCGTGCTGGGCGGTCCCTCGGCGCCCGACTCGCCGCTGCTGCGCCGGCCCGACCTGCTGAAGAGCCTGTTGGGCTACTGGATCAACCATCCCTCGCTCTCCTACCTGTTCTCGGGCCTGTTCATCGGCCCGACCAGTCAGCATCCGAGGGTCGACGAGGCGCGCAACGATTCGCTGCACGAGCTGGAGATCGCCTTCCGCCAGATCGCCCCCGGCAAACAGACGCCGCCGTGGCTGGTCGATCGGGTCTTTCGCAACCTGCTGGTCGATGCGACTGGCAACGCGCATCGCACCGAATTCTGCATCGACAAGCTTTTTACGCCGGACAGCGCAGCCGGCCGGCGCGGGCTGCTCGAACTCCGCGCCTTCGAGATGCCGCCACACTGGCGCATGAGCGTGGCCCAGCAGGCGCTGCTGCGCGGCCTGGTCGCGAAATTCTGGGACCGGCCCTACGAGCGGCCGCTCAGCCGCTGGGGAACGCGCCTGCACGATGATTTCATGCTGCCACACTTCGTCTGGCAGGATTTCAGCGAGGTGCTCGCCGATCTTGGAGAGGCGGGTTACCGGTTCGAGCCGGAATGGTTCGCGCCGCATTTCGAGTTCCGCTTTCCCCGCCTGGGCGAAATCGCCCAGCGCGGCATCGGGCTGGAACTGCGCCATGCGCTGGAACCGTGGCATGTGCTGGGCGAGGAGCCGGGCGGCGGCGGCGCGGTACGCTACGTCGATTCGTCGGTCGAACGCCTGCAGGTCAAGGTCGAGGGGCTGAACGATGCCCGCCACGTCATCGCCTGCAACGGCTGGCGCCTGCCGCTGCGCGCCACCGGCACGGCCGGCGAGTACGTGGCCGGCGTCCGCTATCGCGCCTGGCAGCCGGCCAATGCGCTGCACCCGACCATCGGCGTCCATGCCCCGCTCACCTTCGACATCCACGACAGCTGGAGCGGGCGGTCGCTGGGCGGCTGCAGCTACCACGTCTCCCATCCCGGCGGCCGCAGCTACGACCGCGTGCCGGTGAACGCCAACGAGGCCGAGGCGCGCCGCCGCGTGCGTTTCTTCCCGATCGGCCATACCCCGGGCGAGGCGCCCGAGCCCCGAGCCGTGGACAATCCCGAGCATCCCCTGACGCTGGATCTGCGGCGAGCTTGAAGGCTGGGGCGAGGTAGACCCCGCCCCCTCCTCGTGCGATTCTAACCCTTTCTATTTCCTTCCTTCAGCGGGCCCATGGAGTCGTTGCGCGGCCTCCTCTCTTCGCCGGCAAGCGCCTACGACGAGCTGGTCACCGGCCAGAAGTCGATCCGCTATCACTGGCAGGGCATCCTGAGCGTCATCCGCGCGCTGCCGGGCGGGCTGGGCGAACGCGTGGAAAGCGCGCGCCGGCAGCTCGAGGAAACGGGCGCCACCGTCAACCTGCTCGACGACCGCGCGGCACCGCGCTGGACGTTCGATCCGCTGCCGTTCGTGGTCGCCCCCGACGAATGGGCGGCGCTGGAAACCGGCCTGATCCAGCGTGCCCGCCTGCTCGACGCCATCCTGGCCGACGTCTACGGCCCGCAAACGCTGATGAAGGACCGGCTGCTGCCGCCGATGCTGGTCCACGCCAATCGGCATTTTCACCGGCCCGTCCAGGTCACCGACGGCGTGGCCCCGACCCGTCACCTCGCCCATTACGCCGTCGATCTGGTGCGGCTGGGCGACGGCCGCTGGCACGTGTTGGCCGACCATACCGAGGTGCCGGCCGGCATCGGCTATGCGCTGGAGATGCGCCGGGTGCTGGCGCGCAGCCTGCCCGAGGCCTTCCGCTCCATCCCGGTCCGGCACCTGAGGCCGTTCGTCGATCGCTGGCACGATTCGCTGCTGGAACTCGCCCCGGCCGATATCGCCAACCCGAACATGGCGGTGCTGACGCCGGGCTCGCTGTCGGCGACCTATTTCGAGCATGTCTACCTCGCCCGCGCGCTCGGCGTGCCGCTGGTCGAGGGCGGCGATCTGGTGGCCCGCGACGGCCAAGTGTCGCTGAAAACCCTGGCCGGATTGCGGCCTGTGCACATGCTGCTGCGCCGCCTCGACAGCGCCTTCGTCGATCCCCTGGAACTGCGCGCCGACTCGGCGCTGGGTGTCACCGGCCTGGTCGAGGCAACGCGCAGCGGCCGCATCATGCTCGCCAATGCGCTGGGCTCGGGCGTCATCGAGACGCCGGCGCTCATGCCCTTCCTGGAACGGCTTTGCGAGCGCCTGCTCGACCAGCCCTTGGGCCTGCCGTCGCTCGACGTGTGGTGGCTGGGCGAGCCCTCGGCCGCGGCCTTCGTGATGGCCAATCTCGATTCGATGATCGTGCGCCCCTGCCTCGGCAACGACCGCGAGCCGATCGTGGTCGGCATGCTGGAACCGGCCGAGCGCAAGGAATTGGAAGAACGGCTGCGGGCTCAGCCCGGCCAGTTCGTGGCCCAGCATCCCTTTACACCCTCGCTCAGCCCGCGCTGGGACGGCAAGGGGCTGGCGCCTGCGAGCGTCGTCATGCGCGTCTTCGTGAGCGCCGATGGCGACGGCTATCGCGTGCTGCCGGGCGGTCTGGCGCGCGAGCCAACGGGCGAGACGGCGCTGCACTCGCTCGGCCGGCTGAACGGCACGCTGAAGGACGTCTGGGTGCTGGCCGAGGATGCCGCCGATGTGGAACTGCCGCCGACCCGGCGGTTCCACCAGCTCGCAGTCGAGCGCGGCGGCGCCGACCTGCAAAGCCGCATCGCCGACAATCTGTACTGGCTCGGCCGCTATATCGAGCGGCTGGACAACGATTCCCGCCTGCTGCGCACCACCGTCAACAGGATCGCGCAAGGCGCCATGGGGCCGCGTGATTCGATCGAGCTGCGCCTGCTGGGCCGCCTGATGAGCCAGGCCAACCTGGTCGAGTCGGCTTCGGCCCTGGCAGCGCCGGAGAGTGCCGCCTTCCAGCAGGGGCTCGACGCCGTGGCCTCCGACGAACGCGGACTCGCCACCGTGCTCGACGCCATCCAGCGCCTCGCCGGCACGCTGCGCGATCGCTTCTCCGCCGACATGACGATCGCCGCCGGTCCGCTGATGGCCGAGGTGCGCCAGCGGCTGATGTCGGCGCGCGGCAACCTCGATCCCCTGCTCGCGGCCCTCGACGAGATCGTGCGGTTCGTCGCCACGCTCTCGGGTCTGGCCCAGGAGAACATGACCCGCGGCACGGGCTGGCGCTTCCTCGATCTCGGGCGACGCCTCGAACGCGCGCAGTTCGTGCTCACCAGCGCGCTCAACCCTTTCACTCAGTCGCCGATCGACTGGGATGCCGCGATGCGCCTGGCGCTCGAACTCTGCGACAGCACCATCACCTATCGCACCCGCTACCTCGGCCAGCTCCAGCCTGCACCGGTGCTCGATCTGGTCATGCTCGACGACAGCAACCCACGCGCGCTCGCCTTCCAGCTCCGCGCCATCGGCGTCCATCTCGACTATCTGGCGCAAGTCTCGGGCGTGCGGGTGCCGGCGCTCCCCGACTCACTCGAAAAGGACCTTGCCGCCGTCGTCCGCCAATTCGCCGGCGACGAGCAGACCTGGCGGCACGAGGGGCTGGCGCTGGCGATGCTGCGCGACGTCGCGACCGATGCCGACGAGCGGCTGGAAGCCCTCTCGGAGGCGATCACGCGCGCCTATTTCAGCCACGTGCCGGCGTCGCAGGCCGTCGGCACCTCGGGCGCCTGACGGGAACGGGCCATGAAATACCTGCTCTCGCACCGCACCTCGTACAGTTACGCCAGCAGCGTCGACTCGGCGCATCACATCGCCCATCTGCGGGCTCGCGAATTCCCGGGGCAGAAGGTCTCGTCCCTTAGCATAGAAGCCAACCCGGCGCCGGCGCTGGCGGTGCAGCACCTCGATCACTTCGGCAACCACATCGACATCTACCGGCTCGACAAGCCGCACACCCGCTTCGATATAGAAGTCCGGGCCGCGATCGACGTCCGCTTTCCCGACCCGCCAGCCGCCGCAACGACGCCGCGCTGGGAGGAGATCCGCGCTGCCTTGAGGGGTGACGGTTTCCCCGTGCCGGTCGAGGCCAGCGAATTCGTCTACGACTCGCCGCTGGTGCCGGCCGTCGAGGCGCTACAAGCCTATGGCGCCAAGTCGTTCACGGCGGAACGGCCGATCCTAGAAGCGGCCCGCGAGCTCACCTCGCGGATAAAAGCCGACTTCACTTATGAACCGGGTGCCACCGACATCAGCACGCCGCTGGCTGAGGTCTTCGCCGGCAAGTCGGGCGTCTGCCAGGATTTTGCCCATGTCAAGATCGCCGCACTCCGCGCCCACGGCCTCGCCGCCCGCTACGTCTCGGGCTACATCCGCACCGTCAGCTCTCAAAGGGGCCACTCCAAGGACGAGCTCGCGCTCCGCGGCGCCGATGCCAGCCACGCCTGGGTCGCGGTGTGGTGCGGCGAGGCTGCCGGCTGGGTGCATCTCGATCCGACCAACGATCTGGTGGCACATGAGGATCACGTCGCCGTGGCCTGGGGCCGCGACTTCGCCGATGTGAGCCCGTTGCGCGGCGTGATCCTGGGCGGCGAGTCCCACACTTATAGCGTCGGCGTCACGTTGATGCCGACGGGCTGAGCCTCAGCCGCCGAGGAATTCCTTGGTCCAACGCGTATAGTCGTCGTCGCGCGTCACCTTCTTCATCAGATCGGCGCTCGCCACACCCTGCAGCTTCGACGGCGCCGTGCCATCCCGGAGCGCCTTCAGCGTATCGTGGACAGCTTTTACGCCCGCCGCGAAGGGCTGGTGCCCCTGCAAGGCGATGCGCACACGGCGCGACGCGAGGTAGTCGCGGTCGGTGAGATCGCCCGACACCCCGCCCATGATCAGCGGCAATTTGGTCGCGACCGAGATCGCGTCGAGTTCGGCCCGCGTCTTGATGCCGACGAAGAACAGCGCATCGACGCCCGCCGCTTCATAGGCCTGGCCACGGGCGATGGCGTCGTCGAGGCCTGTGATGATGACGGCGCTGGTGCGGCCGGCGATGGCGAGCGCCGGATCCTGGCGGCCGGCGAGTGCAGCCTTCATCTTGCCGACACCCTCGGCGATGGAGATGAGCCGCGGCTTGGTCGTGCCGTGGGGTGTGGGGAGCTCGGTGTCCTCGATGCTCATGCCGCAGATGCCGGCGGTCTCCAGTTCCTCGACGGTGCGCTTGACGTTGAGCGCGTTGCCGTAGCCGTGGTCGGCATCGACCATCAGCGGCAGATTGCCGGCGCGGTTGATGCGGTAGGCCTGGGCGGCGAATTCAGAGAGCGTGAGCACGATCAGGTCGGGGGCGCCCAGCACCGTCAGCGATGCGGTGGATCCGGCAAACATGCCGATCTCGAAGCCGAGATCCTCGGCGATGCGTGCCGAGATCGGATCGAACACCGACCCGGGATGAAAGCAGCGGTCCCCGGCGAGAATCGCGCGAAAACGGCGGCGGCGGTCGGTCCAATGCATGTCGGTTTCCCCTGTTGTGCTGCCATCTTTAGCAAGCCGCGTGTTGCAATGCAGCGGCGCGTTTCGACGGGCAAACGTGCCTGCCTCCCCCGGCGCTTTCTCTGCCCCGGCTGCTGGTTCCCGATGGCCCGGGTGGTCTAGTATTTCTTGCCCAAAAGCACCCGGAGAGATTGGTCTTGGATACGTTGATCCCGTCGGCAGCCAGCCTCGCCGGAGACCCGGCCGTGATCGCGCACGCCGAGGCCCTGCGCCCGGTGGTCGAGGCCGCGTCGAACGAGATCGAGAAGAGCCGGCGGTTGCCGCCGGCGCTGCTCGACAAGCTGCACGAGGCGCGGCTGTTTCGCCTGCTGCTGCCGAGCTCGTCGAACGGGATCGAAACCGATCCGGTTACCTTCTTCCATGTCATCGAGACCATCTCGCGCGGCGATGCCAGCACCGCCTGGTGCCTGAGCCAGGCGGGTGGCTGCGCCATGACCGCGGCCTATCTCGAGCCTGCGGTGGCGAAGCACATCTTCGGTGACGATCCACGTGCCGTGCTGGCCTGGGGACCGGGGCCGAAGACCCGCGCCGTCAAGTGCGAGGGCGGTCACAAGGTCACCGGCACGTGGGCGTTCGCCTCGGGTGGCCGTCACGCCACCTGGATCGGCTGCCACTCGCCGCTCTTCCGGGCGGACGGCGCGCCGGTCATGACCAAGGATGGCCGGCAAGTCGAGCGTACCTTTCTGGTGCCGATGAGCGCCGTCGCTTGGACCGACATCTGGAGCGTCGTTGGGCTCCGCGGCACCGCCTCCGACCAGTTCGCCGTCACCGACCTCTTCGTGCCCGACGGCTACTCATTCAGCCGCGATTTCTCGCAGCCAGCCTTCGAACGCCGCGAGTCCGGCGCGCTCTACCGCATGTCGGCGATGACCTGCTACGAGGTGGGCTTCGCCGGCGTGGCGCTCGGCATCGCCCGTGGCGCCCTCGACGATTTCGTCGACACGGCCAAGACCAAGGTCCCGCGCGGCGGCAAGAGTCCGATCCGTGACAGCGCCGTGGTGCAGACCAACCTCGCGCAGGCCGAGATCGGCGTGCGCACCGCCCGCGCTTACCTCCTGCAGGAACTGGCGCGGATCTGGAAGGAAATCTCGGCCGGCGACGCGCTCAGCATCGACCACCGCATCGTCATCCGCGGCGCCTCGACCAACGCGATCCACAAGGCGCGCGAGGCGGTCGACTTCGCCTACAATGCCGCCGGCGCCACGGCGATCTTCGAGAACCATCCCCTGGAGCGCCGCTTTCGCGACATCCACACCGTGACCCAGCAACTGCAGGGGCGGCTCTCCCATTTCGAAACTGTCGGCGCCTGGATGATGGGCGCCGAAACCGATCTCACCTTCGTCTAGGAGACCGACCATGCCGCTTGGCGTCCTGCAGCACTACACGATCGAACCTTCCAACCTGAAGAAGACCGTAAAATTCTACTGCGAGGTGCTGGGTCTCGAGGACGGCGACCGTCCACCTCTCGGCTTCCCCGGCAACTGGCTCTATTCCGGCGGCGTCGCCACCGTGCATATCCTCGGACCGCGCAAACCGCGCGAAGGTATCGTCGTGCGCGGCACCAAGAAGAAGTTCAAGGATACCGGCCGTTTCGATCATATCGCCTTCTCCGGCACCGACATCGACGGCGTGCGCAAGAAGCTGAAGGCCAAGAAGGTGAAATTCCGCGAGCAAACCATCCCGCGCACCGGCGGACAGCAGATTTTCCTCTACGATCCCGACGGCGTCGGTGTGGAGATCAACTTCCCGCCGCCCGGCGCCAAGTAACTGGCGTGCTGCTGTCGGTCGATATCGAGAAAGTCGAACCCCTGGCCGATGGCGCATCGTTCGGCGAGGTCGGTGCCTATGAACGTGTCATAGGCACCGCACGGGGCGAGGTCGATCCGAAGGACCCCGCCAATGCCGGCATCGCCCTGATCGACAAGGCGCCGCGCAATGACCGCGGAATGGTCGAGTATGCCGCCGACATCTTCATCCTGCGGCCCAAGGATCCGACGCGTGGCAACGGCCGAATCCTCTACGAGGTGAACAACCGCGGCCGCAAGATGCTGTTCGGCAACATCGCCGACGGTCCGCAGGGCGTGAACGATCCGAAGACGACGGCCGATCTCGGCAATGGCTTTCCCCTCAGGCTGGGTTTCACGATCGTCTGGTCGGGCTGGGACCCCGATGCGCCGCGCGCCAACATGGGCCTTGCCCTTACCGCGCCGGTGGCGACCGCGAATGGCAAGGTCGATGGCGAGCCGATCTTCCAGGCGGTGCGCGACGAGTTCGTCTCGGGTACCCGCGCCGGCGCACTGGAAACCTTCAAGCTCTCCCACGAGGTTGCCCTCCTGAGGGAGCCGCGCCCGCGGCTGACGGTGCGCGAGCGCGCGGATGACGCGCCACAGGAACTGCCGCTCAGCCAGTGGACCTTCCTCGACAGGCGGTCGTTCAAGCTGAATGACGACGTAAAACCCAAGCCAGGCCACCTCTACGAACTACGCTACGTGGCCCGCAATCCCAAGGTGCAGGGGCTGGGCTTCGCGGCCACCCGCGATGTCGTGAGCTGGCTGCGCTACGATCCCACCGCCACGGCTGTTGCCGGCCGGCCGATCACCCATGCGCTCGCCATCGGCTTCTCGCAGGCCGGCCGCTATCTGCGCAATCACATCTCCGAGGGTTTCAATCGCGATGAGAAGGGCCGCCACGTGTTCGACGGCATCCATTCGCATATCGCCGGCATCGGCCGGGTGTTCTTCAACATGCCGTTTGCCCAGCCCGCACGTACAAGCACCCAGCACGAGGACCATGGCTTCCCGGAGAACGAATTCCCGTTCTCCACGGCGACGCTATCGGACCCGCTAACCGGCAAGACCGGCTCGCTGTTTCGTGGCGACGGCTCCGACCCGCTCCTGATCGAGACCAACACGTCGACGGAGTATTGGCAAAAGGGCGCCTCGCTGCTCACCACCGATCCGCTCGGCACGAAGGACGTGGCCTTGCCCGAAAATTCACGGGTCTACATGATCGCCGGCACCCAGCATGGCGGCCGCGCCGGCGCGCCCTCCGACGCCGGACCCGACGTCAATCCGCGCAACCCGCACAATCCCATGCCGGCCGTGCGCGCGCTGCTGGTGGCGCTCGACGACTGGGTGGTGTCGGGCAAGGCCCCGCCGCCCAGCCGCGTGCCGACGCTGGCCCAGGGCACCCTGGTCGAGCCCGACAAGACGGGCTTTCCCGCCATTCCCGGGGCCGCGGTGGTCCGCCGGACCAATCGGGTCTCGCCGCTGGGCGACTGGACGGACCCGAAGCCCGCCGAGAAGGCCTATCGCACGCTGGTCTGCAAGGTCGATGCCGACGGCAACGAGACTGCGGGCGTTCGCCTACCCGACATCGCGGTGCCGCTCGCCACCTACACTGGCTGGAACGAATACAAACCGCCCTATCCAAGCGGCGAGATCGCCGACCGCGACGGCAGCTACTTCGCCTTCTCCGCCGCCAAGATCGCCCAGCGCTACAGGAACCGCGCCGACTACATCGCCAAGGTCCAGGACGCGGTGGACGTGCTGAAGAAGGACCGCCTGCTGCTACAGGAAGACGCCGACAAGTATCTCGAGAAGGCACGCAACGAGAGTCGCGTGAACATCTGATGGCCAAGCTCGACCGCAATGACGTTTCGATCCACTACGAGGTCCATGGCAGCGGACCGACGATCCTGTTGAGCCATGGCTACAGTTCGACGTCGCGCATGTGGGACGGCCAGATCGCGGCCCTCAAGGATCATTACCAGATCGTCGTCTGGGACTTTCGCGGCCATGGCGAGAGCGATTATCCCGCCGATCCAGGCCTCTATTCCGAGGCCTTGACCGTGGGCGACATGGTGGCCCTGCTCGACATCGTGGGCGCCAGGAAGGCAATTGTCGCGGGCCTGTCGCTGGGCGGCTACATGTCGCTCGCCTTCCACGCCAGCCACCCCGACCGCGTGCGCGCCCTGATGCTGTTCGACACCGGCCCCGGCTTCAAGAAGGACGAGGCGCGACTCAAATGGAACGAGACCGCCCACAAGCGCGCGGCCGACCTCGACGCCCGCGGCCTCGTGGCGCTGAACAGCAGCGACGAGGTGAAGCTGACGCGCCATCGCGACGCCAAAGGCCTCGCCGGAGCGGCGCGCGGCATGCTGGCCCAGCAGAACGATCGGGTGATACGCTCGCTCGAGACGGTGGCCGTGCCGACCCTGGTGCTGGTCGGCGCCAACGACACCAATTTCCTCGCCGCCACCGACTATATGGCGGCCAAGATCAAGGGCGCGACCAAGGCAGTCGTTCCCGACGCGGGCCATGCGGCGAACCTGCACCAGCCCGCGCGTTTCAATCAGGCAGTCGAGGCGTTCCTCGCCAAGTTGCCGGCAGCTTAAGGAGTACGAACCATGGGCAAGCGAATCGCAGTCGTCGGTGTCGGCGCGTTGGGCGGTTATGTCGGCGGCAACCTGGCGCAGGCCGGCGAGGACGTAACCCTGATCGATTTCTGGCCGGAAAACATCGAGGCGATCCGCTCGCGCGGGCTGGAGCTTGATGGTGTCACGCCAGAAGAGAAGTTCACGGTCAAGAACGCCAAGACCATGCATCTCACCGAGATGGAGGCCCTGTCGCGGCAGAAGCCGATCGACATCGCCTTCGTGTCGATGAAATCCTATGACACCGAATGGGCGACGGCGCTGATCAAGCAGTATCTGGCCCCCGACGGCTATGTCGTGTCGCTGCAGAACTGCCTGAACGAGGAGCGCATCGCAGGCGTCGTCGGCTGGGGCAAGACAGTGGGCATGGTGGCCTCGCTGATCTCGGTCGACATGTTCGAGCCCGCCCGCATCCGCCGCACCGTCGCCAAGGGCGGCGACAAGCACACCGTGTTCCGCGTCGGCGAGGTCCATGGCCGCATCACCAAGCGCGTCGAGGAACTGCGCGAGATGGTGGGCCGTATCGACAGCGCCAAGACCACGACCAACCTGTGGGGCGAGCGCTGGTCGAAGCTCTGCCAGAACGGCATGAAGAACGGCGTCTCGGCCGCGACCGGCCTCACCGGCACCGACTGCGACCGTAACGACGCCATCCGCCGCTTTTCCATCAAGCTCGGCGGCGAGGCGGTGCGCGTGGGCCAGGCGCTGGGCTATCACATCGAGAAGATCGGCAAGTTCGAGCCCGAGACGCTTGCCCGAGCGTCGGAGGGCGACAAGGCCGCCCTCGACGAGGTCGAGACCATCCTGCGGCCCGGTTCCAATATTAACCCAAACCCGCGCGCCGACATCCAGCGCCCCTCGATGGCCCAGGACATCCGCAAGGGCCGCCGCACCGAGATCGAATTCATGAACGGCTACATTGCCGAGCGCGGCAAATACATCGGTGTCGCCGCCCCCACCCACACCAAGCTGACCGAGATCGTGAAGAAGGTCGAACGGCAGGAACTCAAGGCGGCACCGAGCCTACTCGGGGGCTGAGCAAGCCATTGTCGTCGATCAAGCGTCTGGGCTTTTTTACACGCCTGCTCGACCAGGCGGATGCCGCCGAGCGCTATCGCCTGGCGACCGCGCAGATCGTGCAGGCCGAGCGTTGCGGCTTCGCTTCGGCCTGGATCGCCCAGCATCATTTCCACGAGGGCGAAGGCGGATTGCCCTCGCCCTTCGTTTTCCTGGCGCAGGCCGCCGTCCATACGGCGCGTATTCGCCTTGGCACCGGCATCGTCACCCTGCCGCTGGAACTGCCGGTCCGTGTCGCCGAGGACGCGGCGGTGCTCGATCTGATCTCCGGCGGCCGCCTCGAGCTCGGCGTTGGCCCCGGCGGCAATCTCACCGCTTTCACGGCATTCGGCCTCGACAGCAACGACCGCCACGTCCTGTTCGACCGCAACCTCGACCTCCTGCGCACGGCCTGGTCGGGCGGCGAGCTGCCCGGTGGCGACCGGCTCTATCCGGCGGCGCCTACCCTGGTCGACCGCATCTGGCAGGCGACCTTCACGGTGGCGGGCGC
>Ga0207952_1000658_pt1 | contig 22620 bp, 22 predicted proteins | sample SubbioR12Aug_8Ca_FD_184831 | JGI IMG/M metagenome (GOLD analysis project Ga0207952, IMG submission 184831) | Serpentinite rock and fluid subsurface biosphere microbial communities from McLaughlin Reserve, California, USA - CR12Aug_8Ca (SPAdes) | ecosystem: Environmental > Terrestrial > Deep...
GAAGGCGGGCGAATGTTTTCTTCTTGGTTTTTTGGACATCTTCTGCTCCGTTTCTATGTCCTTGCGGACTCTCAAAAGTAGCAGGTTTTTCACTTAACAGGCTGTTCAGTTTTTCGGCTCCAGCTCTCCTGTTTCGAAATCACCATTTACAATACTTTTTTCCGTGAAAACAAAGTTTTCCCAACCTGTAACTGCTTTCATTGTTAGAGTGGCACGGTAACGGGTATAAGGGTCGATTTTTACTGGCACCTCTTCAAAAGCTCGCGCTGCCCACAATATTTCTGGGGGAGATTGAGGAGTAGTTGGTACCATTTTGTCGATGAGCTCGCTGAATTTATTGACATTAAATGCTCGGTCCACAGTTTCCGACCAACCAAAAGCCACTTTTGCCCCATTATTCGCCAGAGCATTCCATAGGCTGTCGTTAAACAGGCTTTGGCAAGTGCCAAGGTAAAAGAAGGTATTCTGAAGTTTATTTTGAAGGTGGTAGTTAATGAAAGAAGGAAAGATGAAATACTTGCTGGTATTGCTGTATATACCGATGCGATGGGCCGCAAGATCAGTGGATATTGCAGTGCTTATGTCTGTGGTAGGTGTGCCGGTTACCAGGATGACCTCGCCCGTACTTTCGTCACCATGCCATTGAGCGCAGTTACTATATGACGCGTCGCAATTCCATGTTGCGCCGTGACCATGGATAACGACAGAGCCGTAATTTCTCCAGAGCTTAATCTCATCAAGTGAGGCGTTGCTGTCTTTCTTGTTGGCTATGTCAAACGTCATGTACTCCGCATTTCCAAATTGAATTGCCGCATGATTTGCGATCTCATTCTGTGGGTCAGGTAAGGAATATCCTGGCGCAAAGATCATTAAATTGTCGTTGCCAGGGCTTTTGTAATTGGTAGGTAAGTCCGTAGGAATGCTTCGCCCGGCTCCATCGGTTATCAAATTCGGGTCTTCCAAGCTGGATAAGCCGGCAATAGAGTTATCATAAATAATTGATAGATTAGGCCCCGATAAATATGCGTTAGTAATACGGGGATTGTTTTGGGCATCTAGCAATGCTTGCTCTCGTGCCGCGTCCAAACCTATTGAGGAAAAGTTTCTGAGAAAACTGTCTTCGATTGTTCGCAAATCGGATAAGACATCTTCGACGATGCCCGTAGGCAGCGAGGGGTAAATATTAAATGGCAGAATGGGGCTGAGATAACGGGTACGTATTTTGGCATATGCCACCGTTACTCGATAATATCGTTTACCAGCTATTGGGGAATTCACGTCAATTGTTTTCGTGAAAACGGTGTCGTTCGGCGTTAAATCACCGTTGGTACCGTCATCGAACATCTGCCCCAGCGAACGAATGGGTTTGCCGTCGGCGGTTGTTTCATATGCCGTCACTGACGATGCTAGCAGACGGTTTAAGCCATCTGCACCGATGTCCGACCCGATTTCGGCGCTGATTTTTACGCTGATCTGCGTGTTGGTAATGGTTTCATTGGGAATGGTCGCTGCATTAAAGACACCTCGGTCAGCATGCGCAGCGCTGTATGTCAAAAGCACTGCTGAAGAGATCAAAATTTTTATCATGAACGATTGGGGGGTCATAGCCTCCTCCTTCATCATGCGATGGTAATGACTAGTGAATTAACTCATTGCGCTGAATTACATTTCTTACGGCTGAAAAATGTACTTAGCAGGCCTATGCCCAGTAACTCTAGGATGGTTGGTTCTGGAACGAAGCGTAGGTCGTCCATAGTAAATGAGTTGCCAGTCTCTCCAGATACCGTTACACGGCTAATTCCCTGAAACCCTAATGTGATCTGAGTTGAAGAGCCTGTGTTATCAGCGCCTATAGAATTAGCAGTACCTAACACGATGTTGGTAAGATCAAATGCAGTGATCGTGAGTGGCGATGAGTAGGTAAACCAAGCCGATACATCGTTTACGGGGGTTGTAAAAAAGAATTCCATGGGTATGCCGCCATTATCATCACCAATAACAACTTGCCCGCTGTGAGGGGGGAAGTCAATCTCATTAAATGAAAATCCAGCGGTGAGCGCAATAGCATTACTAAAAATCACGCCTGTTGAAGCATATTGGCTGGTGATAAGAACCTGGTCTGTTAAATCTTCAAAATTAAGCAGTGTTGCAGATGTAACGGGTGAGGTATGAAGCGTCAAAAATAAACAAAATACTACAGGTATAGATATATTTTTCATTGCGATCTCCTTCCGAAAGTTACTTGCCGGTTATTTAATTTAGTCAGCGTGTTGTAATTCACTCACTTTCCTGTAAATATTTTTAAAGTCAAAAACAAAAAAGCCGGATTGCCGCACTATCCAGGACGCTGAATAAGTTCGGCAGTCCGGCTTTCCTGGAAGTAAGGATCAGTAACTTTCTGGCCCTACCTTACGATAGGTTTAGCTTTGTCTTTTAAGGGCTTTTAGCATAAAAATCAAAAAGCTTCTACTGAGTAATAAGGTAAGAAATCAGAAAATAGCCTTGTAGGCCGGAAACGCCTATCGGCTTATTCCGGCCTACGATTTTGGCTGAAAGGCAGGAATGGGATCTACTTTTGCCAGCCAAGACCGAATCGTCTGTATCCGCAAATTGGCCGATACTCTGAATACGTTCAAACCTGAACGTCCTTCTTCTGGATAAGGATACCGCCGGCAACAAATTTTCCCCGCGTTTCTTGCTGGGCTCCGCCTGACCATTCCCCCAGCTGTATTCCAGGACGACAAGCCTTACCGGCTGGAGGGCGCATTACCGCGATTCGCTTGCATGTTGTTTTGCCCGGCATTTTATGTCAAGAAATATCCCTGGATCGCTTTCATAAAATTGTCATATTTATTGTCTATCATCTGCGGTTAAAGCTGAAATGCAAAGCACCGAACCATCGAGACCATGTCGAAATCCATTCTGGTAAAAATCAAGCAGCCGCCCGAAACGCTTTTCGAGAAAGCGCAACAAGCGGCCAACGGCCAAGGATATAAACTGGTTGGCGATGCCAGCAAAGGTTTGATCTCGGGTTCCGGCGTCAGAGGCAGTTATAAATTTAACGGTAACAATGTGTTGATCCTGACTATCAACGACAAACCCGCTTTATTGTCATGGAAGACGGTTGAAGAAAAGCTGATCGGCTTTCTGACCGAATAATCCATACTTTTTTGCCATGTCGATCTGGAATAAATACTACGCATCCGTATTTTCTCCACAAGTTGACGATGTCAAAATCAACGCTTGGCTGGAAGGCATCAGAGCGACGCTGCCCACACCGGTATTCTGGTTGCTGGGCAAAACCCAATCCGGCAAAACCTCGCTGATCCGCGCCCTAACCGGCGATAGCCGGGCGCAAATCGGTAACGGCATGCAGTCCTGCACCCGCTCCGCATTCGCATACGACTTTCCGAACAGCGAGAACCCCATTCTAAAGTTTCTGGATACCCGCGGTTTCGGCGAGGTCGATTACGACCCCAGTGAAGATATTGAACTTTTCCGGGAACAAACCCATGTCCTGATCGTGGTGATCAAGGCCATGGACCATGCCCAGCACGCGGTTATCGACACGCTGCGCAAAATCCTGAAAAGCAAGCCGCATTGGCCGGTCATCGTGGTACAAACCGCCTTGCACGAAGGCTATCCTAACCAAGCCTTCGAACATATCGCGCCTTACCCTTTTCAAAACGAGAATTGGCCCGCCCTGGTGCCGGTTGATTTGAAGCGCTCGCTGCTCGCGCAACGGGAATTGTTTAAAGGCATCAACGCACAGTTTGTTCCGGTCGACTTCACGCTGCCCGAAGACCAATACCATCCCATGTATTACGGACTGGAAGCCTTTTGGTACAGCCTGGAAACCGCCATGCCGCATGGCATGGTCGGCTTGTTGCACCACATGCGGGATCTGCGCCTGGAGTTGTTCGATATCTACGAACAAACCGCCATGCCGCATATCATGACTTACTCGGTATTGGCCGGCGCGGCCGGCGCCATTCCCGTGCCGCTGGTGGATATTCCGCTGGTCACTTTACTGCAGATGAAAATGTTGCAGACGCTGGCATCGATTTACCGTTACCCGCTTAACGGCGAGCATGTCGCGGAAATCGGCGGCGCGCTGGGCATCAGCTTTCTGACCAATTGGGGGCGGCGGGAGCTGATCAAACTCGTACCCGGTTTCGGCGCGCCGATTTCCGCGTTATTGACCGCGGCCACTACCTTTGCGTTGGGAAAGACCCTGATTATCTACTTCCAGAGTAAACGTGACGGTCTTGTGCTGGGCAAGCAGCATTTCCAAACCGTTTATGCCGAACAACTTACCGCCGGTAAAGCATTGATGAAAGATTACACCGGCCGTCATCAACCCAATGTATCGCCATGAGTCAAAAGCGCCGCTGGCATATTCTGGTATTCGTCATGCTGCTGCCGCTGACGGTCCCATTGCTGGCCGGCGGTTATTGGCTGTGGCTCAACCATCTGCTGATCTGGTGGATTGCTGCATCGGCGGCCTTGGCCTTGAGCTGGTGGGGCGTCAACCGGCTATTCAAAAAATATCGGCCCGAACCCAAGTGGCTGGATATTTCCGACAGCATGGTCCGGACCAAGCAAAGCGAACAGGCTTGGCGCAAAATCGAGGCTATTTCCGTTTGCGAGCGCCGCGGCAACCCGGATATAAGCGACAGCCGTTTTTATTTGGATGCGCTTACCCGGGTGATGAACGAAGTAGCCGAAGTCTATTACCCGCGGCAAAAACAAGCGTTCCTGGAAATCAAAATTCCTTATTTGCTGAAGGTCGTCGAAATATTCGCCCAGGAACTCAGAATTAACTTTACCGAAAACGTGCCGGGCAGCCACCTATTTTCTATTAACGACCTGGCGAAAGGACGCAGGATTGCCGGCAAGGGCCGGGAATTGTACCGTTTGTTCAGAATAGTCACGGCCGGTATAGACCCGGTTTCGGCCGTGATACGCGAACTCAGAATGTTCGCCAATGCCAATATGCTGGCCGATTCCGCCGTCGATTTGAAGCGCTGGCTGATCGATGCCTATATCAAGAAAGTCGGCTATTACGCCATTGAATTGTATAGCGGTAATTTGGCGCTGGACGACGACGCATTTAGCAAACCAACCCGAAAAACCCAACAGGAAATCAAAAAAATCCAGGAGCGGGAAAAATCCCTACACGCCGAACCGTTCCGCCTCTTGATCGTCGGCCAGACCAATGCCGGAAAGGCCAGTCTGGTTAACGCCATGGCGGACAAACAAATGGCAATCTCCGCACCCACGCCGAATCCGTTGCCCAGCCAAACTTACTTGCTGCGCCCGGCCGAGTTTCCGGCCACCATCATTGCCGACAGCCAACGCTATGAGGCGTCCGATTCCGGCAAACACAGGCAAACCTTATTGAAAACCGCCAACAGAAGCGATGTTGTGATTCTGGCCGTATCCGCTACAAATCCGGCTAACCAAATCGATAAGTCTATCCTGGACGATATAAAACGCCTGGACAACAATCCGCGCATCCTTATCGCCCTAACCCATATCGACCGTCTGCGGCCGTTCAGGGAATGGCTGCCACCGTATGATTTTAGCGGCCTAAATTCGGCCAAGGCGCGGAGCATCCACGAGTGTACGGCAACCATTGCGCGGCGGCTTGAGATCGACCCGGCGCAAATCGTGCCGGTTTGTCTGCATGGCGAAAAAATCTACAACGTCCGGGAGCGGTTATTGCCGTTGCTGCTGCAACAATTCGAACTTAACGACGCTAAACGCCATCTGCGTTGCCTTGATGGACACAAGCGAGAGCAGCAACAAAAAAGGCTGTGGAAACAAATACGGAATGCGGGCGTTTGGCTGTCGCATCAAGGCGTTAATTGGCTAAGCAAGCCGAAGCCTTTATATAGAAGTTTATAAAAAACAGCGAGCGGGCATTTCGCCCGGCTCGCTGCTTCCGATTCGCTTAAGCGTTTACAACCGTGCTATCAACGATAGCCTGTTTCGCTTCGAAATCCTTGATTGCGGATTCGGAGCCTTCGTGCAAACCTTTGCTGACTACACCGTTGTCGGGGAAAACCTTGCTCACGACCAGCGCGCTGTATACCGCGCCGTACGCCAATCCGTAACACACGCCGTAAACCGCGCGATTTGCCAGTTTAATCGGTGAAATCGCAACTTTGGTTGCCGCTTTTTTGGCCGCGTGAGTGCCTTTTTTGACGGCGTGAGCCGCTGTTTTTCTGATATTCATGGTATTTTCAACCACAATGCCTTCAACGACTTCTGGATTTTCAGTTGTCATGCTACACCTCCCGGTTTAAAGGTTAATAACGGACATGGCGATGAGCTTAGAAATACTGAACGGCAAAACCGCTGCTTCCCTTCAACAGCACGGAAACAAGCTGCCGCCATATTTTGATCATATACCCGTTTTTGAATATGTAAATACCTTGTAATACATTTTCGGCAATTAATTTGGCGTGTCCCGGCAAGCATCGGCATACTGGGTTTGATTTCATTTTTCAGGTTTTCCGAGCGAATCGGCAACTCTTTTCGGCTGTTGGACTGTACGTTGGTTGCCGCCGAACTGCTCGAGCAGTTCGATAGCCGGATTTTTCAGCCTATGTTTTTACGTAACTATTCAGTGTAGGTTAGGTTAGGCGCCAGCCGTAATCCAACGCATCGGCTTATGGCGGTGCAATGGCTTCGATTGTCGGGTTAGGCTCTATCGTGCTTTTATGCCCTTGAGGGTAACCCGACCTACGCAATTGCCCGGAAATCGGCATGTTACAACTGTTTGAGGCGTTGCATGTATACTTCGGCCAATGTCCCAAATACTGTGTAAACGATCCCAAACCCGATTCGATATGTCCGCAATTCCAAAAACGAAAGTGCTGTTTGTACACGGCATGGGCCGGTCGCCGCTGTCCGGCTGGCCGATGTTGCGGCAACTTAAAGCAGCCGGCTTCGAGGTCGGCTGTTTCGGTTATTTCACTAGCGTAGAAAGTTTTTCATGCATAGCCGAACGGCTTGCCCAACGCATTGCCGAAATTGCCGCGCAAGGCGAATATATATTGATCGGACATTCGTTGGGCGGCGTTTTGATTCGAGCCGCCGTGAATTCGCTGCCCGCAACCGTGCGCTCGCCGGCGCATGTATTTCTGCTCGGTTCGCCCACCCGCGCCTCCCGGCTTGCGCAACGCTTCGGCCGGAATCCTGTGTTTCGCCGGTTGACCGGCGATTGCGGCGCGCTGCTCGGTTCGGAGCAAAGGATGTCGCGGCTCGGCCCCATCGGCCCGCCTACGACCGGTATTGCCGGCGTTCAAGGCGTGGCCTGGAAGCGCGGGCCGTTCGCGGGCGAACTCAACGACGGCGTCGTCTCGCTGTCCGAGGTCAGTGCGGAATGGCTGGTCGATCAAGTGAAAGCGCCGGCCGTGCATACGCTGCTTCCGGCCAGTAAACAAGTGGCCGGTATTATCCTCGAACGTTGGCGGCAGGCGCACGCGCATGCCGACGGGGCTTAGTTTCGGCGGTATATCCGAATGCTTTCTCGACGATAATTGCGATTTTGCAGTTAGGCGTCAATAGGTCGATTTAGAGAGTTGAAATTTGATTCGCCTTTGGTGTTCGAAATCAAGCGTAATAGGAAAAATGTTAATATGGCAAGGGGAAACTTTTGAAACAATCTTTTTATGACCTGAGCTATTCTGATTTAGAAGCGATTGCAAGTCGGAATAATTTAAATCAGTCGATAGCGTCAGTTCTTTTTAACTGGTATTACAAGAAAAAACAAGCCACGCAGTGTCACGGTAAAATTTCCAAATACTCCTTGGCTTTTTTAGAACAAAATTTCGACTTTTCTCTGCCCGAAATCGATACTATTTATGAGTCGAAAAAAGATCGCTCGGTAAAGTTTCTTTTTAAGCTTAAAGACAATTATAAGGTTGAAACCGTCCTCATCCCGTTTAATAATAAATATTCTATTTGCCTCTCATCGCAGGTTGGCTGCGCAATGAATTGTTCATTCTGTTTTACCGGAAAACAAGGGCTGAAAAGAAATTTGACTACAAGCGAAATCGTCGGGCAATTTATAAACGCTTGGCGTTGGTTGGCAACCAACAGGCCCGGAGAAGAGCGGATATTAAATATTGTCTTTATGGGACAAGGCGAGCCTCTCCATAACTTCGATGCCGTTAAAAAAGCCTGCGAGATTTTTTTATCCCAACACGGCACGTCAATTGGCGTTCAAAAAATCACTATTTCAACGGCGGGTTATATTCCCGGGCTTAAAAGATGGAGCCGGGAAATTCCCGGGGTTAACCTGGCGCTATCTCTTCATTCGCCATTTGAAGAAAAGCGAAATGAACTTATTCCAATTAATAAAAAATATCCGCTGGACGAGGTCTTGGCTTATATTGATGAGATTCCTTTGAATAAGAAGCAGTTTGTTACTTATGAATATATTCTTATAAATGACTTTAATGATTCTGCATCCGATGCCGAGAAACTGGGAACGATGCTGGCCGGCAAAAGCGCCTATATAAACTTGATCCCATTTAACCCGTTCCCTGGATCGCGGTACACGCCTCCGGATTTTGATAAAGTCGAAAAGTTTAAAGAGGTTTTAGATACTTTTAAAATACCGACTTTAATAAGGGGCGCTAAAGGCGATGATGTATTGGCGGCCTGCGGGCAACTCAATTCGGCTGCCATGAGGCGTTGATTATATATCCAGGGGCTTGCAATGGCCGGCATAGCCGCAAAGGTTCCTCAATTTAAAAACCAGGATGAAATGATGAATAACCTCACTATTTACAAAAAGCTTACCCTGCTGCTGGCGCCGCTTTTACTATGTGTTCTGGCGTATTCGGGTTTTAGCATCGAAAATAATTATAGGAACTGGCGGCAGCTGAGTACCACGGAGAAGCTGATCGATTTCTCTATTGGCTTGGGCGGTTTAACGCATGCCCTGCAGGTCGAACGCGGCTCTACATTCGGTTTTATTCAATCCGGCGGTACAAAATTCACTCATGAGCTGCCCGAATTCCGGAAGGCGACCGACAAGGAATTAACCGATGTTTTAACGCTGTACGCAGAGTTGCAAAAAGCGGCATTGCCCAAAGCGGTCACCGTTCGGGTAGATGGTGCCTTGAACACGCTAAACATGTTGACCGATACCCGCCAGTCGGTTTCCCGCTTAGGCATAACCGCCGAAGAGGCCGCGGCGCGTTATACCCGGGCCATTGCCGAGATACAGGCAACCAATCCCGCCATATCCGACCATAGCAGCGATTTACAAGTCACCAAGCTGATGACGGCTTATAACGCATTTCTGAACGCCAAGGAACGCAGCGGTCAGGAACGCGCCTTAATGACGGGCGTGTTCACTGCCGGCGAATTTGCGCCGGAACGCTATCGGGCGTTTGTTGGCCACATGGCGGCGCAAAAGGCCTATCTGCATGTCTTTACCGACTATGCGCCGGCTGAAATAGGCAATGCGTATCGATTGGCCGAAAAAAGCGAACCTTTCATGAAGGTCGAAGGCATGCGCAAAGCCGCGCTGGATAATGCCAATAGCGGCGGGTTCGGTATCGAGCCCACGGCCTGGTTTACCAGCGCCACTGCCCGTATCGACGCCATGCACGCCATCGAAAAAACCATTGCCGGCCGAATCGAAGCCTTGGCCACCGAAAAGGCCGCCGATGCCAGGCAGGGGTTTTGGTTGGGGACATTGATCAGCGCGGTTATTTTTTTGGCATCGACGGGTTTGGCCTACTGGGTTTCCGCCAATATTGCCGATGCGATCAATGCCTTGCATGCCACCATTAGCCAGATAGAACGCAATCACGATCTGACCCTCAGGCTAAAAGTGGCCGGCAGCGATGAAATCGCCCAAACCGCCACGGCATTCAATCGGCTGATGGAAGGGTTGCATGAAAGCATGCGGCAAGTCAGCCAAAGCGCGGTCAAAGTGTTGCATTATTCGGAATCGATTGCCTCCAGTTCGAACCAAATGGCTTCCGGTACCGAGAATCTGAGCAATGCGGCCTCGTCGATGGCGGCCGCGATAGAAGAAATGAGCGCCAGTATCGAACAAGTCGCCGACAACGCCAATCAAGTGCAAACGATTACCGAAGACAGCAACCATTTATCCGACCATGGCACGGCCGTTATTCTCAAGGTCGTCGCGGAAATGAACGGGATTGCGGATGCCGTTCGGCAGTCGGCTGCCAAGATGCAGGAGCTTGACCAACAGTCCGCCCGGATAAACTCCATTGTGCAGGTCATCAGGGAAATTGCCGATCAAACCAACTTATTGGCGCTCAACGCCTCCATCGAGGCGGCCCGGGCGGGCGACCAGGGGCGGGGATTCGCGGTGGTCGCCGACGAAGTGCGCAACCTCTCCAAGCGGACCACCAATTCGGCGCTGGATATTGCCGCCATGATCGCCGGCATGCAAAATGTAACCCATGAAGCGGTATCCAGCATGAATGTCGGCGTGGACAAGGTCAATCATGAAGTGTCCACCACGCAGTCGGCGGGCGAATCCATCCAAAAAATCCAACAAGGGACCCAGCATGTCAGCATCGCCGTGGCCGATATTTGCGGCGCCATCAGAGAACAAAGCATCGCCACCAACGAAATCGGCCGCCAGATGGAACGGGTTGCCCAGATGTCCGAACAAAGCAATGCGGCCTCCAACAGCAATGCCAAAACCGCGCGGGAAATGGAGGCGCTGGCGTCTCAGTTACAGTCCATCGTGGCGCATTTTAAAGTTTAACAAACGGGTGGGTATGGCACTTGTTATGAATTCTTCGTCCCCCTTTGGCTTTAAGATTGCCGGCCAGGCGCGATAGGCGGTAAAAATGCTATCTCATGCAAACCGCATCGGCATACTCGGCGGCATTACGATGGTTGCGGCTATCGCGCTGTTTTTCGCCGAGCCTATTGCACAGGATCCGAATTACCACCAGTTCGCCGATGCCAGGCCGCTATGCGGGCTGGCCAATTTCTGGAATGTGGTGTCGAACTTGCCGTTTCCGGCGGCCGGCTGCCTTGGCCTGTCCCGCCATGGGCGGCTTTCGCAATCGGAATGCGCCGAGGCTTACCGGGTCATGTGTTGGAGTGTATTACTGGTCGGGTTCGGTTCCGCCTACTATCACGCCAATCCGGCGAACGATACGCTGTTGTGGGACAGGCTGCCGATGACGGTTGCCTTTATGGCGTTATTTGCGTTGATGCTGGGCGAACGGGTTTTGCCAAGCCAAAACCGTTTCAGGTTATGGCTATTGGTCGCGGCGGGCGTGGCTTCGGCGTTTTACTGGTCATGGACCGAATCCTTGGGCCGCGGCGATTTGCGGCCTTATTTGCTGGTGCAGTTTCTGCCGATTCTGCTGATGCCTTTTATATTATTGATGTTTCCGGAGCGTTATTTGAGTAATCGGCTATTGCTGGCGGCTTTTGCGCTGTACTTTGTCGCCAAGTTGCTCGAGCATTTCGATGGCCGTATTTTTTCGATGCTGGGGTTCATGGGCGGGCATGCGATCAAGCATGTAGCCGCGGCGGCGGCCGCGCTGTGTATTATTTATGCCGTGCCGGCCCGGCGTGCAAACGTTTCAAAATCGCAAGGTAATCACTGTCATTGAACCGCCTGGATTTGGCCGCCGCCCGACGGGCGGCGGCTGGTGGCCTCGCAACACCGGCAATAGCTGGTTTGGCCACAAACGGCTAGCGGGCCAACAACGTTCATCGGCTTACATTGCCGAATAGTACGGCGAATTCATGCCGATATTGGCTTCGCGGGTAATTTCGCCGTCGAACAGTTTCACCGACAGATTGCCGTTGACCTTTTTCGCGAACGGCAGTAACAAACCGTCGATATAGTTCTGGGCGTTTTCGACCGAATCGAATTCGTAAAAGCCGCCGACGGTTTGGTTGTTGACGCCACTCAGCCAGGTCTTCGACTTCAAGCCTGGAAATTGTTTCATGTCCACGTTGATGGGACGCCAGTCGATTTGATCGAAGGGAATGGCGACTTGATATTCCGCGTATAAAAATACTTTCATGGTTTTGCCTCTGTTGAATTCAGTATATAGGTTATGCTGCTAGAACGGCTCTTTGAACGGCCGTAAATCCAGTTCATGGGTCCAGGCGCTGGGATGCTGGCAGTGCAGTTGCCAATAGGTTTCGGCAATGGCGGCGGCTTGTAATAAACCCTCTTGCCCTTTTGCCTCGACAAATTTCGGGAACTGGTTGCGGGCGCGGTCGCCGTCGATGACGCCATCGATGACGGCATGCACCACATGGATGCCTTGCGGGCCGAATTCCCGCGCCATGCCTTGCGCCAAGGCGCGTACCCCGGCCTTGGCCGCCGCAAAGGCGGTAAACGGCGGCTTGGCGCGCAAGGAAGCGGTAGCGCCGGTGAAAATCAGCGTGCCGCATTGTTGCGGCAGCATCTGCTTGATCGCTTCCCGTCCGAACAAAAACGCCCCCAAACTATTTTGTTGCCAAAGTTTGGTAAAGGTGTCCAGATCGGTCTCCAATAAGGGCGCCGGTATATTGCTGTCGACATTGTAGGCGGCAATCTCCAGTTCGCAGCCGGCCTCGGCCACCGTTGCCAGCAGGCGCACCACGTCGGCTTCGCAAGTTGCATCAGCAATGACAGGGGTGGCCGCGCCGCCTTGGCCGGAAATGGCTTGCGCCGCTAAAGCCAGTTTCGATGGACTGCGGCCAGCAATAAACACCTGCAAACCGGCGGTGGCGAAACGTTGGGCCAGCGCCGAGCCCAGGCCCGCAACCGGCCCCACGCCCAGCACCAGTGCCGCTTTCGGCTTGGCCATTACCCGGCGCGCCCGGCCGCCGTGGCGGCAGGCACTTCAATAAGTTGGCCGGATTTAACATCATAAATAAATCCGTAGACCGGAATATCCGCCGGTACCAGCGGATGAGATTTAATTCGTACCACATCTTCGGTGACGCTCTCTGCTTGATCTTTGATAGTGAGCCAGTTGATGAATTTGCCGTCCGTGCATCCTGGACCTTCGCAGCAATCATGCCAGCCGCTGCTGTCGACGCTGGCGGTTTTCAGGCTTTTGCTCAACAAATCGCTCATGATCTCGTTGGTAAAGGTCTCCATGCCGCAATCGGTGTGGTGAATCACGAACCACTCTTTGGTACCCAGCAATTTGTAGGAAATGACCAGGGAGCGGATGGCATCGTCGCTGGCGCGGCCGCCGGCGTTGCGGATCACATGGGCGTCGCCTTCGGACAGGCCGGCGTATTTGGCGGGATCCAGGCGGGCATCCATGCAGGTCAAAATGGCGAAGCGCCGGCCGGGCGGCATCGGTAAGTCGCCCTTGTCGAAAGCGGCGCTGTAGTTTCTGTTGGCGTGTAATACTTCGTTCAGGATTGTACTCATGCTGTACCTCCTTCAGCCGCGGCCGAAGATTAAAGAGAAGTTATTGGCCGGCATGTCGATGATTTCCTTCAATACCATACCATGGTTGGCGGCGGCATTTTTCAAGTCGGCCACGTCCTTCAAACCCCATTCCGGTACTTCGTAAGACGACAAGGTTTTATGGAATTCCTCGTTGGATTCGGTGGTGAAGCTGCCTTCGACGCGGAAAGGGCCGTAGATCAACAAAATGCCGTCGTCGTTCAACAGGTGCGATGCGCATTCCATCATGCCGTCGGCAATCGAAATCGGCGCCACCTGAAAAATATTGATGCAAAAAATGGCGTCGAAGCTGTTTTTATCGCCGGGGTTGAACCAAGTGTCGGGTTGGGTCAAATCCAGGTGTACCGGGTCGGCGATGTTGTCGTTGGCATGGTCGACGGTCAGCTTTTTGATGTTGTCGAACACGTCCTCATCCCTGTCGGTGGGGTGGAAGTGTAAATGGTCGAAATGCGGAGCAAAAAAGTTGATATGCATGCCGCTGCCGCTGGCCATTTCCAGTACCCGGCCTTTTTGCTTGGGCAGTTTTTCCTTTAGTACGCCCAAAATAGGCTCGCGGTTGCGGTTGCCGGCCCAAGCCACGTATTCGCTAAGGGGGTGCGGATTTAAAGGCGGTTTTTCACTCATGAAAGGTCTCCAGTGTTGTTGTTTGTTTATCCGCCGTCTGTTGCGGCGGTATGCGCGGCCGTAATAAGTCGGCCACGGTTTGTTAAAGCATTTCCGGGGCCAATCGGTAATGCCGGTTTTTATCCTTAAAAATCAAGGAGGCCATGTTTATGGTTTGGGTGTTATGGGAAGTTATGTTTCAATAAGTGAAATTCAATTTCAAAAAACGCCATGAACGAGCACGATTTTTCCCAGATTTCTCCGGTATTTTTTCTGCAGACCTTCATCCTGGAATTGATGCATGCCTGCGAACAGGAAGGCGGCGGCTATTGCGAATCCTTGATCGAACGCATCGCCAAAAGCGCCGGCCAATATTTCGAACAGACCTACCGCGACGAATACGGCAAACAACATGAATTGGACAGGGAAAGCTATATCGATTTGATCCTGGGCTTGAAGAACCGGATAGGCGGTAATTTTTCGCTGGCTTCGCTGGAAAACAGCACTATCACGGTGGTGAATAGCCGCTGTCCGTTCGGGGACGGCGTCACCAATTTTCCAGAACTGTGCCGGATGACCTCCAGCGTGTTCGGCGGCATCGCCGCCCGTAACTTCGGCTATGCCAAGGTGGAGATCAAAAAAAGCATAGCGCGCCAGAACGGCGGTTGCGAAGTGTGCATACACACCGATTGCAATGCGGCGGCGGACAAACCGGGTTTGGAATACCGCCGCCAGGACCAGCCGGATGCCAAAAAGGAAATGCTGGCCTTGCATTCCCTGATCGAGGAACGCATGCGCAATGTCTGGTGGAGCAAGCCCAAGCAACATGCGGTCAAGCCGGCGCCGGTGATTATCGCCAAATCGCCGGCCATGCAAAGCGTGTTGCAGCAAGTGGAAGTGGTGGCGCCGACCCGGGCCACGGTGCTGATCAGCGGCGAAACCGGCGTCGGTAAAGAGCTGATTGCCCGCGCCGTGCATGCCATGAGCGATCGCGGCCACAAGCCGTTTATCGCCATCAATTGCGGCACCATCCCGGAAACGCTGATCGAAACCGCCCTGTTCGGGCACGAGAAAGGCGCGTTTACCGGCGCGGTGGAAGTGCACCAGGGCTTCTTCGAGCGGGCGGAAGGCGGGACCTTGTTTCTGGATGAAGTGGATGCCTTGTCGCCCGCCGCGCAAACCGGTTTATTGCGGGTGCTGCAGGAAGGCGAAATGGAACGGGTCGGCGGCAAGCATACCTTGAGCGTGGACGTGCGCATCATCGCCGCCAGTAACCGGCAGTTGGAGCAGCATGTCGAGCAGGGCTTGTTCCGGCAGGATCTGTTTTACCGTTTGAACGTGGTGCGCTTATGGATTCCGCCGCTGGCGCAACGCCCGGAGGATTTGCCGCATTTGGTACAGCTGATTCTGAAACGCCTGCACGATAAGTACGGCAAAAGCGTCGAAACGGTGAGCCGGGAGGTGATGGGACAGATTCGCGCCTATCATTGGCCCGGTAACGTGCGCGAACTGGAAAATACCCTGGAGCGTAGCGTCTTGTTTTGTAAAGGCAACGAGTTGATTCATCTGGAGTTGGACCGGAAGAATCGGTCCGACGCCGTCGCGGATTGGAACGCCTTTAAACAACACACCTTGGCGGAAGCCGAACGGAATTTTTTAAGCCAGGCGCTGCAAACCCATAAGGGCGACATTAAACAAGTGGCGGCGGCGATGGGCTTAACCCCGCGCGCGGTGTACGGCAAATTGAAAAAATATCGGCTGGATGCCCGCAAATTCCGGGATTGATGGCCCCGGCCCGCGGTTAGTTACCGGCCGCTTTGGCGGGCGGCTGTTTATCCAAAACCAATCTGTCGTGGGTATCGGAAACCTATTCTATGAAAAAAGTGAAAATTCTACGTAACTGATATAACCTATCGACAACTTTTACAGAATTCTGAAACCTAAGATGAAAGCCAGAAATTTTTTTTTGATTAGCTCAATAGCAATCTTTATAGTTTTAGTCGTTGCCATATATGGATATTTCATTAAGGAAAGGGGTGTAAGTGCAGATAACGCACAGGAAAAAATAGAAAAAACTAAAGTTAGTCTCCGCTTTCCAATTCCAATCGTAGAATCAGGCCAGGCATCATTTTATTTGGCGCAAGACAAAGGCTATTATGCTGAGGAAGGATTGGATGTCCAATTTGAAATGGGCTCTAAAGAACTCAATCCGGTGAAAACGGTAGCGGTAGGCCAAGATACATTTGGCCTATTGGGTGGTCCAGACACACTTTTAGTTGCTCGATCCAAAGGCATTGCGGTAAAGGCAATTGGAATCTTACATAAAGATTCAAACTTTCCTTGTTTGATAACACTGAAAAAATCAGGAATTACTAGTTTAAAGCAGCTTCAAGATAAGAAAATTGGTTTTTTCTACGGCCACATTTCAACCGATGTGTTGCGTAATATGCTGCGTAAAAACAACATAAAGTATACTGAGGTGGATGTAGGCTTCGATTATAACCAATTGATTACCGGACAAATCGATGCCGAATGGGCATTTACCGTTACTGCCGGCTTGGATCTTCCAGCCAAAGGCATAGAAATCAATTTTATTAAACCTGCCGATTATGGAATCGTTACCCATGGATACACGCTTTTTGCCGCTGAAAAAACCATTGAGCAACAACCCGATGTTGTATCGCGTTTTCTAAGGGCTTCATTGCGCGGTGTGAGGGACGCCGTCGCCAACCCGGAAGAAGCCACGCAAAGCTTGTTGAAACGCGCGCCCACACTTGATCCCGCTTTGACCCTGGCCCGGCAAAAAGCCTACAACGCTGTGACAAGTAATACCGAGCAATTTCCGGCAGGTTACATGGATAAGGAAATGTTTGAAACCACTTACAAGCGTCTGGTGGAAGAAAACGTAATAGACAAGCCTTTTGATCCGGCTAATGCTTTTACTAGCCAATTTCTGGAAAACATTTATCCCGGATATAAGCACTAAAGTCCGAGGAGGCCCGGCAGATGGAAATGATCTCTCTTAATGATGTAAGTAAAACCTACGCGACTTTAACCGGATCGGTCCATGCGTTAGAACAAATTAAACTTTCCATATCACAAGGTGAATTAATTGCCTTGGTGGGGCCGAGCGGTTGCGGGAAGTCGACGTTGTTAAAAATCATGGGAGACTTGGTAGAACCCTCGTCAGGAACTATTGTAATTGACGGCATGAGTGCGCAGGATGCGAGGCTTAAAGGAATGTTTAGCTATGTGTTTCAAAACCCCGTATTGCTGCCATGGCGCAATGTTTTGGATAATGTAAAATTGCCATTGGAGATTTTACAAAAAAGCGATCGAAGCCCTGCGGATTTATTGCGGATGGTGGGGCTTGAGGGCAGCGAAGGCTTATATCCGCATGAAATGTCGGGGGGTATGCAACAGCGCGTCGCTCTGGCGCGAGCGTTGGCCATAGATCCAAAGGTCTTATTATTAGATGAACCTTTCGGCGCACTTGACGAACTGACCCGGCAAACTCTCAATTTCCAATTGCTAAAAATCTGGCAAGAAATCGGTATCACCGTTTTGTTGGTAACCCACAGCATATCCGAGGCGTTATTTCTGGCAGATCGTGTCATGGTGTTTTCTTCGCGTCCAGGCCGCTTACTTGAAATCATCGAAGTACCGTTTGCCAGGCCCAGGGACCCGGATATCAGGGAAACCTCATCCTTTCAGGAGTTAGTGAAATGTGTACGCCAAATGCTCGGTTAAAGTCTTTTGTCACCCCGGTGGCCACGTTGGTCGGTTTGTTAGCCCTGTGGGAACTTGCCGACCTTATTTTTAGTTTTGACAAGGTTATCCTGCCTTCGCCCATCGAAATCATCGGCGCCTTTTTCCAAAACTTTTCCAAACTCATCGCGGAAACCGGCGTTACGATGATTGAAGCGGTGTTTGGCTTTGTATTGGGAAGCGCATCTGCTTATTTGCTTGCCATAGTCTTTGTGCATTCGCCGGCCATTCAAAAAGCTGTGTACCCTTACGCCGTAGCGCTAAAGTCCACGCCGCTGGTGGCGATTGCTCCGCTACTGGTGGTATGGTTCGGAAACGGCATGTTGTCCAAGGTGGTGATGTCCGCATTGGTGGCTTTTTTTCCAGTTCTGGTCAATTCTGTCAGCGGCTTGGCCAACATCGATCAGGAGCTGCTCGACTTGATGAAATCGCTTTCCGCCTCTCAATGGCAAATCCTGATTAAGATTCGTATTCCCAACTCGCTGGGTTATTTGTTTGCATCCCTGAAAACCGCAACTTCGATGTCGGTTGTCGGCGCTGTGATCGGCGAATATACGGGGGCTACCGAAGGTATAGGCCACTTGATTAATACCTCGTCTTATTACCTTGATACACCGTTGATGTTTGCTGCGATTGTTTGTATTTCCGTTAGTGGAATTTTGTTTTTTAATTTGATGGGGATATTAGAAAAGAAACTTGTGTTTTGGAAAAATCCTTCTTGAAGCGTCAAGAAGGATTTTGTTGAAAAATAAAACCCCGAATTCGACAACCTTTGTAGAAGCAAATTTGTAACCGAAATTGGGAGGATTTTTTGAAGTTCTAAATATTTATTGACTGGGACGGACATGGAAGATTGGGTAATACTTTTAATTTTAGGATAAAGCAAAAGAGATAATTTTATGCCAAAGAAAAAAGACAAACAATGCTTCGTTGTTTCACCTATTGGGAAGGAGAGTTCAGAAGTTCGTGAACGGGCCAACATTATGCTTGAGTATATTATACTACCGGCAGTTAAAACATTAGGCTATGAAGCTGTTCGCGCAGATCAACTCGCGCAACCAGGAGATATCAACGATACTGTGATCCAGCTTTTAAATGAAGCGCCGATGGTTATAGCCAATCTAACCGGCCAAAATCCGAATGTCTATTATGAAATGGCAATTAGACATACATTAGGCAAGCCACTAGTGCTAATAGCTGAAAAAGGAACTGAATTACCTTTCGATATAAGAATGCTTCGGACGATTATGGTAGATACAACTTCTCCAGCAAGTGTCGAAGAGGCAAAGAACCAGATTAAAGCACAAGTCAAAGCCTATGAAGAAAATCCCGGTAAGTTTTTGAATCCAGTTACTAGGGTCATTAACAAAAATATTGAATGGCAAAATTAAATTATCAAAACCAATAAGCTGAGAAATCGATATTATTGCCCTTCAAATGGCTAAGGAAGGTAAACATCATGAACAATGTACCTAAAAAAAATTGTATTGTCATTTCTCCTCACGACGATAAAAACCCTGACGTAGGCGTTCGTGCCAAAACGATTGTAGATTACATCATCACGCCGGCAGTTAAAGACCTGGGCTATGAAGTGATTGATACGCAACAACTTTCAGTGCCTGGCGACATAAACGACACAATTATAAATTATCTTATTGATGGTGAGGCAATGGTTATAGCTAACCTTACCGATAATAGTCCGGATGTCTACTATCATATGGCGATTCGGCATACATTAGGCTATCCGTTGATACCGGTCGCTGCAGGAGGGACAATACTTCCATTTGCGGTTGGCGCGATTAGCACAGTATTCGTAAATACAGACCCTAAAGGAGTAAACGAAGCGATAAATAAGATTCAAGCGCAGATTAACGCCTACAAAGAAAGCCCAGAGAAGATTACAACTCCGATTTCTAGGGTGACTGATTTAGCTGCTCTCCGAAGAAGATCTCCAGCAATTGCTGTACTTGTTGAGCGGCTGGGTAAAGACATGAACAGCCGGATGGAAGAGTTAAAAGATCTCATAGCCCAGATCGCGCAGATTGCTGACAATACACGAAAACCTTTGACTGGTATTGTTGAAATAATATATGAACTATACCGTTTGTTGCAAAATGCGAAAGAAGGTGGAAATATTTGGTTTTTGGGGATGACACTTGGATTTGGTCCGCCACACAAATTTCGTAACTCACTTCAAGGACGTATCTCAGTTGAGCTAAAGCGTTTGCACCCGGAAGTTCCTGAATTCAGTAAAATGATTGAAGAAATAAATGAGATGTTAGGTGAGTTATTAAAAACTTCGCCTAACGCAACAATTGTCTGTCTTAAACAGGACAAAGATACTCTTGTTAAAAACTTTCTTCATCCACTTGCTGAGCGAAAATATTATGAGGAGTTAGGTAATAAAATTGACAAAACTGCAGATGAGATAATCGCATTGCACGAAAAAGTTGAGGGAAATGTTAATGCAAATAGACCAGTGAAATACCTTGAGTCCATCCCCTTGCAACTGGTTTGCGTTGATAGGAAGGAAGGTGGGCAGGAATGTCTCGTCTTTCATGTTGGTACTGAGAATATACATGCCACTAAGCTTGACCGGAATGGAGAGTTGGGTTTTTGTAGCAGGATAGGAGGTGTTATTTCCATGTTTACGACTGTTGCCGAGACGTACTATGAAGACGCTTCTGCTTAAGGAACGGTTAAAAGTGTCACGACTTGTTGAGTTGTATCAATGCCAAGAATAGAATATTTCTAATTTCCTGCGACATTTCTAATAAATTATCATAATGACGAATTTCCATATTCACATAGATGCCATGAGTCTTTCCAAAGACTTCGAAGCCTTTTTAACCGACCAGTTAGGCTTTTGGCGTAGCGATTTTTGCGGACATCCAGAAGGTCATCCGCACTTTGAGCCAGCCCATCATATGACGCAAAAGCCCAAGGACGGCAAAGAGCATCGCGCTTTAATCGAAAGTGTATTGGCTCACGCGGAAAAAACCGACGCCATGCTTGGATATATCGAAGGCGAGTTTATCCCTCTGGACGAAGACATCCCGGAGCGGCCATACGATCCATCAATTCAACCGCCTTTCAAAATACATAGAACAACTCTGCCTGCGGGAAGCTTTCGCGAGGATGAAATCCATATCACACTGAGTCGCGACGAATCGGACCCTGGAATGATTCAGAGTTTGATCGACATGGGGCTATTTGCCGCGTATTTACCCAAACCTCACGGTGTTGCGGTAGTGTTTACCGTACAAGGTACCAGAAAACAAATAGAAGAGCTTTGGGAGCCTCTCTGCAACTATCTGCATAAAGCAGGAGGGGCAAAAAATTGTAGCATCAAAGAAGAACGCATAACCCATTGGTGGTTAAGCCAACCTGATGTATCCCTTCCGCCTGTTATAGATCATATAGAATGGAGCCTTTGTTAATGTTGGGTTTTGCTGTAGGTAGATAGATAAAACCGAATGTTGACGATTGTAACTTGCATAAAGCTGGCGGTTTTCCATCATCGGCGACAGTTGGCTGCGGCAATGGTGTTACTAAGCAGTAGGGCTAGTGTTTAATTGCGTTAATTCGTTCACTACTTTTTTGAAAAATTTTTCTTTAAAAACAGCCTATTAACTTGAAAAATAAAATATATTATTTTTGCAATTAAACACTAGTTCAACGTTGAGCCGGGCTGTTTTTTCAAAACCAACACAGCGTGTTTATCGGAAAACACTTCTATCAATTCGCCCGCCAGGGTTTGGCCGTTCCAGGTCTTTTTGACGATGCCTCGGTGTTTAAAGCGGTCGCTGTAAACCGGTTCCAGATTAAAGGTTAAGCGGCGGCCGTCCACTTGGCCTTCGCCGCGTTCGTAAACGGTTTGCATGGCCGGGTCTATGCGTTCGATTTTGACCCGGTTGTCCTGCTGGCTGATCAGCAAATAATCGCCGCCGGCAAAATACCATTGCCCGGAAAAATCCGCCGGCTGCCGGCTTAGCCAAACGGCCATGCCGGCCAGGGCCAGCAGGGTGGTTACGGCATAAACAGCTATTCGGCGCGGGCTCCAATTGTTTTTAACCGGTTTGACGTAATTTTTAATGTGACCGATCAGCTTGCCGACATCCTGTTCCCAGCGGCTGTCGCTCAATTCAAGCGCCTGCCGGTAGATCAGAGTGGTGAGACTGGTCGGCAAGTCGGCCGTGCGCGGCATCTTTGCGCCGTTGACCAGAATCGGGATGATTTGAATGTCGCGCTGCAAGGCCGTTTCGATTTCCAGCCGCACAAAATCCTCGGCATTATCCAGCCGGCGCCGGCCGTTGTGGTCCGTCACCTGTAACCAACGCGGACCTATCACCACCAGAAACACGTCCGCGCCGGATAAACCGGCCAGGATGGATTCGGCGAAATTCTGGCCGGGATTGATATCCTCGAAATCCCTGAAAATTTGCCGATCGCCAAAGGTTAACGCCAGGCGGTCGGCCAGTCGGCCGGAATAACCGGCGCTGTCTTCGCGGCGGTAGGAAATAAAGATTTTGCTCATGGCGGTGTTCCGGTACCGGTTGGCGTTAAGGATTTCGTCAAAAATAACATCCCCGCATTTTCGGGTTTATTGTCGGTAGGAGGGGCTTTAGCCCCGATCAAGGCGCTCCTACAGGGAATCTCTCGGTAAGTTATATCCTAGTGCCTGAACGGAAATCTATTAACCCCATGTTATTCAATACGTTATAATTATTTCGCGGCACTAAGATGTGTTGTTCAGAATCTGATTTTGCCCTATTTCCGGCTAAAATCAGCCTACAAACGCC